>Ga0209396_1005168_pt1 | contig 12417 bp, 8 predicted proteins | sample GOMGulsemesocosm_6_FD_184638 | JGI IMG/M metagenome (GOLD analysis project Ga0209396, IMG submission 184638) | Methane-oxidizing microbial communities from mesocosms in the Gulf of Mexico - GOM8C Gulf of Mexico (SPAdes) (version 2) | ecosystem: Environmental > Aquatic > Marine > Cold seeps...
CGATAACTAAGCAAGGTAATTCCTTAAACAAGGGTAACAGTGGAAGTACGGCAACCAAAATATACATTGGCCGCCGCTGGATCTTTTATACTTATACTTATACTTATACTTGGCTTGCTAAGTACTCGTCATAAGTACCTGCAAAATCAATATAGCCGTCTTTAGTTAATTCAATGATGCGTGTGGCAATGGTTGAAACAAACTCTCGGTCGTGACTAACAAATAGTAGTGTACCTTCGTATTGCTCTAACGCCATGTTTAACGATTCAATTGATTCCATGTCCATGTGGTTGGTAGGCTCATCAAGTACCAATATATTTGGATTTTGCATCATAAGTTTGCCAAACAACATGCGACCTTTTTCACCACCGGACAGCACACTGATTGATTTTTTAATATCATCAGCTGAGAAAAGCAAACGACCTAAATAACCACGAACGGCTTGCTCGTCATCTGTTGGTTGGCGCCACTGGCTCATCCAGTCAAACAAGTTCATGTCGTTTTCAAATTCGTATTCATGATCTTGAGCATAATAGCCAATATTGACATTTTCAGACCAAGTAATGTCGCCTGAGTTGGCTTCATAGCCTACTTCATTCATTAATGAACGTAAAAAAGTGGTTTTACCAATACCGTTTTCACCGATGATAGCAATACGCTCACCAACTTCAATTAAAGCTGAAACATCTTTAAGAACATGGTTATCATCAAAATTCTTGTTTAACTTTTCAACGACTAAAGCATTACGGAATAGTTTTTTCTCTTGCTCAAAGCGAATGAATGGATTGCTACGACTTGATGCTTTAACTTCATCAAGTTGGATTTTATCAATGCGTTTAGCACGAGAGGTAGCCTGTTTGGCCTTTGATGCATTTGCTGAGAAGCGGGCAACGAAGGCTTGAAGTTCACCTATTTGTGCTTTTTTCTTGGCGTTATCTGACAATAAGCGGGCTCTTGCTTGCGTAGCTGCCAACATGTATTCATCATAATTACCTGGGTAGACACGTAGTTCACCGTAATCTAAATCGGCCATGTGCGTACAAACACTATTTAAGAAATGTCTGTCATGCGAAATGATTATCATCGTTGAATTACGCTCATTTAACGTTTCTTCTAACCATTGAATAGTGTGAATATCTAAGTTGTTGGTAGGCTCATCAAGTAATAAAATATCAGGATCTGAAAACAGCGCTTGAGCAAGCAAAATACGTAATTTAAAGCCCGGAGCGATTTCACTCATTAAACCGTAATGTTGTTCTACTGGAATACCAACACCAATTAATAACTCTCCCGCACGAGACTCAGCACTGTAGCCATCCATTTCAGCATATTCAGACTCTAAATCGCCGACTTTCATGCCATCAGCTTCGCTCATTTCAGGTAAAGCATAAATACGGTCACGCTCTTCTTTTACCGCCCAAAGCTCGGTATGACCCATGATTACCGTATCAATAACGCTATTGGTTTCAAAAGCGAATTGATCTTGGCGTAATTTACCTAAACGTTCACCCGTATCAAGGTTAACATTACCAGAAGTCTGCTCTAAATCACCACCTAATATCTTCATGAAGGTAGACTTACCACAACCATTTGCGCCAATTAAGCCGTAGCGATTTCCGCCACCAAATTTTTGTGAAATGTTTTCAAACAATGGCTTAGCGCCGAATTGCTGGGTAATATTATTAGCTGCTAGCATGATGTGTTCCGTCGAATGTTGAGGTTTACTGAATCGTTATACGCCAGTAAGTTTACCGAAAAAATATTCGCGCGATTATATACTATTTTGCATAGCCTTTTAAGAAAAATAACATTTTGCTTATGTTTGTACTTAAATGCTTTTAAGTATACAAGACTGAACAATTTTCTTTTAGATAATAGGCTAAGCAATAGTTCGATCACGAATGGTATCAATTAAATAATTGCAGTGTATGTTTATGATAATACTGAAAGTAATATTTATCGATTATTTTCCTGACTTGCTTTAGTACTCGTGAATGAATATCTTGCTAAATATATTAATCAGTTGGCTGATGTAATTATTTTTGTTGATTACCTTGATAAAATCCGACTCCCTGCATAAACTTTTTAGCAAAATCATGATTTTTAATGGTTTAATCTTTAGGGGGAACAATGAGTAAAACAATATTAGTGGTAGATGACAGCTTAGTTTCACGCATGATGATAAAAGCAATTATTGTCTCTCATGCCGAAGGGGCGGATATTATTGAGGCTGCTAGTGGACAAGAAGCGCTTGAAAAGTTTGGCTCACAAAAAGATATTGATGTTGCACTGGTTGATTTTAATATGCCAGGCATGACAGGGCTAGAGTTGATTAGTGAACTAGCACTTAGGATGACAATTCCCAAAGTAGCGTTATTAACTGCCAATATTCAAAATGAAATTAGGGAGCAAGCGTTGGCTGCCGGTGTGACATTTATGAATAAACCAGTCAATGAAGAGGCTATTGCTACTTTTTTACATAATTAGTAGTCCCCTTAACTTATGAGTAATCCTTTATGCAAGACAATCTGACTCCTCTTGAAATTGATGCACTAACAGAAATATTCAATATTGGTATTGGCCGTGCTGCTAATTCCCTGAATCAAATGGTGTCTCAAACGGTAGACTTAACGATTCCAGAAATTGAGATATTGCCAAATAAGGAGGCGAAACAAAAGTTAGATTTCAATGAGGAAATGGAAATTAGCGCGGTTACTCAGCGATTTTCAGGTGATTTTCAGGGACAGGCATTGTTAATGTTTAGTAAAGAAAATGGTCTACAACTGGTGAGTTTATTACTTGGCAATAAAATACCGATTGAAGATTTATCTGAGTTGGAGCAAGACTCGTTAGTAGAAATAGGCAACGTTATTTTGAATGCATGCTTTGGTACTGTTATTAATTTTCTTCAATCATCTATTTCAATCGAAATGCCGGAGTTCATTCAAGGTAAAATAAATAATATATTCACCTACAGCAGTGACAATGATTGGTCGCTGTACATTAAGGTGAAGTTTTCTTTACCTAGCCAGCAAATTGCCGGGCATATCTCCTTTATTATGGATATCACCTCACTCGAAGTATTTCAAGAATCAGTGCGTAAATTTGTTTTTGGGATTACTCATAAAGCAAGCTCGTAGGGAGATATTTATGGCTAATTTATCTAATGAGATTTTGTATGCAGCTTTAAATGAATTATCTGTTGGTATTATTATTATTGATGAGCAGCAACAGGTCGTATTTTTTAATCAATGGCTAAGTGATCATTCAGGTTTGTATCTAACGCAGCAGGAAGGTAAGCCGCTAGCTAATGTATTTCCACAATATTTAAGTTCTAGATTAAGTACCGCATGTGAGTCTGCGTTAGCATTAGGTTTACCTGCTCGGTTATCAAATACTTTTAATCCAACCCCTTTACCCTTATATAAAAAGAACTTTATAGGCGATGATAAACACTTAGTTCAACAGCAAATCAGTGTTAAAAAAATTGCAATTGACTCTTCAATGCCACTGTGCCAAATAGTGATTGATAATGTCACGCATATGGTTAAGAAGGAGCAGACATTATTAAAGTTAGCGGATGAAAATAAAAACCAACGGCAGAAGGCAGAAGCAGCTAACAAATCAAAATCTCAATTTCTCGCTAATATGAGTCATGAAATAAGAACACCAATTAATGGTGTTCTAGGCATGCTTACGTTGTTAAATGATACGCAACTGAGTCAAACACAACGACACTTTTCAAAACTTGCGACTGTGAGTGCAGAAACTTTACTGCATTTAATAAATGATATATTAGATTTTTCTAAAATAGAAGCTGGCAAACTTGATATAGAAAATGTAGCCTTTAATCTAGGGGATTGTATTGATGAATCAGTACAAACCATGGCAATTAAAGCCCAAATGAAAGATATAGAAGTTATTGTTGATAGTACTTCTTTAGTTAATGAATCTGTCATTGGTGATCCTAGTCGATTGAAACAAATCACCTCCAACTTGTTAAGTAATGCTATTAAATTCACCGACAAGGGGGAGATATGTATCAAGATCAAAACCACAGAAATTGATGCAAAGCACCTTAAGCTTTTAGTCAATGTTTCTGATACAGGTATAGGTATTCCCCAGCAAAAATGTTCGGCTCTATTTGATGCATTTACTCAAGTCGATGCTTCTACCACTAGAGAATATGGCGGAACTGGCCTTGGTCTAACTATTGTGAGGCAATTGTGTCAACTGATGGGGGGTGATATTGACGTAAAAAGTCAACTAGGACAGGGCAGTCAGTTTATTTTTCATATTGTGTTAGAAAAAGATAAACACATAACTCCCCCGTTAAAAACATTTAATGAAAAGCCAGTATTAGTGGTTGACCCAAATATAAATAATGGTGAAATGGTTAGAAGACAACTTCAGTTATGGGGGCTCGACGCTGAATTGTGTAATGCTAAAGCTACAAAGAAATCACTATTCAATAAAATTGAAAATAATCACTTTTCAGTTATATTGGTCGATGCACACATTGATAGCTTTTTACTTGAGAATCTATTTACTTCCTTGGTAAAAGCTAATAAATCTCCGTTAGATAAAACACAAGTCATTTTGCTAACCACTATGGATAATGACGATGCAAAAAAAAATACATTATTGACATCATTATCGACAAAAAAAAATGTTCATACATTAACAAAACCTATTGTTACCAAATCCCTTCATAGAGAACTGACGGTTACTTTCTCATCTGAAAATAGGCAAGCAGAGTTGACGCATGCAGTTAAACGCTTTGAGTCTCAAACTCTTGTTGAAAATGAAAATGAGCACGTGAAAATACTATTAGTTGAAGATAATAGAATTAATCAAGAAGTTGCTTTGGGTTTATTACGTAAAATGGGATACAGAGCCGATGTGGCTAAAAACGGTATACATGCATTAGAGCTGCTGGAGAAAAGTCAACTTTCTAAACCCTATCAGTTGGTGTTAATGGATTGCCAAATGCCTGAAATGGATGGTTATCAGGCTACGGTTGCAATTCGTTCAGACGATAAGTATCAGCTGAGTAAGCAGATAAGTATTATTGCTATGACAGCTAATACCATGAAAGGCGATCAAGAGAAGTGCTTAGCTGCCGGTATGAATGATTACCTAGCTAAGCCCATTAATCCGAGTTTATTGGCCGAAAAAATAGCCTTTTGGTTAGCACAATAATTAAATAATGTAATGCCCTCATCTTTACAGAGAGCACTAACCAATGTTAATTACTTTCCCTTTTTCCGCTCAGAGAACTGATTATCAGAAAAGCGAGTTAAGCCTTTTTTGTGCGTTGGCGTTTTCTTTCCTTTGCCATTTCCTGAATTATTTCTGTTTTGGCCTGGACTGGTTTTATACCCTTGCGAATTATTTTTTCCCTGTCTGCCTTTATTTGCTAGTTGTTGTTCCCCACGAGTTTCTCGGGGTACTAGGCAATTAGGAGCAGAGCCAATCAGTTTGGTTAAGCCCATTTTAGTTAATGCTTGGCGAATTTGTGCCCAATTAAGTGGGTCATGGTAACGTAAGATTGCTTTGTGCAGACGTCGTTGAATTGTGCCTTTAGGTACCTTAATTTTACCGATTTCCTTAGCTAAGTTTTTACTGGTTACATTACGTAACGAGTTAAGCTCAGTGTGGTACAAGGTTGTCGCATTAGCTAAAGGAGAAGGGTAGAAATTTTGTACCTGATCTAATTTAAAGTTATTGCCTTTTAACCAAAGAGCCAGATTAACCATATCTCTATCAGTTGTACCTGGATGAGCGGAGATAAAATAAGGGATTAAATACTGCTTTTTACCGGCAAGTTTTGAATAATGATCAAACATCTCTTTAAATTTGTCATAGCTACCCATGCCTGGTTTCATCATATTGTCGAGAGGGCCCTGCTCGGTATGTTCAGGGGCTATTTTCAAATAACCGCCAACGTGGTGAGTTGCTAATTCCTGTACATATTCAGGATGTTCAATGGCTAAATCGTAACGAACGCCAGAGGCGATTAATATTTTTTTAATACCTTTCACTTTACGGGCTTTTCGGTATAACTCTATGGTTGGCGTATGATCGGTATCTAAATGACCACAAATGGTCGGCCAAACACAGGAAGGTTTTCTACACGTGGCTTCTGCCTTTTCACTTTTACAGTTGAGTTGATACATATTGGCTGTTGGACCACCAAGATCCGATATAACGCCAGTAAATCCAGGCACTTTTTCTTTGATATCTTCAATTTCATTAATAATAGATTCATGAGATCGACTTTGAATAATACGGCCTTCATGCTCTGTTATTGAACAGAAAGTACAACCACCAAAACAACCGCGCATAATATTAATCGATGTTTTTATCATATCGTAAGCAGGAATTTTAGCTTTACCATAACTAGGGTGAGGCACGCGTTTATATTCAAGACCAAATACACCATCCATTTCCTCGGTTGAAAGAGGTTTAGCGGGTGGATTTAACCAAATAAGTCGGGTACCGTGGCTTTGAACTAACGGCTTTGCCGATGTAGGATTTACTTCTTGATGAAAAATACGTGAAGCATGAGCATAAAGCACTTTATTTTCTTTAACTTGTTCAAAAGTCGGTAAATTAATATACGTTGTTTCCCAAGGTTTGGCTTTTTTATCCCAAGTTTTATTTCGGTAGTCAGCCATTTCAATTGGTTGAGCCGTTTTAGTAATGTCCTTTTCGGCAATTGATGCTTCTGTTTGTGCTTCGTTATCACTACACGATTCGGGTGTGATTTCTTCATAAGGGCTAAGAATAGGATCTATCTTACCGGGTCTATCGATATCACGTGAATCAATACCTTGCCAACCTGGAAGCACTTGGTTAGTTAAAAAGGCACTACCGCGCACATCGGTAATACTTTTAACATCTTCGCCACGAGCGATACGGTGGGCAATCTCAACAAGGGGGCGTTCGGCATTACCAAACACTAATAAATCTGCTTTTGAATCAAATAAGACTGAACGACGTACTTTATCTGACCAATAATCGTAATGGGCAATCCTACGCAAGCTTGCTTCAATACCGCCAATAATAACCGGAACACCTTTAAAGGCTTCCTTACAGCGTTGGGTATAAGCGGTTACTGCTCTATCTGGGCGCTTTCCACCTTCATCATTTGGCGTATAGGCATCATCATGACGCATTCTACGCTCAGCAGTATATCGGTTAATCATAGAGTCCATGTTACCGGCAGTAACACCAAAAAATAAATTAGGTTCCCCTAATTCCATAAAGGCATCTTTTGAGTCCCATGCGGGCTGTGAGATTATACCAACTCTGAAACCTTGGGCTTCAAGCATACGGCCAATAATAGCCATACCAAAACTTGGATGATCGACATAAGCATCACCAGTGACAATTATAATGTCGCAGCTATCCCAGCCAAGTATGTCCATTTCTTTTCGAGACATGGGTAAGAAAGGTGCTGTGCCGTAGCACTCAGCCCAGTATTTTGGATAATCAAATAATCCCAGTTGATTTTTAGAAATTATTTGTTTTTTTACTGAAGTCATATCACCATTCCCGTTGGGGGTTAACCGAATCAAAATCGTTACACCGCTATGTCATTGTACTGTAATTCGTCGCTATATTAATGCGCGCGTGAATAGCGGGCGCGAGATTATAGCAGAAATTTCTTCTACCTCCCAATTATATCTGCTTACTTTTTGAACAGGTGTTTTTTGTATACAATTATTAAAGCTAAGATTGTATAAATGTATACAATCTCGATTGCATTTGCTCTAATCGGTAATAAATAGCAATAGTGCTAAATAATAAAAATAACAACATACACTAAAGCTCACCGTCTTTACGGGGAGCGTTTGAGGATTATATGAATAAGAATTTTAAAAATAGTTTATTAGCCAGTGCAATTATTGCTGCATTAGGCCTAAGTGCATGTAGTAATGATGCAGTAGAAAATACGTCAAAGGTGACAAAAAACGCTACAGACAATAAACAAGAGCTCAGTGCAGAGCAACAATTAACCTCGTTATATCAACAAGCTAAACAAAGTCTTTTTAAGCAACGTACTTTATCTGCCACTATCTATGGTTTATCAGAAGAAGACGTCGGCCAAGCTGTTAATAACCAGATGGAAGACTATGGACCCAACAGTGAAAAATCACTCCGAGCGGAGTTATTATCTTTATCCAATAAGATTGCTAGCATTAAACTTAATGATAGCGATCTCACGACTAAAAATAACCAGCAAGTTATGGCTGGATTCACGCGATATTTTGCTGGCGACGCTAATTTTAGTATTGGCTACATTGATGTATGGATGGGGTTATCTCCTTTTATAGTCAATCAAATTAATGGACCATTAATTGATATTCCTAGAGTGATGCAAAATGATCAAGCTATAACGACTAAACAAGAGGCATTAGACTATATTGCACGTCTAGAGCAGTTTGACAAATTGGCGAGCAGTATTATTGCTAAACAAGCGGCAGATGCGGCTCAAAATTGGTTACCTCCCAAAGTGACGTTACAAGGAGCAATCAAATACCTCACTGGTTTTACTAGCGTTTCTCCAGAGCAGCATACATTTGTCAGTGTTTTTCGTGAAAAAGTAGAAAAGATTGAATCACTTAATCAAAAAGAAAAACAAATATTAACTGAGCAAGTTATCGAGAAAGTAAGCAAGGTTGTTTATCCCGCGTTTAAATCCGTAGAAAATAGCAGTACAAAGTTACTTGCTAAATCTCGTGTTGAATCGGGCATATGGGCACAACCCAGTGGTAGTGCTTATTACCAAGATGCTATTAAGCAGCTAGGGGATAGTGAGTTAACCCCAGCTGAAATTCATCAAATTGGTTTAGATGAAGTGGCTCGGATCAGCAGCGCTATGAATAATATTTTACAAAATCAAGGCTACAAAAAGGGCACTGTAGGTGAACGCATGGTTGCCTTAAATGAAGAGCCTCGTTTTTTGTATGAAGATTCAAAGGCAGGACGAGAAGAGTTACTTAATGATATCAATGGTTATATAGCTGAAGTAACGAAAAAAATGGCACCAGTGTTTAGAACCACGCCAACTTATAAGGTACAGGTAAAAGCTTTTCCTGTGGAAATTCAGGATGGTGCCCCAGGCGGTCAGTATACTTCCCCTGCGGTCGATGGCAGCAAACCGGGTATCTATTGGATTAATTTACGCGATATGAAGGCTAATCCTAAGTTTGGTTTGAAAACCCTAACCTATCATGAAGCCAATCCAGGACACCATTGGCAAATAGCTTTGAATTTAGACCAAGCCGAGTTACCTTTTTTACGTAGAATCGCGCCCTACAATGCATATGCCGAGGGGTGGGCGCTTTATTCAGAACAAGTCGCCTATGAACTCGGCATGTATGAAAATGACCCTTTTGGCGACTTAGGCCGATTACAGGCGGAATTATTTAGAGCAGTACGTTTAGTGGTAGATACGGGGTTACATGATAAACGCTGGACACGAGAAAAGGCTATTAGCTACATGGCAAAAGAGACAGGAACAGCTGAATCTGATGTGATTGCCGAAATAGAACGTTATATGGCATGGCCAGGTCAGGCGTTGGGCTACAAGTTAGGCATGCTAAAAATATTGAGTTTAAGAGTTCAAGCTAAGCATCGCTTAGGTGAAGAGTTTGATCTTGCAGAGTTTCATGATGTTGTGCTTCTAAATGGCGCAGTACCTATGGCTGTGTTATCACGTAATATAAATCATTGGTTAGATAGCAAGTCATAAAGGGCTAGTAATACTTAGCCAACAAGTATCAGCTATACAATAAAAAGCCGTAATATATTTAATCATATTACGGCTTTTTATTGGAAAATTATGACTAGATATATACTTAGTCCATTCGATTTAGGTAAGGGCAGAAATTAGTGCACCGCTTGACAGCCTTCAGTTCTTTCATTTTTCCCCTGGTTTTTCAATAAAACACATTGAGTTTCACCTAAGCGTGCGCAGTTGTCTAAGGCGGTAATTTCATCTGCGGCAAAGGATGCGTTCGACAGGATCACTGCAGAGCAATTTCCGCGACATAAAACATTTTTTATTTGCTCAATATTTAAATAGGCAGATTTTTCATCAAGTGAATTAGTTACTTTATTCTTACCCTTGAAGGTTACACAAAGCACTTTAGAAATATCAACGCCATGTGTCTGTGCTAATTGCTCTAAAGATGATTCTTCAGGGTTAATAAATAATACCCACTTTTTTTCTTGATTATGTTGTTGGCAAATACTTGCATAATGTGATGACAATTCCTGTTGGTTTTCAACACTAGCGAGCTGCAACCAAGGTTGCTCTGTAAGGGGAGCACTCCCTATAACGGTGTCTATAACATTGTTTATTACATTAGTGTTATTCGTATTGCTGGTAAACATAGTGCTACCTCGTATTAAATGATGAAATATAATTATACTGTATGGATGTACAGTATAATGTTTTTGGCGACAATTCAAGCATTACTTGTCATTTTTTAAACAATATAAGTAAGTTGATTTTATAACTCTTACCGAAATATGAAGAGCAGCAGCACAGTCAAATCAGGCCATGTGATTTGCAATTTATTTTTAAGGTATGGAGTATTTTTTCAAGAAGTTGTTAAGGTCGGATGTAATACAGTACAAAGTACTCTATTCAGATGTGATAGTTTACTTTTGGATGATGGCTAGCAACAAGCGCTAAAGAAATACTAAATTAGTCATTATTATTTAAGCTATTAAGTACTTAATTAGCTTCTTTTCGCCGCGAAAGTTAAAAACAATTGGGCATTAATTAAGGCGAGTAGTTCACAATATCGAGTAGTGATTTAAGTAGGCAGTGACCTGAATATATTTGGGTTGTGTTCTTAGTTTTTGTAGTTGAGTGGGAATATCAACGAATAAAGCCTGTTAAAAAGACAGGTCTTACTCTGTCTTGATACCTACATATTGTTATTGTTATTGTTTAAGCGTTAATGATGATAATTGCGCTTCAAACTGTTCTGCACCAGCCTTTACTTGATAGAGTTTTACTAACAAGTAGTTTAACTCAGGCGCAAACCAAGCATAGGTGATGCGCTTTTTCTCAGTAATTTCACGTTTTAATCGAATTGTTTTGATTAAACCATAGGGAAGTATCAGCTCTTCTTTACCATCATACAGGTACTCATAATTTTTAACTGAGCCTTTAGTGCTAATGACAGGATATACAAAACGTTTTTGATTGGGGTTTTTAATGAGATCAATACGATTTTGAAGGTGATAACTCAGTTTATCTAACAGGCCGTCAGTAAAATTTAGCGTAATTGTTTTATCATTTTTTAGGTCTGTAGCTGTTTTAGCAACTAAGTCATATTGCCATTGATAGTATTTATCGCGCCCTGTGCCTTCACGCTGATAGTCATAGCTAAAAGGAATGACTGTATTATTTTCAATGTTAACGATAGCCGTTTCGCTACGCTTATCAGAAAAAATTAGCCAACTGATATCGGTTTTATAATGATATTGGATTTTATTATCATTAAGATAACTTAGCTCCCTTATTGCTTTACCAACAGGATCTGATTTGTGTAATAAAGTATAAGTTGCACGATATGCAGGGATAATCTCAGAAAATGATTCCTTTTTTAGCTGAGCAGCCTCTTTTGAAGGAGGCACTGGCTCGGCTGTATTGGCTAAAGCTATCAAAGGTAAAGCTAAAAAAAGTAAGAGAGATAATTTCCGCATAATAAGCACAATGTCCAGAAGCAATAAGTAGTTATTTATACTAACAGCTTCTGTAAGGGGAGGTCGCAACAATTTGGTAACTATTTTGTTGCGCTTTTTAATAAGACGATATTATGCTTATGTTAGTTAATAGCGTATTTAACCGAAATATTAATCGGCAGCATAACCTGAAATAGGCAGTACATTACCATCAAGCACGGCATTTTCGCCTTGCATGTTAAGTCTTTTTTCAGAAAACCACTTTACTACCAGTGGGTAGATACGATGTTCTTGCTCATGTACGCGAGCAGCTAAATCGTCACTACTGTCACCTTCAAATACAGGGACTTTCGCTTGAAGAATGACAGGACCGCCATCAAGCTCTTCAGTCACAAAGTGAACACTTACACCGTGTACATCATCGCCGGCATCGATTGCGCGTTGATGGGTGTTTAATCCCTGATATTTAGGCAAAAGGGAAGGATGTATATTGAGCAGTCTACCTTGGAAGTGCTGCACAAAGTTGGGCGTTAGAATACGCATAAAGCCAGCTAATACAATGAGATCTGCATCAAAAGCATCGATCTTTTTGATAAGTGCTTGGTCGTAATCCTCACGGCTATCGAATGCTTTATGTGAAAGTGCAACGGTAGCAATATCAGCATTTTTTGCACGTGTCAGACCATAAACATCTTCTTTATTAGA
>Ga0209396_1005171_pt1 | contig 12412 bp, 13 predicted proteins | sample GOMGulsemesocosm_6_FD_184638 | JGI IMG/M metagenome (GOLD analysis project Ga0209396, IMG submission 184638) | Methane-oxidizing microbial communities from mesocosms in the Gulf of Mexico - GOM8C Gulf of Mexico (SPAdes) (version 2) | ecosystem: Environmental > Aquatic > Marine > Cold seeps...
ACTGTCAACACTACTTTAATCTAATCATAAATAATAGGCTGCTTTATAGTTAAAACAGCCTTGTTATATAATTTGACTCTAATTAACAGGTCTCAGGTCTAAATGATGAAAATCAAAACTAAAATCTGTGCGAGGATCAAAAGCTTTTATTTTAATTTTTTCTATTTTACCTTTCTCATCCAATTGAAAAGTTAAGTATGCATCAGCGAGCAAACTACGATTATCCCATTCAACAATAAAAGTATTGTATTGGAAGTGCTTTAGTTTACCTTTTAATGAAGGACTTCTTTTTGAAGTAAAATACAATTGTTCTTTCTTGACTGTAATTTCTACCTCTCCATACCAGCTATCCGTATATCGTTGTACGTATGATTTAAGAGGCAAGCTATGAGCGGCTTCTTTGTTTCTTTCGTTCCATAATGTATCCATTGTTTGGAGAGCTTCATCACTATTGTTTTTTGAACGCTCGACAACTTCATCAAATGTATATTTCGATTTATGCTTTAATAATCCTTGCAGAATTTGAGAAATGATAGCACCACGAGCATAGCCATTTTGTTGATTAGTAAACACCAAAAGCCCAATGTTTTTTTCAGGTATCATTAACATTGACGTCAACATACCTCCTAATCCTCCCGTATGACCTATATATTGATGATCCATGTATTCATCTATTCCCCAACCGAGTGCATAAGTTGAGATATTTACCTTACTGCCAAGTTCCTCGTTTAAATTTACATATTCTATCGTTTGAGGTGTCCACATTTCTTTGTGTCTTTCTTTGGTAAAAAGGTGTTTACCATTAGGAAGCTTACCATGAGCTAATTGCATAACTAGCCATTCACACTACAATTTACACCGCCTGCTGGTCCAACAAGCTCGCTGTCAAAATAAGGAGCAATAACATAAGCGTTGTTAACATATATGTGAGGTGTCGCTTGATTTGCCTTTACTGAAACTCGACTATGGGATGCAAAGCAATCGTTCATACCTAAAGGCTTAAATAAACGTTTTTCAACAAAATCAGCCCAACTCATTCCTGAGACTCTGGCAACGATTTCACCTGCCAAAATGTACAATAAATTGTCATAGGCAAATTCCGAACGAAAGCTAGATACAGGTTTAATAACAGATAGTGCTTTTAAAACATCTTGAAGTGAAGTGTTTTCTTCATCTGGCCAAATAAGTAAATCACCAGCCCCAAGCGGCAAACCACTACGATGAGTAAGTAGATCAGTAATAGTAAATTCACGGGTGGCATAGGGGTCGACTAGACGAAATTCTGGCAAATAATCAATCACTTTATCATTCCATTGTAATTTTCCTTCGTCTATCAATATCGCTAGAGCTGCTGCGGTCATTGATTTAGAGTTTGATGCAATTTGAAATAATGTATCGGCGTTAACTTTCGCTTTATTATTAATATTGCGAACGCCATAACCTTTAGCATGTAGAATTTCCCCATCCTTAATTATCGCAACAGCAATACCGGGTATATTAAATGACGTTAAAGCTTTATTGACTAACTCATCTATTTCTTTTTCATTTAAGGTCGTGAAATCATTATTTGCAAATGAAGTTGAAGAGATTGTACAAAGTGTAAATAAGGTAATTAAGATTATTTTTTTAATCATATTGTAAACTTCCATATTTATTTTTATTCCTAAAACTATAGCTTAATAAAAATTTATTATTGAGAACTAATTTGCTTAGCTGGAGTTGTGTTCTCAGAAGTAATCCTGTGTATTTTAGATAATAAGTCAGTAATGCGAACAGTGTGTGAAAATCATACAAATATTTATATCTGATTATTAATCAATAGTGAACTTAGTTTTAAGTAATTACAGCCGATATATTTAGTCCATGTTGTGTAAAACTGAGTGTTTGAAGACGAAATACGAACGGCATAATGAGCTTACCCCCCTCTCACAGACGAGTAGAAAATTTTGGCTAATATTCTTATAAATATGCTCAATGATCGACAAAAGATTATTGTCCGCTACTAGCTAGTTGAAGAAGTCTCTAATGATCACTAGCTCAATGTTAACAAAGATACGATATAGACATTAACCTTTAGTTATCTAAAATTTCTAACTCTACATACATAGCTGTTAAAAACAGATCAGCGAATTCTTTTCTTTGCTTGTAAGCTGCTATATTTTCTAACCTTGAATTATGCGTTGCCCAATACGATTTAATAGCTTTTTTACTATTACAAAAATTTTCAAATTCAGAAGTTAATATGTATTTTTCACGAAATGATGAGTTATCTTTTTTAGTCTTTTTAATAAATATTAATTCATTATTTTGGATAGAATTTTCTGCACTTTTTCTACCATTTTCTGTAGTGTTTTTTGTTAGTAAATTTTGTCTTACAAGATATAAACTCAATTCTACTTTGAATTTTTCTGAATAGTTCTTAGAATATATCAATTGATTTAGGATGTTTGTATTATTGACATTCCAAGGAATCAGAAAAGCGTTAGTCAATAGTGCAAATGAATGTTCCATAGTAACTTGGTTCTGTTCGACCTTTTTACAATTCAACAAATTATCAAATGCTTCTTCTATATAAATAACATCTTTTTGTAAATCTTCAATCATGACCTTTGATGTTTTTATATTAAATTTTGTTTCGGAAATCGCTGATTTTAAAGCTTGTTTCGTTGATTCCTTTTCTTCTTTTTCATTACTCCAACTTGCGACCTGAAGAGCAACAAAAATACCTATCACTACCACTAAAAAATCTAGAAAAACAGCGAACCAATTCTCAGTCTTTACATGTTTAATAAATTTCCGTAATAGCATTAAACTTTCCCTTTCTAATTATTCTGAATAATGATTAAAGCATAATTTTTAAAGGAAAAAAACTGATTGCATTTATTGATACTTCCATGGCAGGCAGTCATTGGTAAAGTTGTCAATTTTGATCTACTTATTCAAAAAAACGTTCGCTTTTAGCGAGGAGTTGTCCTTAAGACCTACCATCAGCTTATGGCTAGCTGAAGAAGTCTCTAATGATCACTAGCTAATGTTAACAATGATACGAAAGGTAACCTCTCACTAATTCATTATTATTACTTTTCTGTGCAATTACCGATTTTACCTTAAAATATAAAACAACGAATAATGTTCAAAATATAAGTTTCATTGCATTAATACTATTGTGAGAAAGTCTCTTTTAGCCATTTTTTTAGAGCAACAATGGACACGTCATATTGTCGATCTTTGGTGCTGCAAAAATATAAATGAGTAAAACTATCTGGCGTAGTTTCTAAATCTATTGGAATACGTACTAACCTTCCAGCCTTAATATCATCAGCAGCTAACATTTTAGAACTCAGGGCTAATCCTTGTCCTTCAATTGCAGCCTGCTGTAATAAAATAATATGGCTAAAATAGTGAATGGGTTGATTTGCTGAATGAGATATACCTAATTTTGTAAACAAGCGATACCATTCACTTTGGTGCTCACCTTCTAACAAAGGATATGTTTGTATAGCCTCAGTTAATGGTAGTTGGCTGAATTGCTGAAAAATTTCAGGGCTGCATATGGGAAACCAATCTTCGCTGTTTAAATGAGTAAAATTGTAAAGTGGGTTTTCGTAACGAATGCTTATAGCACAATCAACACCTAATAGGTCTAAATCAAGTTCCATTTCGGTCATCATTTTTAGACGTAAATCTATTTCCGGGTGTAACTTCCTGAACTCAGGCAATCGAGGTATTAAGCATTTTAGTGCAAAAGTGCTGGGCACAGCCAATCTTGTAGCTCCTGATACTTGGCCCATTGCTTTTGCACTGGCTAAATCAAGCGAAGAAAATATTCTTTGTACTATTGGAAAATATTCTCTACCAGCGCTGCTTAATGACAGTATCCTTCCCTGACGAATAAACATCTTTTTACCTAAAAACTGCTCTAGTAATCGAATTTGATGGCTGATGGCACTTTGGGTTACAAACAATTCTTTTGCTGCCAAATTAAAACTCATTTGCCTAGCTGTGGATTCAAACGCTCTTAATGATTTAAATGGAGGAAGGTGTTTATACATAATTTTAACATCAATGTTCTTAGTATTAAATAGTGGTTGTTTTCGATATTTTAACATTAATAAAACTCATGTTAAATCAACTTATTTCACTTATTTATGACTGAAATATCACTTAAGATGAATCCAAGTAATATTAAACTAATGGGTTAACTAGATCATGAAATTATACTCAGCGCTACTGATGATGTTAGTAGCACAACTATTAGTCTCGCTAAGTTCTGTAATAACAAAGCAGTTAGGTCCAGATACGCCAGTATTTCAACTGCTATTATATCGTCAAGGTTTTTCTACTTTGATGCTAGTGCCGTTATTGTTTCTGACTTTAAATGATCTCAAGTTTAGTCAATTCCAAATTTTGCACTTTTCTAGAAGCCTACTGATTGTTGCGGGTAATATGGCATTTTTAATTGCCCTACAACATTTACCCTTAGTGACAGTAACTGCTGTTTTTTACGTAGCACCAATGTTATTAGTGCTTTGTAGTGCATTTTTGTTAACCGAACGAGTAACCAAACAAGGGTTAGTTACTGTTGCGATTGGCTTTGTTGGAATACTTCTTATTGCAAGGCCAAGCCAGGCTAATGCTTATGGTATGTTTGCCTTTTTGTGTGCAATAACAGTGGCTCTTAATACCGTTTTAGTTAAACGTATTGGTAATAAAGAACAGGCATTAGTAAGTCTGTTTACATCAAACATTTATACAGTGTTGATACTAGTACCGCTGGTTTATTGGGAAAATGAACCAATCGCCAATAATGTGCTCATTGCAGGATTTTGGTTGGGGTTGTTATACATTGGCATAACATATTTGATCATAACTGCTTTGCGACGCGCCGATGCTAGCTCTCTTGCTCCAGCCGATTATTTTGGCTTGGTTTTCGCTGCCATATTCGGGTATATCTATTTCGATGACCCTATATCTCTTTGGACATCTATTGGCATTATTGTCGTTTTGTTCTCTGTAGCTATACCTATGTTCTTTACTAAGAAGGTAGAGGTTTAATTAATCCCAGACAAGCCTTATTACCATTAAAATGAAGAGAAACTATGACTGCTATATCATTATGATATGTCTTTCTCAATGCCTACATTAATTAACTTTTAGGAATTTAATCCAAAATGACGATAATATATAATTTTACAGATAAACACATTAAACAACTTATTCAATTGTACAAAGACATAGGCTGGGGAGAACGCTCAATTGAGGACATTGTAAATTGTATAGATGGCTCTCAATTGTGTATTGGCATCCTTGATAAAGATAATAATCTCATTGGTTTTACTCGTATCATTAGCGACTTCATATACAAAGCTTTTATCCTCGATGTAATGGTAAATTCTGAGTATAGGGGGAGCGGCTTAGGTCAGATACTTATGTGTACTGTTAAGAATCATGCAAAGTTGAAAAATGTAAAACACTTCGAGCTGTATTGTTTTCCTGACTTAGAGCCCTTTTACTCCAATTTCGGCTTCTCAGCAGATATAGATGGAATTAGATTAATGCGATGTACTAATACTTAACAAAGTGTAACAGAGGAAAATAACATGAATAGAATATATAGAATTCATTTCCTTAATATTTTTCATGTAATTATATCAAGTGTTCACCTTATATTTTTTAACTAAAACTTTAAGTGATAGTAGTAATGAGACTCCAATCAAACCGTTTATTTGTAGTGGTACTGTGAATTTTAGCACTAAACCCGAGGCAGAAACTTACTTTGAAATATAAGTTGAATGACTGCTGTGGTGGCTTTGTTCACACTCAGGTTGAACGACTTACGGGCAAAAAACCATCACCAAAAACCTCATGTGCCCATCTGTGGGGAACGTCCGATTTCGTATCAGAGAAGACCATTATAGTGCTGATTTAGGGGGTTAGAAAAGGTATTGAATGTGGTACTAGTGATCATTAACGGTTTGTAATATAGTCTGATTTGGCAGACCTTATAATGGCGGAATTAATCACACAATATAGTGGAAGCATTGAATGTAATTGGCTGGCTAAGTCTGGTGCAACCGAGTTGCTATGATGGGAGATATGTCCAGCTACTTTATTGAGACAGAAACGGGGAAAATAAGACTCCAACAGATGACTACTCAAAATACTAGACAGTAAACAAGAAGAGTACATCAAATGATCATTTGTTTAATGAATATCACTTACCTTAAACCCAAAAATGACCATGTGATTCTGGATCGCTGTTGGATCATTGTAATGCCGGAATATACCTTTTAATGCCCTGTGTCTATTTGTAACCCCTTGTATATAAAGGTATCTGTAGGTAAGGTGATAGTTCGAGTCTCTCCATCCCAACGTTGATAAATATAACTTAGTGAGTGGATCGTAAATTATATTGGTTAAACTCACTGAAAATACAAAAGACTATCCAAAGATAATTGTATTGTAGATTTTAGTGTTGTTCATAAGCCTTAACGTTATAAATAAATACCTAGGGTTAGATACTGAGTTTTGGTGGATTCATTCAATAACTTCAGCTTGATCTAAAGTAACTATCTTCAGGTAATTATGCTTTACCTTTTTATAAAAATAGCTCAATATAGTTTAATACCCCCCCAAAAAAACATAAACATAAGTCATTGATTTTATTAGTATGAAAAACGCTAGAAGTCATATGTCAAACACATGGAAATTGGTAGCTAAACTTATGAATTATAAAGATATAAATAGTGTTCTTTTTGTCTGTATGGGCAATATCTGTCGTTCACCCAGTGCAGAAGCTGTATTTCGTCATAAAGCTAAAGAGATGAATCTTGAAATTGATTCTGCAGGTACAACAGGCTCACATGCTCGTGAAAAACCAGATCATCGTGCTCAAAAAGTGGGTGTTGAACGTGGATATTCATTCGATAAAATTAAAGCTCGCAAAGTTACTGTAGAAGATTTCACCAAATTTGATTTGGTATTAGCGATGGATGAACAAAATGTTAAAGAGCTGAAAAAAATAGCGCCGGTACATTTACATGAAAAAATTCAACTGTTTTTAGAATATGCTGATAACTTTGAAGAGCAAGAAGTACCTGATCCTTATTACGGTGGAGCGCGTGGATTTAAATTTGTATTAGATTTAGTTGAAGACGCAAGTGAAGGGCTATTAAAAAAACTTGCTTAGTGTCTATTGTAACTCGCTGTTAAACTGTTAAGAATATATAAGGCTGTTAGTTATTAGCAATTAATAATGAGCCTAATGTAAGTTCTTAAGTAATAAAAAAGCCCTGTGAGTTTTAATTCACAGGGCTTTTGACTTTATAGGGTCTTAATTATCTAGCACGGAAAATAATACGGCCTTTAGATAAATCATACGGTGTCAATTCAACCGTTACTTTATCGCCCGTTAATATGCGAATGTAGTTCTTACGCATTTTTCCTGAAATATGTGCCGTAACAACATGACCATTTTCTAGTTCAACGCGGAACATAGTATTTGGTAAGGTATCAAGAACCGTACCTTGCATTTCAATATTTTCTTCTTTCGCCATTTGGCGCTAAACCTCTAAAGTTGTGCATAAATAAAAATCTGCGCAGATAATGCCGAATACAGGTTGAAATGTAAAGCTATAGTGTTATTTATTTACGGTTTTCCAAGAGTTTTCTATTAAGACTTGGTGAGGGTGATAACGATTTTTATAATTCATCTTTTGGCAGTCGTCGATTTGGTAACCAAGATAGAGGAATTTTTTCTCCATACCTTTGGCTATAGACAGTTGATTAAGGATAGAAAACACTCCCAAGCCATAACGATTGTAATCTGGATGATAAAACGTATATACAGCCGATAGAGCGTCTTTTAGCACATCAGTTACCGCTACACTAATAAGTTCATTATCATCCCAAATTTCAATGTATAGTTGCTCTGTGATGTTGCAAGAGATAAAGCTCTTATATTGATCCTTTGTGGCAGGAAACATAGTGCCATCTTTATGTAGGGTATTTATGTATTGTTCGTATAATGAATAATATATTGTCTTTTTTTCTGTGGATATTTTAATAATGAAATGGCTATTTTTCTTTATATTTCGTTTTTGGCTTTTCGATAACACAAAATCTTCCACAAGTACTCGTAGTGACTTACACGATGAACAAAGTTCACAATGAGGTCGATATATCTGATCGCCACTTCGTCTAAAGCCTTGCGACATTAACCAGCCATAATGTTCACTATTCTGCAATCGTTCATCGGTTGCAACTAATAAACGCTCATGTTGGTTAGGTAAGTAATTACAAGGAAATGACTGTGTAATACCTAGCTGAAAATTTATGCTCATATAGTTATTATAGTGTCAGTTGGCGAGGGAGCCAGAAATTAGCGGGTAATGATATTGATAATGCTTTTTTCTGCAAAGTAATAAATTGCGTACGGGGAATTTCTATACAGCCCATGTTTTCTAAAAACGGATTGAGCATTTGACAATCAATTAATGGAATATTTTGACTTTTGAGTAATTCATTTAAATACACTAACGCAATTTTAGAACCATTGTTCTTCCGGTAAAACATTGACTCACCGGAAAAATAACCATTTATTGCAACACCGTATAAGCCGCCTGCTAATTCACCATCCATCCAGACTTCGATAGAATGTGCAACGCCATAACGGTGTAGATTTTGATAGGCATGAACCATTTCATCAACAATCCACGTTTCCTCTTTGCGAAAGGGGGCATCAGCACAATAGTGAATAACTTTGTCAAAGGCTTGGTTTAAAGTAACGGTGAAGTTCTGCTGCTTTAATACTTTACGCAACGTTCGGTTAATACGTAATTGGTCAGTTAAAATAATGCCACGAGGATCTGGACTCCACCACATAATCGGGTCGTCATCACTATACCAAGGAAAAATGCCACTTTGATAAGCAGATTGTAAACGTGCTACTGATAAATCGCCACCAAAGGCTAGCAAACCGTTTGGGTCTTCTGTCGCGTTTTTTACGGGGGGGAATGCCAGATTATCGGCAGTAAGTAATTCGATAATCTGGTTTTTCAATGACTAAGAGCCTTTAGCATCTAAGTAACGTTCTGCATCTAAGGCTGCCATACAACCAGCTCCAGCAGACGTTATTGCTTGACGATAAATATGGTCAGCAACATCACCGGCAGCAAATACACCTTCAACGGTTGTTTGTGTCGCATTTCCATTAGTGCCACTTTCAATGGTTAAATAGCCATCTTTCATCGCTAATTGATCTTTAAAAATATCAGTGTTTGGCTTATGACCAATGGCAATGAAACAACCCATAACGTCAATATCGTTAGTGTTATCAGATTGAGTCTCTTTTAAACGAACACCGGTAACACCCATGTTATCACCTAAAACTTCATCTAATGTTTGATTTAAGTGCAGGGTGATATTACCGTTTTTAACTTTCTCGTATAAACGGTCTGTTAATATTTTTTCAGAGCGGAAAGTATCACGGCGATGTACTAAATGAACTTCAGAAGCAATGTTTGATAAATATAACGCTTCTTCAACTGCAGTATTACCACCGCCGACAACAGCAACTTTTTGATTGCGATAAAAGAAACCATCACAAGTCGCACAAGCTGAAACACCTTTGCCCATGAATGCTTCTTCAGACGGTAAACCCAAATATTGAGCTGAAGCGCCAGTACAAATAATTAACGCATCACAAGTGTAACTACCGCTATCGCCTTTTAAAGTGAAAGGGCGACTTGATAAGTCAACGTCATTGATATGATCAAATATAATTTCAGTATCAAATTTTTCTGCATGCTTTTGCATACGATCCATTAATGCAGGACCGGTTAGGTCGTCGGCATCTCCTGGCCAGTTTTCAACTTCGGTAGTTGTTGTTAATTGACCACCTTGTTGCATACCAGTGATCATCACTGGTTTTAAATTTGCGCGTGCGGCATAAACTGCTGCGGTGTAACCAGCAGGGCCTGATCCTAAAATGAGTAACGGGCAATGTCTTGCTTCGCTCATGTATGACTCCAAAATATGAAAAGAAAAGTATTAATAGATTATTAATTGGGAGTTTAAGCAAAGATCACAAGAGGGTAAATTACTTTTTTGATAAATATTTATTATAAGTGCAAGGTTAAATGTACAGTAGTGGCATATAACGAGTGATATGCCACTTCATTATAAGTTATTTAACACCGAGTTCTTTTAATCTTTCTAATAAATAGCTTTTTTGCGTGTGCCGCTCAGACAATACTACTTCATCGCGGGGATGAAGGAATAAAGGTAATGATATGCGGGATTTCTCGCTAGCCTTTCCTGAAGGATTTATTACACGATGACTCGTTGATGGAAAATAACCACCAGAGGCTTCTTGCAACATATCACCAATGTTAATAATCAAATTTCCAAAATCGCTAGGAACGTCCATCCATGAACCATCTTGCTTTTGTACTTGAAGGCCGGGTTCATTAGCTGCAGGTAAAATTGTTAACAAATTAATATCTTCATGTGCTGCCGCTCTTACTGCACCAGGCTCTTCATCTCCGCTAAGTGGTGGGTAATGCAAAACACGTAATAATGTATTCGGCGTATCTTTGATCATATTTGAGAGTTTTTCAGAATATTTCGAAGATACCGCTTCAGGGCTATACTTTTCCACCCAATCAAGTAATTCAGCGGCAAGTTCAGAAGCACTGTTATAATAGTTGAGTATTTCACTTTTTAACTGCTCAGGAATTCTTCCCCAAGGGTAAACATGATAATATTCTTTTATGTCTTTTTTTACGTGGCCTTTAGCTGTTTCTGAAATTTCTGGTGAAAAATAACCATCTTGCTTCTCAGGATCAAAATTTAACTCATGTTTTGCTTCACTGCTGAAAAACTCATACCAATTTTTATAAATAGACTCAACTAGCTGTTGTTGAATAGGGTGATTAATTAATACACCAAAACCTGTTTCCCTTAAACTTTGAACAAATAACTTTCCAGCATCTTTATCTTGGTAGTCGACAACCTGAATTTTCATGATTGATTCCCTATAGCTTATTTTATAAATATGGATTGAAATATATCATAAGCTAACCAAGTGGTCAGCTTTTTATTGGAGATAAAAAAAACCTCTGTTAAAATATAACAGAGGTTTTTTAGTTTTATCATTTGTTTTCTTAAATAGGTATTTCTACGATTATAAAGTAGAAACTGCCTGTTCAGGAGCAACGTATTCATAGCCTAAAACATCAGCAACTGGCTTGTAGGTGATTTTTCCACCTAAAACATTTAAGCCATTCATTAAATGTACATCATCAAGCATTGCTTGCTTTGCACCTTTATTAGCAAGTTTTACAGCAAATGGCATTGTTGCGTTGGTTAATGCCATTGTTGAAGTACGCGCAACACCACCTGGCATGTTAGCAACACAGTAATGAACTACGTCGTCTACAACATAAGTAGGTTCTTGATGCGTAGTTGCTTTTGATGTTTCAAAACAACCACCTTGGTCAATAGCTACATCAACAACAACAGCACCTTTCTTCATCATTTTTATGTGTTCTTTCGTCACTAATTTAGGCGCTGCTGCACCTGGAATTAATACCGCGCCAATCACTAAGTCAGCTTCAACAACTAAATGGTTCATCGCATCTGCTGTTGAATAAACTGTTTTCAAACGACCATCAAACTCTGTATCTAACTGACGTAAACGTGGTAAAGAGCGGTCTAAAATAGTTACATCAGCACCCATACCTACAGCCATACGAGCTGCTTGAGTACCAACAACACCACCACCAACAATAAGTACTTTTGCAGGAGCAACACCAGGAACGCCACCTAATAAAGCACCTAAACCACCTTGTGCTTTCTCTAATGCATGAGCACCGGCTTGAATTGACATACGGCCAGCAACTTCAGACATAGGTGCTAATAAAGGTAAACCACCTTCAGCAGCCGTTACTGTTTCGTAAGCAATACAAGTAGCACCTGAAGCAACTAATAATTCAGTCTGCTTAGGATCTGGTGCTAAATGAAGGTATGTGAAAAGAATTTGGCCAGGTCGAAGCATTTCACATTCAACAGGTTGAGGTTCTTTTACCTTGATTATCATATCTGCGGTAGCGAAAATTTCTTGCGCGCTGTCAATTATTTTTGCACCAGCAGCAACATATTGTTCATTATCAAAACCAATAGAAGCGCCACCGTTGTTTTCAACAATCACTTCATGGCCATTAACCGTTAACTCTTTAACGCCTGCAGGAGTTAAACCAATACGGTACTCATGGTTTTTAATTTCTTTAGGAACACCAATAATCATAATCTTCTCACTTGTTGTATAGTTTTTATAATATTTGCGACTATTATAATGACTTATTCTCGAATTAACCTATCGTATTATTCTTTTTACCGATATATAATCCTG
>Ga0209396_1005172_pt1 | contig 12411 bp, 8 predicted proteins | sample GOMGulsemesocosm_6_FD_184638 | JGI IMG/M metagenome (GOLD analysis project Ga0209396, IMG submission 184638) | Methane-oxidizing microbial communities from mesocosms in the Gulf of Mexico - GOM8C Gulf of Mexico (SPAdes) (version 2) | ecosystem: Environmental > Aquatic > Marine > Cold seeps...
TTGACCATTTTCAATAACCTTTTCTACATAACCATAAAAGTTACCATTTTTACTTCGTTCAAAAACAGCCATATCTCGAGGTGCAGATTGAGATTTGATATCTGTTGTTAATATCCAACGAAAATCTAAATCTACATATTCACGGTTACCTGTTTTTATTAACAAACGGTCAATGAATTCTTCTTTATAATCACCTAAGTCCACACCTGTTGCTAATATACGAGTTGTAGGTACTTGCTCTCTATCATAAATCTCACCTATAACAGTGCTTTTTACACCCGCTCTTTCAACTTCTAATTGCACAACTTCAGATGGCCAGAAAAAGCTTAATCCACGCCAAGCGATAAGTGCTAGCAAGCCAATGACTGAAATCAAACTGATACTAACTGCGCCACCTGTCAACCATATCCAAGGTGATCCTGATTTAAACCAGTTATTCATACTTATAACCTTTAATAATTCTATATTTAAACATATTAAGTTTTTGCAATATCATCTTAAAACACCTTACATGGAACTATATTTGTCACGTAAACGTTGACGAACAAACTCAGCTATCGTATTGAACATGAAGGTAAATATAAATAATACAAATGCAGCTAAGAATAAAATACGATAATGAGAACTTCCAACCTCTGACTCTGGCATTTCTACCGCAATATTTGCAGCTAAAGTACGCATACCTTGGAAGATACTCCAATCCATAATAGGTGTATTACCCGTTGCCATAAGTACTATCATCGTTTCTCCGACAGCACGGCCTAAGCCCATCATAATCGCTGAAAATATACCCGGACTCGCAGTGAGTAATACAACCTTAACTAAAGTTTGCCACTGTGTTGCTCCAAGCGCCAGTGACCCATTAGTAAGATGTTTAGGCACACTAAATACCGCGTCTTCAGCTATTGTAAATATGGTAGGAATAACAGCAAAACCCATAGCAATACCAACTACTAATGAGTTCCTTTGGTCAAAATCAAGTCCTAAGTCATTTGTTAAGTATTGACGAACATCTCCACCAAATAATAACTCTTCAATAAAAGGGCTCATACTAAAAGCAAAAACACCCACTAATAAAACAACCGGTATTAATAATATTGAATGCGAACCTTCTGGTACTGAGTGACGAATGTGTTGTGGTAATTTACTCCAACCAAATGCCGTTGCTAACATCGCTAACGGTAAGCCAAATAATAAAATTAAAATGGCGGGTAAATGCTCTTCAAATATAGGCGCTAACCAAAGGCCTGCTAAAAAACCCAAAATAACAGTTGGTAAAGCTTCCATAATTTCGATTGTTGGTTTTACAACTTTACGTAGCTGTGGTGACATAAAGTAAGCTGTGTAAACAGCTGCAGATAATGCAATTGGTACGGCAAATAACATGGCATAGAATGCAGCTTTGATGGTACCAAATGAGATAGGAATTAATGAAAATTTAGATTCGAAGTCATCACTTGCTGAAGTTGATTGCCATGTATAACCAGGTTCAGTATAACCTTCATACCATACTTCATTCCATAAGCCAGACCAGCTTACCTCTGGATGCTCATTTACAATATTCAGCATAGAAACTGTATCACCAGCAACAATCAGAGCTGCATTTGAACGCGGTGAAATTGCAAAGTTTGTAATTGCTGAATCAGCAACATCACCTAACCAAAGTGTGCTTTCACTTGTTGTATAATATAGACCTAGGCCACCTTGCTCATTAACAGTAAAAAATGTACGACGATAGAATTCAGGATGCATAGCAGTAATTTCACGATCTTGCGTATTGAAAGTTCGTACCTTAGTAAACTCTCGACCTTGCTCTGTATTAATTTCAAACCACTGTGAAATTTCACCATTATCATTATTAAATAATAAAGAGTTTGCACCAGCTAAAAGTACAGCAGAAACTAAATTCGCATTTTCTTCATTTGCTGCTAATACTTGAATTTGAGAAATATCTTCAATATCACGTGTATTAAAGATATAAACTTTATTTGCACTTCTCACAAATGAACGCGACCCATCTGGAGAGATCAATAATTCATCGATGCGACCTTCAATATCAAGTTGAGCATATTGCGCAACCCATTCTATTTCATCAGTCATAAAGTTTTCTTCGCCAGTAAAAACAGTGAAGGCGACTTTATTTGTTTGGGTTAATGCTAAAACAGAAATTTTGCCTTCATCAACACTAAATGCAAAGTCTTTAATTGCTTGTTCATTTTCATCAACTAATAAAGCACTTTCACCTGTCGGGTAAGAAACCCCCGGAGTAATAACACGCTTATCATTAGGAAAGGTCACATCAAACTTCGGATGAACTAAGGTTATGCCACCATTTGATAAACCGTAAGCATATAAACCTAAATGGGGTGCACTTTGTGCGAAACTTGTCATTGCACCATCTAAAATAACTTTGTTACTACTTATTTTTTTACCAAAGCCAGGACCTTTAACATTATAAAAATCCATATTTCCTGAATTATTTAGTAAATAAGCAATTTCAGTCTGTTCTTCCATGCCCACAGCCAGAATTTCTTGTCCAGCAGGTAATTTAAATTCATTTCTAGGTGTTACCGACGCAGACTCAAAAATTGGCGCTACAACATAAAGTAAATAAAAGAAAATCATAAGTAGTGCTGCCAATACCATGACACCACCTGAAAAAATACTAAACTGTGCAATTTTATCTTTGATCATACGGCCTTTATCCGTATGAAAGTTAGATTTTTGCGAATGTGAAGCCATCAAAGTTTCCTTCAGCATTAAAGTTGGTCGTATTATATTGTGTCAAGATGACAGTTTTGTTACATGGAGTATAAATTAGCGAATATTCTGACATAAAAATGTCATGTAAAGGCAATTATTGTTTCACATCAAAATTCCAATCAAAAATAATTAATTTTGTTGTGAAAAACTGGACAAAATACAAGGCTAGGTCAATACTTTGGTTTTAAATCATATTAAATAATAATTATTACTTTTCGTGATACAGAGAGATACCTATGAAGCAGTTAGTATTAACCTTAATCGGGCAAGACCGACCAGGTCTTGTAGAAGAAGTTTCATCAACAGTTTTACTACACAATGGCAATTGGTTAGCCAGTAATTTAAGTCATTTATGTGGACATTTTGCAGGCATATTACAAGTCGAGGTACCTGAAGAGCATTTAGACGTACTACAAAGCGCGTTACATAGTATCAAAGATTTAGAGATCAGAATTGAAGATGGTGAAGATACAGAACATTGTGATCAAAGCCAGATAAACTTAGTGATCACAGGTAATGACCGCCCAGGGATCGTACAAGAGTTATCAAGTGTAATAAGGCATAAAGGCGCTAGCATTATTCATTTTACATCTAAACAACAAAGCGCTCCGAATTGGGGGGTGCCTTTGTTTAATGCTATTGCCACAGTACATTTACCAAGTGGATTAGACAAAAGTGAAATTATTAATGCATTAGAGTCTATTACGTCTGATGTAATTGTCGATGTGGAAGAAGCTGAAGCTTAGGCTTGTTTCTTTTCATATTCAACATAATCAAAATGCCCTGTTTTTCGGGCATTTCTTCGTGCTATTTTTTACAATTGAAGTTACTTATGCTTCACACTCAAAATTTTGATTTGCAATAAAGTGATTAAATTCATTTTTAGGTAACGCTTTACTATAAAAATACCCTTGAATAATATTACATCCCACACTTTGTAAAAAATGAAGCTGTTTTTCTTTTTCTACACCTTCAGCCACTAACTCTAAATCTAAACTTTGTGCTAATGCAATTATCGCCTTAACAATTTGACTATTACCATACTCGTCTGGAATTTTAGCGATAAAACTCGCATCTATTTTAATGGTATCGATAGGAAGTTGTGTTAAATAACTTAATGCAGAATACCCTGTACCAAAATCATCTAAAGCAATATGTACATCTAATGCTTTTAATGCTTTTAAAACTTTTTTAGCCTCATCCATTGATGATATAAAACTGGTTTCAGTGACTTCAACTTCCAACATTTGAGCGGGTACCTGCCATAAATTAAGCGCATTTTGAACGGCCAAAACAAGATTACCTTCTGTTAGGTGCAAGGCTGATATATTGACCGATACTCGACCAAAACCAATCCCTATTTTAATCCATTCTTTTATTTGTTTACATGCTTGATTTAATACCCAAATATCTAAATCTATAATAAGTCCTAAATCTTCAGCTAAAGGAATAAAACTGGCGGGAGAAACAAAACCAAGCTCAGCATCTCGCCAACGGATCAACGCTTCCACACCTACTACTTTAGAATTTAAAGCGTTAATCTTAGGTTGATAATAAAGCTCAAAGCAATTATTTTTTAACGCTTTATTTAACTTACTTTCCATTACCATGCGCTCTAATGAACGGGCATTCATTGCTGGTTTATATAACTGAAAAGAGTTTCGACCTAACTCTTTACTTCGATACATAGCAACATCAGCATGCTTGAGTAACTCATCAGAATCAATGCCATCGTCAGGAAAAACGGCGGCACCGATAGAAGTTGTAATTGATATTTCATGCTCTTGAATTTTAAATGGTTCTTCTAAACATTGAATCAATTGATTAGCAAAATCTAAAATCTCATTAACCTCATCCACTTCAGTTAATAATAACGTAAATTCATCTCCTCCTAACCGTGCTAGCGTATCACCTGCTTTTACATAGTGTTGTAATCTAGATGCAACTTGTTGAAGCAATAAATCCCCAATAGTGTGTCCTAAAGTGTCATTTACTTGTTTGAAATGATCTAAATCTAAAAACATAACTACTAATATTTGATTATCTCGCTTGGCTGTTGCCAAAGCCATTTCTAATCTATCGCTAAATAAACGCCGATTAGGTAAATGTGTCAGTTCATCAAAGTAAGCTAATGCTGTAATACGTTTTTCTGCTTTTTTCCTTTCTGTTATATCACTAAAAATGGCAGCATATAATAGGTCTTCATCTTCACTTTCTTTTATCTCAATAATTGTCAGCCATTCAAGATATAACTCACCGCTTTTCTTTTTATTATATATTTCACCTTGCCATACGCCTTCTTTACGTAAAGTTTGCCACATCTCATCATGAAATTTTTTATCATGCTGACCTGAACTCAAAATCCTCGGAGTTTGACCTATTGCTTCTTTTTCGCAATATCCTGTTAAAGCTGTAAATGCAGGGTTTACCTGTAAGATAGTGCTAGAGCTATCGGTGATCATAATGCCATCTAAAGAAGCATTGATAATTTTTTTAGCTAAAAAAAGATTTTTTTGTGATTTTTTTAAAGCGACGTCTCTTTGCTCAAGAACCGTTTCAAGCTCCGTCATATATGCCAGTTCAATATCCGACATGATATTATTCAATGACAATACACCTAACACTTCTAAACCTTCATTTTCTACAACCAAATGTCTTATTTTTCTAATTTCTAATAATTGATACGCTTTATATAAACTAGTCGTTTCTTTAATTGTCAGTAAAGGCCAGCTGGCATACTCCCAACAATTTGTTTTGATTTCACCTTTTCTCAGTAAATTAAGTAAATCTCTTTCAGTTATGATGCCTTTTTGCTTTAAAGTTTTATTCTCAACTAAAACAGCATTTACTCTTTTCTCTCTCATCGCCTTAGCAACCAGAGTCATGCTATCGCTTGCATCAAGTAGAGGGATATTGGCGTTATAACTTTTATCAACTTGCCTAAAGTGAAGGTAATGTTCAAGCCCTTGGCTTTTTATGACATCAGATAGGCTAACAACGCCTTGAGGGATATTATTTTCATCAACTGCTAATAAATGTCGAAATCCATAGTTATGGAATAACACAGTCAATTCAGAGATAAGCATCGTGCTTTGTACTTGCTTTACTGGACTGCTCATAAAGCTAGAAATAGGTTGTTGAGAAAATTCTGGTTGTGAAAAGTCTAATTTAGCGCAATCAGCTTCAGTCCATACACCAATTAACTTATTTTGAAACATAATGAAAATAGCACTCACATTTCTATTTCCCATCATATTTGCAGCTTCAAATAATGAAGTTTTTGGTTTGCAAAATAAAATGTTTCTCGACATTAAATCAGCTACGGTTAACATTTTATTACTGGACTTTAAAACCATTATTGAAACTCCATATTAATGACTAATAGAAAAGCACAAACAAAATGTGAATTTTATCAAAAAGGAAATAACAGCAACTTAATTTAGATCAAGAAAGGTTTCATTTTGCAGGATATTACTTTATAAAATTTAAACTTCAGCTAAAGATTTTAAATGGGTAGTAACGCTTCGCCCCAATGAAGACAAATCATATCCACCTTCAAGCATTGAAATAATACCTTTACAATTAAGAGATTTAGACAAGTGAACTATTTTATCTGTGAACCAAGCGTAGTCAGCTTCAACTAAAGTTAAGCCGCCCATATCATCTTCTAAGTGACCATCAAAACCTGCACTTATGAAAATCAATTCGGGTTTAAAGCGCTTAATCGCAGGCAACCAAGATTCAATAATGGCACGCTTAAAATCATCTCCTCCCATACCAGCAGTCAAAGGCGTATTAATAATCGTTTTAGTACTCTCAATTGCCGTATTTGGGTAAAAAGGGTGTTGAAAAATAGAACAAAACAATACGTTATCATCATGTTCAAAAATATCTTGAGTACCATTGCCATGGTGTACATCGATATCTAAAATGACGATACGCTTTATGTCTCGCGCTTGCGCATATTTAACTGCAATAGCAGTATTATTAAATATACAAAAACCAGAAGATCCATCTTCTGTTGCATGATGCCCTGGCGGTCTAACAGCACAAAAAGCGGCTTCTAACTGCCCTTCTAATATTTGTTTTACTGCAAAAACACCTGATCCTGCCGCACGTTCCGCTGCTTTGAAGCTATCTTTACACAGCCAAGTATCGCCGTCTAAATCAGCTAAGCCAGTGTCTGGCATTTTACTTTTGACTAAATCTAAATGTGATTGCTTATGAACGCGTAAAATATCTTCTTCGGTTGCTTTTGATGTCATGATCTGTGGCACAGCAATATCTAAACCTGAGGCTAACAATCTATCTTGGATCGCATCTAAACGCTCTGAACATTCAGGATGATCTTGAACCATTTTGTGTTTGCGACAATCAGGATGATAAATAATTGCAGTACGCATAGGTATACTCTAATTAAGAATTTTCAAAGATATGAATTGATTGAAAGTGTATCAAAGTTTGTGAATTCAAACTTTGATACTTTGGTCGATATTAGAGCTTATAATTTTTGTTTTAAATTTAGATTATGAAAATCAAAACTAAAATCTGTAATGCTAGGTGTTGCTGCTTTCAAAGATATGCTTTTCACCTTATTTTTAGAGGTCATTTCAAAATTAATAAAAGCATCCGCCTCTAATAATTTATCATTCCATCTTACAATAAAGGTATTACCAGTATAGTGCTCTAATTCACCTTTTAATTGTTCTGTATGTGTAAAATCAATGAGTAATTTATTATCTTTTTCTACTATGTTTACATCACCATACCAATCATCAACAAATTCACCTGCGTAATGCTGTAAAGGTAAAGCTTCTTGAACATCTACAACTTCATCAAGCTTCGCTTTGGCATAAGCTTTCTCTTTACCTTCAAAGTGTTTAGTTGCAAGTTCTTCAACCCAATCTTTATCTTTGAGTTCAAGTACATCTTCTAATACTTCATGGGTGATAGCAGATAAAGCACTAAATGCTTGCTGATTTGATAAAATAACAATACCTAGATTTTTCTCAGGGACTAAAGTCACTTGAGAAACCATTCCTAATATTCCCCCACCATGGCCTATCTTTTTATAACCTTGATAATCTTCTATGCTCCAACCTAAACCATAACCACTAAATTGCTGTCTGTGGCTATCAAAACCTTTTTTAGATGCCATTTTAGTAATATGCGGATGCCACATTTCTTTTTGTTGTTTTTGGCTGAATAACTGCTCGCCATTACTCATTTTACCTTGCGTTAATTGCACTTTAAGCCAGTGACTCATATCCACAACATTTGATGCTATGGCACCTGCACCACGAAAGTCCTCTAAATAGTTAACAAAAAATGGATTAAGCTTGCCATCAAGTGGAATATGCCCCGTTGCCCAGTTTTTATTATCTTTCGCAATACGAGAAAAGCCAGCTCTTGATGTATTCATATCAAGAGGTTGTAAAATATTTTGTTCAATAAAATCTTGCCAGCTCATACCTGATACACGAGCAACCACTTCACCGGCTGTCACAAACATTAAGTTGTTATAAGCATATTTAGAGCGAAAACTAGAAACAGGTTTTAAATGACGAAGGCTATCTAAAATATCCCCCATATCTTTATTAGTGTCAGGCCAAATCATTAAATCACCAGCGCCTAATCCTAAACCACTTCTATGGCTCAATAAATCTCTAATAGTCATTTCACGCGTAACGTAGGCATCGTATAAACGAAATTCAGGTAAATGATCAATTACTTTATCATCCCAATTAAGTTTACCTTGATCAACCAGCATACCAATAGCAGCAACCGTGAAAGCCTTGGTATTTGAGGCAATACCAAATAAAGTCTCTTTATTCACTTTTTCGCCAGTATCTAAATGCTTAACACCAAAACCTTTAGCCATAATAACTTTATCATTTTCAACGATAGCAATGGCTAAACCAGGTACATTAAAACGTGCCATAGAGTTTTCTACGATAGCTTCAATTTTATCTGCATTTACTTGGGCAACAGATGTAAAACTCAAAGATGCAGCCAGCATCCCTGAAAATATGGCGCTTAATTTTTTCATTTTTATTCTCTTTAAAATTTAAACCACTAAATCATGTTATTCAACGCATTTAAAATTTATGCGTTTAACTATTAGCTTTATCAAATACAGCTAACAACAAAGGGTTTGCTGATTCTTTTAATTCGTTATTTAAGGTTTTATCTGCTTTTTTAAACATACTTCGTAAATGTGGTTTTAAGTGAGGTAATATTTTACTTTTATTTTCACCTTTTAACTTTGCTATTAAAGCAAGACTAAAAATCAGTTCCGGTTCAGGTAAAGCTGGCTGCCTGTTAGCATAAGCGTTAAAGCAAGAACCACAGCCTCCTTTAAATTGATAGGCGGTATTACTTAACATCACACCAAAACCTAAAAACCCAGCGATTAATTCACTTACTTGCGGTAATAACTCTTCACCACCCGGCGGTAACTCCCTACCATGATGAATTAAAATTAACGCTAATGTTTGTGCAAATGAAGCAACTAAATCTTGCGGTTGATTTATTTGATTCGGATTATAAGAAACATAAATCACTTGCTCGTTCATATTTTCATTAACTAACTTTGCATCTTCGCCACGTAAACGCGGTGAGAACTGCCAATTAGGAAATGCAACTGATTGCATTTGATTTGGTTCTACTAATTTTAATGGCCAGTTTTGCATACCGGCATATTTAACAACGTGATTAAATACGTTTTGCGCCATACCAAATACGCTATTAACTTGATCTGGAAAATAATGATTGTTAGGCAAAATTATTTCTGTTTTTTCTAAAAAGTATTGGCCATCAAAGCGCTCAAAGGCCCATACAAAAGTATCTAACACCCAGTTTTGCTCTTCGGTTGCTAATAATGGCTTAGATTTAAAAATTGATAACATAATTAGTTCTTTGTCGGTTGATTAGCCCATTGCCAAGCTTGGGTATTATAAAGTGGCACAGTCGATAATGCATGATGATGGCTACCACTTGATTCTTTGGTTGAATACGATAAGTACATTAATGTTTTAGTATCTTCATCATAAATACGCCTTACCTTCAGGCTTTTAAATAATATGCTTTTAGATTCCTTAAAAACAACTTCACCATTTTTAGAAAAATCTATTTTTTGTAATTGCTCAGCTAAAATAGGACCGGTTTGACGACATGCTATTGACATATCAGACGGATCTGAAAAGTCTAAATCAGCTTCGACATGACTTATATGACAGGTAATACCTGGAATTATAGGATCGCTCTTTGCTTTAATAACCACATCTTTTGTTGTGAACAAACCTAGGCTCACTTTTCCTGCATTATCGGAGCATGCAGATAACATCAATACACTCAATGCTAAAAATATAACTTTATAATTCATGATTTATTTTTGTATATGAATAAATACTATCAGCATAATGAACATTGGCCCTAAGTTAAAGCTTATTTTAATGGTGTTAGTTTGATACTCTAGAGATAGAGCTGAAGCTATACGCTAAGCTTGCTAAATTAAAGGAAATTAACATGAATAAAACCCTCACCTCACTTATATCAGCCAGTGTTTTATTAACATTCTCATCCCTGAGTGATGCACAAGTAATTATCGGCGGCTCAGTTGGTAAAACTTTTAGCCAAAGATTAGAGACACAAGAGCTTCAAAAAATTGAAGTGAAAGATGGGACTCATTTTAATTTAAGCTTAGAAAAAAGCATTCCCAATGCAAAATATGGTGTGTTTTATTCAAATATGTCGACCCATTTAAAAAACGAGAAAGACAAAAAACTGGATTTTAATTATCTTTTATTTCAAAGCGCCATAAATGTACCACTAGGCCAAGATATATCCGGTTATTTTGGCGCACAAATCGGTGTTAATAATATAAAGCCTAATTGGTCAGAGTCTGATACCTATTTTGCGACAGGTTTATACGGTGGTGTTGAGTATCATTTATCAAAATCGATGAGAGTCTCTTTTGAAACTCGCTGGTTAACCACCATAATAGATAACAATAGTAAAACGACCTGTGAAGCCGAAACAAAAGAAGAAGACGATAACTGTTTATGGCATTTTGATGGTGACTTACTTAATCAATTTCAAACAAGCTTAGGCTTTAGTTACCGTTTTTAGAAAATACTTTTGAGTACCTTTAATAGACTTTACTCTTAGGCATTAATTTCCTTTAATGTCGTTTCTCTTATTTAATTCTCTTTTTTATATCTATTCTTTTAAAATCAATAAAGTAAAAACAATTTCTTTTTGTCTCAAATCAGCCTTTTAACATCAAAATAAGGTATATTAAGTCTTAATTAATACACATTTTAAATTCCGATTTAAGGTAAAATATGATTCAACTTCTCAATGCTAACATTCAAGGTATTCCTCTCAATATTTTATCAACTAATAATTTTGAGTCTTGGCTATCACAACAAAATGAACTTGTTCAAAACTGGTTAAAGCAGACTCAATTTAAAGGATGTGGATTATCTTTAATACCAGATCATACAGGTGCTTTAACGCAAGTAGTATTTGTTGTAGAAACTCCAGAGCATTACTTTTCATGTGGTGAATTAGCCAAGCAATTACCTACTGGGCAATATTCATTAAAAGCCGATACAAAACATCACGAAGCGATTGCTTTTTCATGGGCGATTGGTTGTTATCAATTTGATGTATATAAAACAGTTGAAAAGCCACAAGTAACTTTAGGCTTAGCTAGCCAAGAGCTTGCAGATAAAGTATTAAAGCAAGTTGAAGCAACGGCTCTAGTACGTGACTTAATTAATATGCCACCAGCCGACATGATGCCTGAACATTTAGCGCAAACAATGAATGATTTAGCACTAGAGTTTGGTGCTGATATGTCTCAGTTAGTTGGCGATGAATTATTAGAGCATAATTATCCAACAATACATGCTGTAGGCCGTGCAAGTTGTCATAAACCTAGATTACTTGATTTAACTTGGGGCGATGAAAAACACCCTAAAGTGACCTTAGTAGGTAAAGGCGTATGTTTCGATTCAGGCGGCTTAGATTTAAAACCTAAAGTTGGTATGCGTAACATGAAAAAAGACATGGGCGGAGCAGCGCATGTTATTGGTTTAGCCCAATTAATCATGGCTAACAATTTACCAATAAGATTACGTGTATTAGTACCTGCAGTAGAAAATGCGGTTTCAAGCAATGCTTTACGTCCAGGTGATGTGGTTAAAACACGCCAAGGGATCACCGTTGAGATTGACAATACAGATGCCGAAGGTCGTTTAGTTTTATGTGATGCTTTAAATGAAGCACAAAATGATGATCCTGAACTATTAATTGATTTTGCAACTTTAACAGGTGCAATGCGCATTGCTTTAGGAACTGAGCTTCCTGGTTTCTTCTCAACTAATCGAAAAATAGCACACGATATTATGGATGCCGGTGATGATGTTTTTGATCCTGTATGGCAAATGCCTTTATATCAACCGTATAAAGAGCTTTTCAAAAGCGAAGTTGCCGATATGACAAACTGCCCAACGGTACCTCAAGGTGCTGCTATCTGTGCTGCGTTATATTTACAATACTTTGTTGATGAAAAAACAGATTGGTTACATTTTGATGTAATGGCGTGGAATAATCGCAAGCTTTCAGGTCGTCCATTAGGCG
>Ga0209396_1005174_pt1 | contig 12409 bp, 12 predicted proteins | sample GOMGulsemesocosm_6_FD_184638 | JGI IMG/M metagenome (GOLD analysis project Ga0209396, IMG submission 184638) | Methane-oxidizing microbial communities from mesocosms in the Gulf of Mexico - GOM8C Gulf of Mexico (SPAdes) (version 2) | ecosystem: Environmental > Aquatic > Marine > Cold seeps...
TTCCTCCGAAAGGGGTTCTTAAATCACGCATTAACCACGTGTTTACCCAAACAATTCCTGCTTCCAACTGTTTTGCTAAAAGCATTGTTCTGTTTAAGTTGTTTGTCCAAATGGTGCTTGATAATCCATAACGGACTCCGTTTGCTAGCGCTAATGCTTCTTCATCAGTGTCAAAAGGCATTAGAGTAACTACAGGTCCAAATATTTCTTCTTGCGTTAATCTGCAATTTGGTTCTGTTATTTCTATAATCGTTGGCTCTAAATAATATCCGTTTTCAGAGCCTTTTACAGTTACATAATTTCCACCTGCGATAACGGTTCCACCTTCTTGTTCAGCGATATCAATATATGATTTTACTTTTTCTAAATGAGGTTTAGAAACCAAAGCACCAATATTAGTATCAGCTTCTGATGGATGTCCAACTTTTAAAGCCTTCACGCGAGCGACAAAATCTGTTTTAAATTTATCGTAAATACTACGTTCTACATAAATACGAGATCCACATAAACATATTTGACCTTGATTGGCAAACGACGATTTTAAGGTAACATTTAACATCTTGTCATAATCACAATCAGCAAATATTAAATTAGGATTTTTCCCTCCTAATTCTAATGATAATTTCTTAAACATAGGAGCTGCTACACGTGCGATGTGTGCTCCTGTTGTTGTACCTCCTGTGAAAGAAATTGCTTTAATTTTTTCATGAGCTACAATAGCTTGCCCAGTTGTATGTCCTAGCCCATGAACAATATTTAAAACACCTTTGGGTAAACCAGCTTCATTACATATTCTTCCAAGTAAGAAGGCTGTCATTGGTGTCACTTCACTTGGTTTTGCAACTACAGTGTTTCCTGTGGCTAAGGCAGGAGCTATTTTCCAAGAGAATAAATACAAAGGTAAATTCCAGGGAGATATACACCCTACAACTCCTATTGGGCTACGCAGTGTAAAGTTGAAAGCGTTTAAACCTACACTTTCATGAGATTCGCTAGAAAATTGCGTAATAGCATTGGCAAAAAACTGAAAGTTACTAGAAGCTCTAGGAATATCAACAGCTCTTGCTAAACTTAACGGTTTCCCATTGTCCTGTGATTCGGCTGCTACAAATTCTTCAAGGTTTTCTTCAATCAGAGAAGCTATTTTAGAAAGTATTTTACTTCGCTCTTCTAAAGTCGTATTAGACCAAGATGGGAAAGCGTCTGCTGCTGCTTGATATGCATTTTCTACATCTTCTTCAGACGAGTTTGGAATTAAACTATATACTTCTCCATTAGATGGATCATAATTATCTATCCATTCATCATTAATAGGGGCTTTGAATTCGCCGTTGATATAATTTAATAGTTTCTTCATAATTATGTCAATTAATTGAAAATTGCTTTCAATTGGTTTGCAGTATCTTTTAGTACATCTGTGTAATTCTGAATTTTTGCTTCGTTAAATCTAGCAGTAGGACCAGAATTACTGATTGCTGCTATAAACTGTCCGTTACGGTTAAATACAGGGACAGCCACACAGATTAATCCAACTTCATTCTCTTCCATGTCTAAAGCAAATCCTTCACTTTTTATCTTATTAATTTCTAAAAGTAGTTTTGCTTTATCTGTAATAGTATTATTAGTAATTGATTCTAAATATAAATTTTGAATTACTGTTTTATAATTTGGTTCTCCAAAAGCAAGCATTATTTTCCCTAAACCAGTGCAATACAACTGTTTTTTAGAACCAATCTGAGTGTTTATTTGTAAGTCGTGTGGACCTTCTACTTTATCTAAAAAATAGACTTCTTGATTTTTGTAAATGGCTAAATGTGCTGTTTCATCAGCGCGTTTTACCAATTCCTCCATAAAAGGTCTTGCCTTATTAATGAAGTTTTTATTTATAGAAACACGTTGCCCTAACTCAAATAGCTTTAAGCCTAAACGATACTTGTCGTTTTCTGGGTTTTGCTGAATTACATCCAATGCTACCATAGTAGCCAACATTCTATATACGGCACTTTTGTTAGTACCCATTTTCTGAGCAATTTCAGTAACTCCTAATTCTTCAATAGCAGGAGTGAAGCAATCCAATATCTTGAATGCTTTTTCAACAGAAGTGTTTAGTATTTTTTTGTTGTTACTCATTTTATTTACAAAGCTTCGCAATAGTTGATTAAAAGAATTTTTTGGTTAAACAATTCTTCTTTTTTTGTCTTTAAAAAAGATTCAATTGATTCGAGTTCTATGCTTGAGATAATAGTTCGTTTGTTTAAAAAGGCAGAAAAATCTTTTTCTATTTTGTTAAAAGAACTCTTTTTATTCCAAGATATTAATAAATGGAAACAATTTTCTGAAAAATGGTCATCATGAATAATTTTGAAATGAGGGGGATGAGTTTTTATTAAGTCAAACTCTTTTACTGAGAATTCAATTATCTTATCTCCAACATCAAATATTAGTAACTCATAAATATTAATATTATCAACTTCATTTAGGGTAATGTTTTTTTTGTTTTTCTTTATTGAAAAATCAAGGGTTCGCACTCCAATATTAGTTGAAATTATATGAGGATATAAAGTGATGTTTTTTTTGTAATCCTTTTTCAAGAAAGGAATCAATGAATCTTCATTTTTATTAAATACATTATAAGTATAATGATAAATATATCCAGTTATTTTGGTTTCATTTTTAAGTGTCACTTCAGTATAGAAACGATATGCATTTCCAGTATCTGAAAATGATTTAAAAAACGAAAAGGATAATATGATGAAGAATAATAGTCTCATTATTTGGCTTTCTTGTATGCTGTAACTTTAATCTCAATTAATAGATGAGGGTGCGGTAATTGGTGTACTGCAACTGTCGTTCTTGTAGGTCCATCATAATCAAAGTATGAAGCATACACCTCGTTGTAACCTCCAAAATCATTCATATTAACTAAAAACGAAGAAACATCTACGATGTCTTTTAAACTTGCTCCTTCTTCTTTTAATATATCATTAATGTTTTCTAAAACAGCTTTCGTTTGTGCTTTAATATCTAATTTGGTTGTACCAAATTCATCTACTTCAACACCTTCAAAAGTATTATCTGTTCTTCTAGAACTTGTTCCCGAAACAAAAATAAAATCACCTACACGTTTTACATGTGGAAATTTACCTCTTGGTGTTGCTTTATGTTTTATTAGTTTTCCTTTGTTCATAATACTATTATCTTTTAAACTAATTCTTTTAATTTTTCAACCATTTTAAACACGTCTTCAAACGAATTGTATAATGGAATTGGAGCACAACGTATTACATCTGGTTCTCTCCAGTCCGTTATGATATGGTTTTCTGTTAACTTTTTATGTAAGCTTTTGTCCGCATTTTTTACTTGTATGGATAGCTGACAACCTCTTTCTTTTGGATTAGCAGGTGTAATTATTCTAATAGCATCTGATTCAATTGTATTCAATAAAAATTCAAAGTAACCAGTAAGTTTTTCTGATTTTTCTCTCAACGCATCCATTCCAACTTCATTAAACATATCCAAAGAAGCTTTTATAGCCGCCATAGATAAAATAGGAGGATTACTCAATTGGTATCCTTCAGCTCCTGGCATTACATCAAGCTCTTGACGCATGTTAAAACGTGTTGTTTTATTATGACTCCACCATCCAGAGAATTTTTTTAATGTTTTGTCATGAGCATGTTTTTCATGTACAAACAAACCACCTAAGCTTCCTGGTCCAGAATTTAAATACTTATAGGTACACCAAGCAGCAAAATCAACCCCAGAATCATGTAATTCGGGATTAATATTTCCAACTCCATGTGCTAAATCAATACCAACCATACAGTTTTTAGCGTGACCAATTTCTGCTATTCGTTTGATATCTAAATATTGGCCTGTATAGTAATTTACTCCACCAATTAGTAACAATGCTATTTCATCTCCTTGTTGGTCAAGAATCGTTTCTAAATCTTCCATTCGTAACAATTCTTCTCCTTTTCGAGGCTTCCATTCTACCAATCCTTCTTTAGGATCAATACCATGAAAACGCAATTGCGATTCTACCGCATAACGATCAGAGGGGAATGCATCACTTTCTATAACGATTTTAAATTTTGTTTTTGTAGGCTGATAAAATGAAACCATTAACAAATGTAAGTTTGTTGTTAAGGTATTCATAGTAACCACTTCAATTGGTTTTGCTCCAACTACTTTAGCCATAGCTTCTGTTAAGAATTCATGGTACGGCATCCAAGGGTTTTTTGCTTCAAAATGTCCTTCAACACCAAAGTTTGCCCAATCCTCTAATTCTTGATTAATATATTCTTTTGTAGACTTTGGTTGCAGCCCTAAAGAATTTCCACACATATAAATCCAGTTATTACCATTTTTATCTTTTGGAATATGAAATTGTTCTCTATAATGTGCTATTTTATCTTGTTTATCAAGATTTTTAGCGAATTCTAAAGTTGCTTTATAAGCTGTTGACATGTATAGTGTTTTAATAATTGAAACAGTGTTTCACAAATATATGAAAATAAAACTGAAACAAAAATTGCTTCAGTTTTTACTTTTGTTAAAAATAAATTTTTTGTTACTGTTTTAAAAATTTACTTGTAAAAACAGGATTGTTCTTGTTTAATATTTGAACAAAATACATTCCTGCTTGTAGTGAATTGATATTTATTTTTTGTTGAACAGTAAATGTTGAATGCGTATTGATTATTTGCTGACCAAGAACAGAATATACTTCAAGGGTGTATACTTGCGAAGTGAATTTTGAAGATTCAATTTCCAAAATATTGGTTGCAGGGTTCTTTATTATAGTAAAATTGTTGATAGGGTTTTCATCGTTAATTCCTAAAGCATTTACAGTGATGTTTTTTGTTGATAAATCAGTTTTTCCGCAATTAGTAATTGTAAGTGTAACAGTAAAATCACCTAAAGTTGCATAGGAATGTATAGGGTTTTCATCTGTTGAGGTATTGCCATCTCCAAAACTCCATGCATAAGAAATTGCATTTTGACTTGTATTGGTAAAAGTAAAAGTTTCGCTTGTGCTGGAGTTGTTAAAAGAAGCAATAGGATCGTACTTATTAATATTCCATTCTGATAAATCATCAAAAACAATAAGTTTTACAGCGTTTTTAATAATCGTTGCATCGGCAGTACTTAGCGAAGAGTTGAAACTAACTAAAGTTGGGTCTTTTCTGAATAGTGTACAATAAAATGTAATGGCTCCTGTATAGCTTCCAGTTAGTGAAGGGTGGCTACCATCACCCGAGTACAGATCTAGTGTAGGGTGGTTGGTTCTTAAATAACGCCAGACTGCTCCAACGGGAGAAGCTATTCCGTTATTGTCGTTAGTCATAATTTGATAACGTTGTCTTAATAGATCATCCATGCCTTCATAAGTACAAACTGCTGGCCAACCTGCACAATTTCCTGCGTCGCCATTTTCACGCCCCCATGTCATGTAAAACGCTGGTTTAGCACAAGGATTGTATTTAGTAATACTGTCGCTTAAGCGCTGTGCATAAGGATATACTTCATTTGCGACTTGACTGTCGGGAAAAGATGGTTTTTGACTCTGTTCTTGTAAAACTACATAATCCCATGTCCCATTTTTTATTTTATTTTGACTTGTTGTATTTGTCGAATGACCTTGTAATGTGTATCCACCAGGTGTACTACTGTCATAAGTAAACGTATTTCCAGTTGAAGCTGCTACTTGTTGTACTAAACTAGGTAAATTGTTTACAGAAGTGTAACTGTTTCCTAGAAATAAAACGTTTTTAGTGTCCTGTGAATACAGTAATTGCATGCTGAAGAGGATCAGCATAAAGTAAATTTTTTTCATGTTGCTTTATAATTAAGGGTGAAGCAAATATATGAAAATATTTAACCCTATATAAAGCAAAGGATTAATGATGCTTTTTTAGTAATTGTGTAAATTTCTTTTTGAAACGGTTTAATCTAGGAATTGATACACCTTGGATATAGCTGTTGTTTGGGTGCAAACGCTCATAATTTTGATGATATTTTTCAGCAATCCAAAACCTTTCAAATAGTATAACTTCAGTAGCGATAGCAGCTTTCAGCTGTTTAGCTAATGTTTCTTTTTTCTCAAGAATAATTTTTCTTTGGGTTTCGTTCTGATAAAAAATAATTGATCGGTACTGTGAACCTCTGTCAGGTCCTTGTCCGTTTACTTGTGTAGGGTTTTGTGAGCCGAAATAAACATCAATTAATGAAGAGAAGCTAATTTTTTTTGGATCATATATTACTTCAATTGCTTCAGCATGTCCGGTACGTCCGGTGTTACTGCTTTCGTAAGTTGGATTTTGTGTATGTCCACCTGAATAGCCGTTTGTCACTTCTTCAACTCCTATAAGGCTTTCAAAAATAGCTTCCGCACACCAAAAACAACCACTAGCAAAATATGCTTTTTCTAGTTTAGGGTTATTTAACTCTTGAGAAGTTGTTGTGTTACTGCAGGATAGTGCGATAAAAGCAAATAAAAAAGGAATCAAATATTTCTTCATGGTAAAAATGTTTTTTACTAGGTCGAAAAAATAGTTGATTCCTTAACCCACCAGTGGGATTTATCTTCCTTTTTTTATGTAATTATTCAAACCGTATTCAGTAAACAATTAGAACTAAATAGTTCTCGATACAATTTTCATTCGTTTCACTACTTAAAACCACTCGAATTGACGATTCAATTTAAAATCAAAAATTCTTTATGCTGTTCTCTAACAGCAAAGCGATCTTGTTTCTAAAACCTAGAACCAATCTAGTCGCATGCTTTTAATTTTAGCATTATCAGGAATACTAGCAACATCAATAGTTCTAGTGTAATCAAATTTATATGCGCTAGGTAATTGGTCAATAGCAATAGTGATGTAAAAATCTTGATTTTTAAATTCTACATTTATATTGTTCAGGATTCTGTCAATCTTTAAAACCTCGTAATGCGTTTTGAAATCTTTAAAAGTACTATTTAAACTTACGTTTTTATCGGTTTTAAATCTGGAGTCTCTTAAGGTAACAATATTGATTGTTGCGTTTTTATCTAAGGATTCTGAAGGTGATAAAGAAAGCAAATGTGCGCCACCTTTTTCATAAACTTCTATGTCTGTTGAATTACCAGTAAATTCATCACCAGCCACATATTTTACTATCGAATCGTTTGCAAAAACAGAATCTATTTGTTTGATGGTGAATTCTTTTTGTAATATTCCAACTTTATCTTTTTGAATTAAAAAAGGGTCTTCTTTTTTAGTACATTGTATAAATGCAATACTTGCTAAGGCTATGATAATTGTTTTTTTCATGATAAAATTTATTATGTCATTCCCGAGCATTCAGGAATCTGTTCTTTTAATTTTTATTTTATTAATTTCTTTAAAATCCCCAGAACACTTCTAATAAATGTAGCGCTAGTGAGTACTTTTATAACAGGGTTCTGACGAGTGCTTCTTCTAGTTGATGTTCTTCTATTATTTTTTTCTTTTTCTCGACGGGTAATTTCTTGTTCTTTAGCTTTTTTAGATACTTGAATTTTTTGCTCTAAAATTTCATAAGCGCTTTCTCTGTCAATTTCTTCTTTGTATTTTTTTACTAAATCAGAATCGTTAATTAACTCTTTTAATTCATTTTTTGTTAAAATATCCATTCTACTCATTGGAGCACGCAATAATGTGGCTGCTAATGGTGTAGGTCTTCCTTTTTCATCTAAGGCAGAAACCAACGCTTCCCCAATACCAAGGGAGGTTAATACTTCGGCAGTATCATAAAAATCAGTTTCAGGATAGTTTTGTGCAGTCAGTTTAATTGCTTTTCTGTCTTTTGCAGTAAAAGCTCTTAAGGCATGTTGTATTTTTAATCCCAATTGACTTAGTATTCCTTCTGGAACATCCGTTGGGTTTTGAGTAACAAAGTACAAGCCAATTCCTTTAGATCGAATTAGTTTCACAATACTTTCTAGTTGTTCCAATAATGCTTTAGAAGCGTTTTTAAAAATTAAATGTGCCTCGTCAATAAATAAAATTAATTCTGGCTGATCAGCATCTCCTTGTTCGGGGAAGGTTTCATATATCTCGGCCAATAAACTCAACATAAATGTTGAGAATAGTTTGGGTTTATCTTGAATGTCTGTTAAACGTAAAATATTGATATACCCTTTTCCATTTTCGTCAATTCGTGTTAAATCATTTACATCGAATGATTTTTCTCCGAAGAACAAATCACCTCCTTGTTGTTCAATTTCAATTATTTTTCGAAGTATAGCCCCTGTAGAAGAAGTTGAAATCCTTCCGTATTCTTCTTGGAATTCTTCTTTTCCAACTCCTGTTGCAAATTGCAATACTTTTTTAAAGTCTTTTAAATCTAATAAGCCTAATTGGTTGTCATCACAATATTTAAAAATCACAGAAATAATTCCTGCTTGAGTTTCCGTAACATCTAAAATACGAGATAATAGCACTGGTCCAAATTCAGAAACTGTAGCACGCATTCGTACACCACCTTGTTCAGATAAAGTTAAAATTTCAACTGGAAAATTTGATGCGTTAAATGGAATTCCAATTTTTTCATGACGCTCGTCAATTTTAGGATGTCCAGTACTAGCTTGTGCAATACCGCTTAAATCCCCTTTCATGTCCATTAATAGTACAGGGATTCCTTTTTCAGAAAGGTTTTCAGCTAAAACTTGTAAAGATTTTGTTTTACCAGTACCAGTAGCTCCAGCTATTAATCCATGACGGTTTAAAGTTTTTAAAGGAATTTTTACAAAAGCATTTGTTAATGCTTCTCCTTCTAGCATAGCAGCACCAAGAGTAATATAATCTCCTTTAGTAGTATAACCAGAATTTATATGATTAAAGAACTTTTCCGAGTCAGTCATTTTAATAAAATTTTGATAAAAATAGTCAATATCAAATTAAAAATGAGGCTTAAATAAAATGATAATTTAAAAAGAAGCATGAAATTATGTAGGAGATGATTATTTCTTGTTTATTCTATTTTAGAGTATCTTTGCAAAATATATGCAGAAAGATATTAAAGGATTGGTTGGTAAAGGAGAAATGCTTCCGTTAATGGAGGAGTTTTACACTATACAAGGAGAAGGGTTTTACAAAGGAACAGCAGCTTATTTTATTAGAATAGGTGGTTGTGATGTTGGATGCCATTGGTGTGATGTGAAAGAAAGCTGGGATGCGAATTTACACCCTCCAACTAATACGATTCAAATTGCAGAAAATGCTGCTAAGTATTCTGATACAATTGTGGTAACTGGAGGCGAGCCGTTAATGTGGAATATGAAACCTTTGACAGATGCTTTAAAAGCAAATGGGTTAAAAACACATATTGAAACTTCTGGGGCTTATAAATTATCAGGAGAGTGGGACTGGATTTGTTTATCACCTAAAAAAACAAAATTGCCTACCCAAGAAGTGCATGATGCTGCGCATGAATTAAAAGTGATTATCTATAATAAGAATGACTTTAAGTTTGCTGAAGAACAAGCTGCAAAAGTGAATGATGATTGTATGCTGTTTATGCAGCCAGAATGGAGTAAGAAAGATGAAATGATTCCGTTAATGGTCGAGTATGTAATGAAAAATCCGAAATGGAAAATGTCATTACAAACTCATAAATACATGAATATACCATAAGCTTGGCTATTAATTATTGGCTATAGTAAGTCTTGCAAGAAAATCATAATGTTCGCCTTCCTGAATTAACTCACATTCTAAACCGTTAGCGTGACAAGCGTTTTGTAAAGTATTGAAATCAAGGTATAGCCAATCAAAAGTTTCAGATTTTTCTCCTTTATAAGACATGGTAAATTCTACCTCACCATAATATTCATCAGGATTTACCCAAAAACCACCTTCTTCATCTTGTTCAAACATATAAGAAATGTCTGAAGAATCCAGTAAAATTTGACCATTAGTATTTAGTAGACTTTTTAAATGTTGTAAAAATAGATTGATTCGTTCTACTTTACCACAAATTCCAATACCATTCATTAATAGTAAAAGTGTATCGTAGGTTTCTTTTACTTCAAAAAGATTTTTATGAAAAGCATTATGAACACCTCTAAGTTTGGCGACTTCTGAGGCTCCTTTAGAAATATCGATAGCATCTACAACTAGTTTTTTTGTATTTTGTAAATACAAACTATGGCTTCCGCTTCCGCAACCAATATCTAGTACTTTTCCTTTGCAGAGTGTTAATGCTTTCTGTTCTATGACAGGCATTTCATCATAGGATCGGAACAGGTATTTTGATGGCAATTCATCTTCTTCAGAAATAGTAGATTCTGTAATGATGTCTTCAGAATAATTTCCGTTGTAGTAATCTAATAATGCATTACCTAAAATATCACTCATAGTAGTATCTTTGCGTCTTTAATAGTATAATTTATCTGTGATGAAAGAATTTTTAGAAGAGCTTCCAAAACTAGCCAAAGATACACATATCGCTAATAAAAAGTTTTTTACAAAGCTAAAAAAACATCCACCTAAAAATTTAGATTATATCATGCAAGATTTGCATGATGAAGAATTTGAAAATACGGATTGTCTTACTTGTGGAAACTGCTGTAAAACAACAAGCCCTATTTTTACAGATAAAGATATTGAGAGAGTTGCAAAGCATCTTAAAATGAAGCAGCCTCAATTCATTAAACAATATTTGAGAGTTGATGAAGATGATTTTCATGTACTACAATCATCTCCCTGTACTTTTTTAGCAGATGATAATTATTGTATGATTTATGATGTACGTCCAAAAGCATGTAAGGAATACCCACATACTAATAGAAGGAAGTTTCAGAATATATTAGATGTCACATTGAATAATGTAGAGATTTGTCCGGCAGTATATAATATTGTTGAGCAGATGAAAAAGAATATAAAAGTAAGATGATTTAAGTTTGCTCTAATTCTTGAATTTTGTCTAGTTATTATGATATAAATTCATTGATTTTTGCTAACTTAGTATGTCTAATTTTATTTCTTGTACTTGTGTTAGTTGTTGGTCATAGAGGTTGCAGGGGCTTAGAGCCAGAAAATACTTTGGTGTCATTTAAGAAGGCAATTAAGTTAGGCGTTCAGGCTATTGAGCTTGATATTGTCGTGTCCGGAGATTATCAAATAGTTGTTTCACATGAGCCATTTATGTCGCAAACATATTGTTTAAAACCAGATGGAACAGAATTGACTAGTGACGAAGATCAAAAGTATAATCTTTATCAAATGCCTTATCAAGAAATCAAACAGTTTGATTGTGGCTTAAAAGTACATCCTAGATTTTTAAACCAAAAAAAACAAACGGCCTATAAACCATTGTTGAGTGAAGTTATAGAGTCTTGTGAGGTTTTTACAAAAAACAATTCATTTTCATCAATTACATATATTATAGAAATTAAGAGTAATTCAGCATATTATGATGTGTTTTACCCAAAACCTAAAGAGTATGTATCCTTAGTTTTACGAACAATATCTCAATACGATTTTAAAGACCGAATTGTATTGAAATCATTTGATGTTGCTATTTTAAATGAAATTAAAAAACAGCAGCCTGAAATAAAAGTGTCTTTATTGATAAATAGAGAAGAAGTTATCTCGGATAAATTACAGCAGTTAAATTTTACACCAGAAATATTAGGTCCTTATTATAAACTGTTAAGTAAAGATATAGTTGTTAAATACCAGAATTTAAGGTTTCTGATATATACATGGACCATCAATGAAATGCATGATATTGAACGAATAGAATCCTATGGTGTAGACGGGATTATTACAGATTATCCTAATAGATTTGTGGAGGTATTAGTATAGTAAATACTGTTTTCTCATTTGGTCATATTCTTGTAGGCCTTCTAGCCACGATTGTCTAATCTCTTTTTGGTTCGCGCCATTTACAATTTGTTGTTGTAGTGTTTTAGTTCCAGCTAACTTGGTGAAAAAGTTATTGAAAAATGTTTCTTTATCTGAAGATAGGTTATATGCATTTGAAAGCCATTCTAAGTTTAATAAGTTAAGCTTAATAGTTTTTCTTAAGTCTTCACCATAACAAACTTTGTTTTCATGTTTAGGATATTTAGCTCCTTCGTTTGGCTTTGGAACAAAGTTAAAATCAGTTTTTGGTAAATATGGTGCTCCGTAAATTTGAAATTGCATTTCAGTACCTCTACCAACACTAACAGTTGTTCCTTCAAAAAAGCATAAACTTGGGTATAAGTTTATGGCTACATCATTAGGTAAATTAGGCGATGGTTTTATTGGTAAGCTATAGGCAGTTTGCTTGTTGTAATTTTTACATTTGATAACTGTTATGTCACATTGTATTCCGTTATTCAACCATTTTTCTCCATTAATCATTTGTGCGTATTCCCCAATAGTCATTCCGTGAACAA
>Ga0209396_1005178_pt1 | contig 12400 bp, 10 predicted proteins | sample GOMGulsemesocosm_6_FD_184638 | JGI IMG/M metagenome (GOLD analysis project Ga0209396, IMG submission 184638) | Methane-oxidizing microbial communities from mesocosms in the Gulf of Mexico - GOM8C Gulf of Mexico (SPAdes) (version 2) | ecosystem: Environmental > Aquatic > Marine > Cold seeps...
GTGAAACCGACCGTGTAACCGCAACTGAGTTAATCGTTAGCGGTACTCGAGTATTTGATAACGACGAAGTATTAAATTTAAAAGTCACTGTAGACAGTCTAACTGGCGCATCGGCAAATGGTGCAGTCGCTCAACCTGAAGTTCAAACTTTTACTCGGCCATCTGGTAAAGGAGATTTCACGGTAAAAGCCGGAGATACACCGTTAGACGACACCTTTAAAGATACTCGTCTGCAACTTAACGGTCAGTGGACACAATCATTAAATAGTGATTACACAGCGAGTAGTGGCATTCATCTTTCCAAAGAGTACGATTACTTATCATTAGGGCTAAATGGCAGTATTTCACGAGATTTTAATCGTAAAAACACGAATATTTCTGCTGGCTTTGCTTTTTCTCAAGATACTTTTAGTCCAGAAGGTGACATTCCCATTCCTTTTACTCAAATGCTGCCCAAAAATGAAAATGGAACCACAAGTGCTAACCGATTAAAAAGTAGCGATGATAAAAAAACGTTCGATTTATTGTTTGGGCTCACACAGATCATTAATCGACAAATGGTCATGCAATTCAACTACTCACATTCACAAGTCGATGGCTATTTAACTGACCCATTTAAAATTGTCAGTGAAGTTAATCAACTAGGCATAACCCAAAGTCAACTTTACGAGAATAGACCTGATTCACGTACCAAAAACAGCGTTTTTTGGCAAACAAAGTATCACTTATCTCACTCGATTATTGACATTTCTTATCGATACTTCTGGGATGACTGGGATATTAAATCACATACTATCGATGCACGATTTCATGTACCTCTGTCTACGGGTTATATAGAACCTCATATTCGATTTTATGCTCAAGATGCGGCGAATTTCTATCAGCCCTTTATAGTTAGCAGTAATCCTCAAGCTAGTTATATGAGCGCAGATTATCGTGTCGGCGAAATGACTGCACTTACCTTAGGGTTAAAATATGGCACGACGTTACAAAACAACAATGAACTATCATTTCGTATAGAGCTGTATCAACAATCCCCCAAAAGTAATGGGGTTGAACAACCTGGTGTGCTGAAAAACATAGATTTACATCCAAGCATTAAAGCGATTATTGCTCAAATGAGTTACTCATTCTAAATGCAAACTAATATGACAAGACACTTCACCGTTAACCTCTGCCCTGTTGGTTATATTATTCAATTTCATGCAATGGCGAGTCCTTGTGAAATTATTATTGAAAGCAACGACCTTGAACTTGCAAATACTATTGCTCAGTTGGTAACAACAGAAACATGGCGAATTGAAGATAAATACAGCCGTTATCAGAAAAGCAGTGTTTGTAGTCAAATTAATAAGAGTAACAACTCACCTATCGATATAGATAAGGAAACTTTTGAGTTACTTAAGTTCGCAGAGCAATGCTATCAACTGAGCGATGGTCTATTTGACATCACCTCGGGAGTCCTTGGTAAAGCTTGGCACTTTGACGGCAGCGGTAATATCCCCACATCGACTCAAGTTAACCAATTACTTCCCTTTGTTGGTTGGGACAAAGTGTCGTATCATGAAAAGTCCATTACACTGCCAGAATCAATGGAAATTGACTTTGGTGGACTAGGTAAAGAATATGCAGTAGATAAAGTCTGTCAGCTAATTAGACAGCATACCAATAGCTCTGTGCTGGTTAACTTTGGTGGCGATATAGCGGTTACTACACCAAGGAAAAATAATACCCCCTGGACGGTAGGAATAGACCTACAAGGTATTGAACAAAACAAAAAGGTATCTATTTCCTTCACACAAGGAGCTATAGCAACCAGTGGCGACGCTAATCGTTATCTAGAAAACAACGGTAAGCGCTATAGTCATATTTTAAACCCTCAAACCGGTTGGCCAATAGAACACTCTGCAAGTTCAATTACTGTAGCATCTTCAAGCTGTTTGAATGCTGGAATCATGTCAACATTAGCCATGTTACAAGGTAAAGAGGCTGAAGAGTTTTTAACAGAAAATGAAGTTAAACATTGGTGTTTTAGAGAGTAGCTTGCTTTACTAGCCTAAACTTAAGAGAATAATAAAAATACGACTTACTTGAGGCTCTTTAGGCTGAGGTGCTTTTTATAAATTGTTTATAGCGTTTCTCAAGTTTTCCCTAGCCGATACTTCAAATTTATCACAGAAGTATTGATGTGAAAAAATTCTATCTCTGCTGAGAAATCCTTCTAATATCTCTTTACGCTTTTTCTTGAATATAAAACTGGGAACGAGCTTGTATTCCTCTCTCACCCACTGCTCAAACTGTTCATAAAGATCGCGACTACATCCTAAAATTGATAAATCGATATCAACCATAAGCATTTCATCACTATCAGTAGGAGTGGCATTATGAAGGGTTATCATAATTAATCGGTGCGATTTTTCAATAAAATCACTTTCAGCATTATTCATTTTTAAAAAATCAGCGGCCCAATTAGCACTATCTAACTCATTGCTCGATGAAAAAATGCTGTAGATTGCATCATGGAACCAAAGCGCTATTTCCAAAGCATTATAATCATTTGCAATATGATTAACTTGCGATAAAGATTTCAATGTAGCTTTTATGTGATTGGAATTATGATAATGCCGATGCTTTTGTGCATAGTGAGACTGTAACTTCATGTAGGTTTCAAGATTTGCTCCGAAGCCTAGTCTCTTCATTAAGTCTAACCACTTTTCCTCATCCATTATTTGATCCTTAGAACCCTGTATTTACGTACCCAACTGTTTGCTATATGTCTTAGGTACTAAACAATGTCCAACTATGCCTTTTGTTTATGTAAGCTGTAATTAAAATCTCGTTTTTGAACATTAACATCTTCGGCCCACCAAAGGACATTACAGGATCATTTAAAGCATTTTGGGCTTAGCTTTCTAAAGCATCGTAATCACATTCTGAAAGGAATAATGCACACCTTATTTGGGTTAGTTTACACAAACCTGCACATACAGTTACCCAAAGAGTTATTTGGTCGTACTATATAGCCGTAGCGAGCATAAAACCCTTCTCTACCTTTTGCACATAACAACCCAATAGTAGAACCTTTTTTAGCCGTATTTGAGAGATAATTTTCAATTTTTTCCATCAAAATGGAGCCAATACCTAAGTTTTGGTAGCTGGGGTCAACAATAACATCTTGGATATAGAAATACATTGCACCATCTCCAACTACACGTGCCATACCAACAAGATGCGATTTTTCACGAACTATCACATGGAATAAAGAGTTATTTAATGACGTGACCGCCATATTAACATCTAAATCTCCCCACCCTACGTTAGCCCTTAAGCTTAAAAACTCATCAACTGCGGGGCTTTGTAGTTCAATACTATATTTATCAGAATTCAAAACTAAAACTTCCATATATAAGCGCCCAAATTGTTCATACAAACAACCTTAAAAGTTCACTGCCTTTAACCAAAAATCAAATATTCAGGGAATAATAAAACCAAGGCTAACACCACAACTTGAATAATAATAAAGGGTATAACGCCCTTATAAATAGTCGTTGTTTTAAAATTAGGAGGAGCGACACCTTTCAAATAAAACAAACTAAAACCAAAGGGTGGTGTTAAAAACGAGGTTTGTAAGTTCATTGAAATTAAAATAGCGAACCAAACTAAATCAATATTAAGTGCCATTGCCACTGGCGTTAATATCGGTACAACTAAAAAAGCAATTTCAATAAAGTCGATAAAGAAGCCGAGGATCAAAATAGCGACCATCGCGATTAATAAAAACGTCCATTTATCTCCAGGGAGTTCAAGAAAGAAATCTTCGACTATGTATTCACTGCCCGAATAACTAAATACCATTGAGAATGCGGTTGCACCTATCAATACCGCAAAAATCATCGAAGTAACTTTTACCGTTTCTTTAGATATTAAGTTTAATTTTTTAAATGAGAATTGACCATAAAACGCAGAGAGCACAACTGCACCAACGGCACCAATTGCAGACGATTCAGTTGGTGTTGCAATACCCGTAAATATTGACCCCAATACCGCCACAATTAATAACATCGGTGGAAAAATATCTTTAACGGCTTGTACCATTAATTCACGTTTGCTTTCGTTAACTTCCATTGGCGGACAAAATTCAGGTTTTATTTTTCCTAAAACAATAATGTAAACCGTATAAGCAATAATCAGTAATGCGCCGGGAATGATTGCTGCTCTAAATAAATCTCCAACGGGTACGCCCATTACATCGCCCAAAATAATTAAAATAATTGACGGTGGAATAATTTGTCCTAACGTACCTGACGCACAAATAACGCCAGCCGCTGTAGGTTGATGATAGTTATTTTTAAGCATTACTGGTAACGAAATAACGCCCATTGCAACAACGCTCGCCCCAACAACACCCGTTGATGCGGCAAGCAAAGATCCAACAATAATTGTTGATATAGCAACACCACCCGCAACACTACCAAATAGCTTTGCTCCAGACTCTAACAAGCGTTCAGCAAGACCTGTTTTTTGTAACACAATACCCATAAAAACAAACATAGGAATAGCCATGAGTGTGGTGTTCTCCATGACACTCATAATACGATATGGCATAAAGGAAAATAAATCGCTACCTAATGCAATAACACCTACCAGTACAGACACACCAGCAAAGGTAAACGCAACAGAGTAACCAAAGAATAAACAAAGCAAAGCAACTACAAATAAGATTAACCCTGTCATACGCTGCTCCCCTCTTGTTTTTTACCATGAGAGAAGTTGTTAATTTGTTCCAGCACAACATGTAAAATACAGGCAACAAGGTACACACTAGAAACAGGAATTACCGAGCGAATGATCCAACGATGAGATAACCCCCCTGGATCTGCACTTTTTTCACCCATCTCATAGGCTTCGTACGCGTAATCAATACTAAAATAGATAATTAACACCGTAAAAGGTAAAGCAAACAGCAACGAGCCAATAATGTTAATAATAGATTGTGTTTTTACTGAAAAACGATCGTAAAAAACATCAACTCTAACATGACCATCTTCTTTTAAAGTGTAGCCAATACCAAACATAAACATGGCTGCAAATAAATGCCACTCCAGCTCTTGCATGCCAATACTTACGTCATTGAAAAAATATCGCATAACAACGTCATAAAATACATTAAGCACCATAAGTAACATCAATAAGCTACACAAACTGCCTATTGCATCTATGCCTTTGCCGAGTATTTTGGTTAAAAATCGCATACTAACCCTCAAAAAAAATACCCACAGAAAACTGCAGGTATTTTTCCTTCATTTTATAATTATTTTGAATCGAAATTATCTAAATACGCTCGGTCAGAAAAGTTAGTCCAACCACGTGCTTGCTTTTGGTAGTTTTGGAGAGAATCCAAAATTTCTTTTGTTTTAGGATCTTTACTCGCAAAATCAGCTAATAAATCATCATTCGCTTTTTTGATAGCTTGCATAACGGGTTTAGGGAATGAGCGAATTTTAACATTAGGGTAATCGTTTTGAATGGTTGCCAAGTTTTTACCACTTTCATGGGTAGATTGTGTGTACATGTCGTATGCGGCAAGTTTCATTGCCGCTTTCAAAATTACTTGTAGATCTTTAGGCAACTTATCGTACGCTTTTTGATTAACCATAAACTGTAATTCAGTAGCAGGTTCGTGCCAGCCAGTATAATAAAACGGTGCTATTTTATGGAATCCCATACGCAAATCAAGTGAAGGGCCAACCCACTCTAACGCGTCAATGGTATTTCTTTCTAATGCTGTATATAACTCACCAGAAGAAATATTGGTTGGTTTTGCGCCTAATTTAGCAAGTACTTCGCCAGCAAAACCAGGAATACGCATTTTAAGACCCTTCAAATCTTTAATTGAATTAATTTCTTTTCGAAACCAACCACCCATTTGGTTACCTGTGTTACCACCAGGAAAAGACATAATTCCGTATTTGTCGTAAACACTCTTCATTAATTCCATACCACCACCGTGGTAAAACCACGCATATTGCTCCGAGGTCGTCATGCCAAATGGGATAGTTGTAAAGAATAGCGTGTTAAAGTCTTTGCCTTTCCAATAATACGAAGCTGAATGCCCCATTTGATACTGGCCTGCTTTAACAAAATCAAAAATACCTAAGGCTGATTTATGTTTGTTTGCTGAATCGATACGAATAATGAAACGTCCATCCGACATTTCTTTAACTAATCTAGCCATGTTCTTTGAAGCATCACCAAAAACTGGAAAATTAGGTCCCCATGTTTCAGCTAAACGCCATCGAACTTTTTCACTACTTGCATTTGCCACTCCAGACAATGCTATTGTGATTACTACCAATACTTTTAAAAAAATAGATTTAGACACGTCCTGTCCCCTTTATTATTTATGTTGAATTCATACGAAATAAAAATTTACGAGTAAATTAAGAAATAGTTTTATACGAATAGGTGCTATTAAATTGTTTTGGGAATCACATCTGACACCCAAACGCGTAAATTATAGAAAACCTTAACCCGTAATAAGTAGGAATGGAATAGCAATAACACAGTAAAGATATAGAATTTATTGATATTTCGTATGTTTTTAATAGATAAGAAGTTAGATATAGGGTGTCTAAACCAGTGACTGCCATTCAGGTTATAGAAGCAACGTTGAATAGGTACGTCTATATTATAAAGATGAAAATTTGTAACTATTGAGTGCTTATATATTTCACCACAGAGAGCACCAAGGCGCGTTCCTACACCGAAAAAAAAAGCATCATATATTTTCTCGGTGTTCTCTGTGTCCTCCGTGGTGTGTTCTTTTTTGGGGCTGAATTTTTACGAAATATTGTAAATATTGAGTGCTTATATAATTCACCACCGAGAGCACCGAGGCGCGTTGCTACACCGAGAAAATATAGCGTAATGTTATTTCTCTGTGTCCTTCGTGGTGTTTTTTTGTTTTTGTTTTTTTGGCTAATTAGTTACGAAATTTTAGTTTTTATCAGGGTAACTATTTTTTATGGCAATGAGCTCATCAAATGATCCATTAAGCAAATCGACCAATTGGGGGTCAAACTTAGCTCCTCGTTGAGATAAAATGTAATCCTTAATTTGCTCGTTTTCATATGCATTACGATAACTGCGTTTTGTTCCCATCGCATCAAACACATCTGCAATGGCCATAATTCTAGCCTCGATAGGAATACTATCACCAGACAAGCCTTCAGGGTAGCCACTACCATCCCAATTCTCATGATGGTATTTAGCCATTTTAGCCGCAAGTTTAGCGACACTCGATGTAGATTGTAATAATATATCGCTGCCTATTTCAGCGTGTGTTTTCATCACCTCCCATTCGCTCTCATCAAGTTTACCGGGTTTATTTAAAATGCTTTCTGGAATAGCAATTTTTCCGATATCATGTAATGGCGACGCCAGCTTCATAGATTCAATAAAAGCATCATTTAAACCAATTTTTTCAGAAAATAATGCACAAATTAACGCAACACGTTTGGCATGTGTCCCCGTTGTTTTACATCGAGTTTCTATAGCATCACCAACAATATTTAATAATTCTCGTTGTGTTCGGTCAACATCACGGCGCTTCGATAACCCTTCTAAAATCAAAGCAACATTGGTAGCAAACAACTCCACTAAGTTTTCTTTAAAATGTTCAGAGTCGTGATCAAAATCTATATACAGCACTGAAGTGGTATTACTCGCCGTTTCATAATAACCTACGTAACAATCATCGTCTGAATAGCTCTCTTTATTAAGAAATACTTGCTGAATACGAGATTTTACATTCTCTTCAATTGCAGATGTATCCAAACTATCAGATTCACTAATATATTTACCCGTACAAGCTAGAATTAAATTTGAGCTCGTTTGTTCAAAATCCAATTGATTTCGAGCGATATAAAGTGCAGAACTCTCTACGTCCATTAAAGTCAGTAAATGATTAAGTGCGGCAGAGCCAAAAGCTTTAAATTGATCTATTTTTAACAGTTCATGGGTAGATGCTATAAGTTGTTTAAAACCGTCTAAGCTACGTTGAATGGTCATAATATCTCGGTAAGCGCGAATACTGGCATAAACGGTGGTTACCATTTTCCCAGAGGTAAAATCTGTTTTCTCTTTGTAGTCGTTTATATCAAATTCTTTAATCACTTTAGCTTCAGGTGCGGTACCAGCTTGCCCCGTCCTGAGCACTATACGAAGTGCTTGATTCTTTAAGTCATTTCGAATCCACCCGACCAACTGCAAGCCAGCATCATCAGTTTCCATCACTACATCCAAAAAAATCATGCAAAAATCATCATGACTTAGCAAAAAATCTTTAGCTTCTTCTGATGAATATGCTGAATGAATTTCTAGCTTTCTGTGTTCAATATCCGCGTCTGCCAACACCAACCGAGTTACTTGATGTACGGCTTCATCATCGTCAATGATCAGTATTTTCCATGTTTTTGGCGCTTTAGATTTTGTATTAGTTTTTTCTTCTGGCTCATCTTTAAATAAAAAATTATCCATGTTTTTTCTAATTACACATAGTTCCAATGATCTAAGTGTAATAGAACAATAAAATTTTGCCTCATTCTCAATAAAATAAGACTATTACATAAATTTTTAACATGATTTAGCTATATGAATAGCTAATTTCCAACATTCGTAAAAATGGGTTGACACTTTTCAACAAACCCTTTAAAAATACAGTTAATATTTATTTAACATAAACCATGTTGGTCGCAACGTGGCATATAGAACAAACGTATGAAACTTAACTCTTTACTCAATGTGGTCCTCTTTGTCGTAGTGGTTGTCAAACCATAGCGAGGCTTATTAGTGTAAAATATTAAACATACAACACTGTTATTAAACCCTCGCTCTTAAATAAGACCGAGGGTTTTTTCGTTACTTAACGAACGACTTTTACAATTTACTAGAAATTCTTTACTTAAAAGAAAGGGCAACAATATGACAGACCAGCTATTTAGCGGTGCTGAAATGGTAGTTAAAGCACTATCCGCGCTTAACGTGAAATACGTATTTGGATACCCCGGTGGTTCCGTACTCGACATTTACGACGCTATTTTTCAGCAAGACGAATTTGAACATATTCTTGTGCGTCACGAACAAGCAGCTACCCACATGGCAGACGGATATACACGTGCAACGGGTGAAGTTGGTGTAGTTTTAGCAACTTCTGGCCCCGGTGCAACTAACTGCGTAACAGGTATAGCAACAGCCTATATGGATTCAATTCCTATGGTAGTACTTGCTGGCCAAGTAGCAACAACTCTGATTGGTGACGATGCATTCCAAGAAACCGATATTATTGGTTGTTCTCGCCCTATTGTTAAGCACAGTTTTAATTGCCGAACATTAGAAGATATTCCTAATATTATTGCTAAAGCTTTTTATATCGCGAACTCAGGCCGACCAGGCCCTGTTGTTGTTGAGCTACCAAAAGATTTATTAATCCCGCAAAATAAGGGGGTATATTCAATTAATACCAATGTTGAAATGCGCTCTTACAACCCAACAGCTAAAGGTCATCCTAAGCAAATAAAAAAAGCGGTTAAAATAATTTCCGAAGCTAAAAAACTAGTGGTGTACTCTGGTGGTGGCATTGTATTGTCAGACTCATCAACGCTACTAACCAAGTTAGTTGAAACCTTAAAAGCACCAATCACTAATACATTAATGGGCCTTGGTGGTATTTCAGGTACACATGACAACTTTATTGGCATGTTAGGTATGCATGGCAGTTTAGAAGCGAACAAAGCCATGGCAAACGCTGATGTAATTTTAGCGTTAGGTGCTCGTTTTGATGATCGCGTAACTAACAACGTAAAGAAATTCTGCCCTGATGCCACGATTATTCACGTAGATATTGATCCAACCTCTATCTCAAAAACCATAAACGCACATGTTCCTATTGTTGGTTTAGTCGACATTGTAATTAAACAAATACTTGAAGAGCTAAAAGAAACTAGCTACACACCTGATGAAGAAACGCTAAATGCATGGTGGGATCAAATAAACCAATGGCGAGCAGTAAACAGTATAAGTTATGAAGCTGAAAAAGCAGGTGGAAAAATTAAACCTCAACATGTTATTGAAAGCATGTACCGTATAACTAAAGGTGAGGCTTACGTTTGTTCTGACGTAGGCCAGCATCAAATGTTTGCAGCACAGTACTACCCGTTTGCTAAACCTAGACAATGGATCAACTCTGGCGGTTTAGGCACCATGGGATTTGGCTTACCTGCTGCAATGGGAGTTAAACTCGCCTTTCCAGACAGCCACGTTATTTGTGTTACGGGTGATGGCTCTATTCAAATGAACATTCAAGAGCTTTCAACCTGCTTACAATACGATTTACCGGTTGTAATTGTAGCCTTAAATAACCGTTCCCTTGGTATGGTAAGGCAATGGCAAGACATGGTGTACGGTGGACGTCATTCTTCATCGTATATGGAGTCGTTACCTGACTTTGTTAAAGTGGCAGAAGCCTATGGCCATGTTGGTATTCAAATAAACGAGCTAAGCGAATTAGACCAAAAATTAGAAGAAGCTTTTGCTATTAAAAACAAATTAGTTTTCTTAGATATTCTCGTTGATGAAAAAGAACACGTTTACCCGATGCAAATTCGTCACGGTGCGGTAGATGAAATGTGGGTTAAGAAAGGAGTAAAAGCATAATGCGTCGTATTCTAGCTATATTATTAGAAAATGAACCAGGTTCACTTTCAAGAATTATCGGCTTGTTTTCACAACGAGCATTTAACATTGAAACTTTGACTGTGGCACCAACCGAAGACCCTACTTTATCGCGTATTACCATAGCAACGCGTGGCGACGACAAAATTCTTGAGCAAATCCTCAAGCAAGTAAACAAACTTATTGATGTAATTAAGGTAACCGATTTAACCGAGCGCAAACACGTAGAACGTGAATTAATATTGATCAAAGTACTCGCAATGAACGATAAGACACGTACAGAAGTAAAACGTATTGCAGATATTTTTCGAGGATCCATCATCGATATTGGTAAACAAATTTATACCGTTCAACTGGTGGGTGACACTGACAAAATAAATGCTTTTGTTGAAACACTAAATCACGAAACTGAAATTATTGAATCGGTTCGCTCAGGTGTTGTTGGTATTTCTCGCGGTGAAAAAGCACTAAGAGTGTAAGCCCACTTAAATACCAAGCTTGAGTAAAAATAAGGGCTGTTGAACATAAACATTAATCTTATGTCCAACAGCCCTTATTATTTTATTTATTAATATTAATGGTTTAACATAGGAAACTAATTCATTAAATTAAAGGGATTTAAATGCAGTGGAATAATTTTCAATTCTGTTGTCGTTATCTACATCAAAAAATGTCTGAGGGCATTGATTTAGAAACCGCACATAAAACTTTATTAAAATCTTATCAAAGATACCTACCCGAACAGTTAAATAATAACTTTATTTTCCAATCAATAGTAGGTTCAAAAAACCAACAGTCCTTATTGTTTCTTTATGGAAATTTAACACTGGACAGAGATCAGTCATTAATAATGAAACTAATGGGTTTAAAAAGTTACTTAATGATAATTTTGACAATATTTTTAACCATGAGCTTCACTGCGTATACATTTACAATACCTGTTTTTACAGAGATTTTTGAACAGTGGGATACACCGTTAACACAAATAGAAAATTTTTATTCATATTGGATAATCTCACTGGTGTTGATATTATCCAGTAGCGTCTCCCTCATTCTGTTCACTGATAAAGTTAAGCAAATACAAAACAGTAGCTCTCCAAACCAATTTTCGATCTATTCTAAAATTTTACTTTCCGCCAAAATAGTCAATCAAATTTATAAGTCTGAAGCATTAACATACTCCCCATTAGGAAAAAAAATCAACCAGTACAGTCCAATGGAAAATAAGCTTTTTACAACTTTACATAATGATAACCTGAATACAAAACTAGAACTCTCATTATTAATCAATGAACAATATTTCACCTTATCTCAACTTATTAACAAACGCTTAAAACTGTTTATATCGTTAATTTCTGCATTCATCGTTATCGCTATATTTAACTTTCTATATAGTTTATATACGCCAATTTTTGCAATAGGAACTGTTCAATGAACAAAAGTAACGGATTTACATTAATAGAGCTAATGATAGTCGTTTCGATAATAGGTATATTAGCCGCAGTAGCCTTACCTGCTTATCAATCGTATACTCTGCGTGCTCACGTGGCTGAACCACTCACCTATGCAGGCAATATACGCCAACCTATTACCCAGTTTTACGTAGATAATTTAGAGTTCCCAAAAAACAACAAACAAGCTCGATTACCTGCACCTGATAAACTTATTT
>Ga0209396_1005179_pt1 | contig 12397 bp, 11 predicted proteins | sample GOMGulsemesocosm_6_FD_184638 | JGI IMG/M metagenome (GOLD analysis project Ga0209396, IMG submission 184638) | Methane-oxidizing microbial communities from mesocosms in the Gulf of Mexico - GOM8C Gulf of Mexico (SPAdes) (version 2) | ecosystem: Environmental > Aquatic > Marine > Cold seeps...
AAGGCATTTATTTACGTATGTAGTTATTCTACATAGAAAATAAATAACGAAGGCATCATCTATTTAGGCCGTTAAAAATGATCAATTACTTTGCTAGATTGGTATTAGCTACATACCTCGTGTTCTTTGAGCAAGGCAGACATGCTTGCTAAGTTAGCGTAACCGACCGTTTTAAATAAAACGTCTCCAGATTCACTAATAAATATCATCATCGGGACAGGGCTTTTCGTGCCAATAGCTTGAACAATCTCCTTGTTAGCGATAAACGCAGGAAAGGTGTTTTTCCCTCGCTTAAGCGCTTGGCGTAATCTTTGTTTACTGCCTTGCACACCTAACATAATAGTTTGGAGATTAGGACAACGGTTTTGTAATTGGCTTAATACCTTGTGTTGTTTTTGACACCAGCGGCAATCAGGCATAAAGAACGAGGCAAGCAATGGCTTACCTTGATATGGCGTTAAGTCTTGCAGCGGGACACTGCTGTGCTGAGCACCGTTGATACGCTGCATTTTTTGTTGATAAATATTCTGTGCGTTCATGGTAATAGCAAATAGCGACAATACTATGATTAATCCTTTAAAATTCATAACGTAATCCAGCATAAGTCGAGCGACCGCGCAGCGGACCATTAATGAAGATAACATCGTAACTACCATCCTCATGGAACATTAGCGGGCTATCCAAATCTTTGGCCTGATTGTAATCAAATAAATTAGTCGCGCCGATGTAGAGCTTAAGATTCTTTGACAGTGCTTTAATCACTTTTAAATCAACAGTGACATAATCCTTTGCATTGGTTGATTTAAGCTCGGTTGCATCGCTACGATTAAAGCCGTAGTAGCCATATTCAGCTAAATCACGACTGGCAACCCAAGTAGCCGATGTAATAACATCCCACCCGTTATAATCCCAATCAGATGACACCGTCATTCGCCGCTCTACAGGGGCAATAGCAAATGATTGTTTGAATATGTCGTTATAACTATATTGCTCAGCAATCATTGAGAGCGACCATTGATCCATCACTTGGTAATTAATAGCGATATCTAATGCAACGACTGATGCCGTTTCATCAAGCTGGTCTAAGACCGGAGTACCGGCTTGATTATGAGTGAGAGTGGCTAGGTGGTCGACTTCAGTATAGGCGGCAGACAGTGTGCTAGTGAGTTTCTGACCGTCAATATTTAGTGAGTATGTAACGCTGTTTGAACGTTCAGGTTGGTCAACCGCTATAATATAACCTTGCCCTGCATCCAAAATACCATGATCGCTTTCAAAAAAGGACAATGGCGCCCGATAACCTTGACCAAATGAAAACCGAGAACTCATTGTTTCATTATGGGTATATCGCATGTCTACGCGCGGGGAAATGAGCGTTTTATTAATTTCGGTACCGGGTTTACTCAAGTCAACAAAGTCGGCTTGGATGTTATCTATTCTAACGGCGATAGCTAACTCAAAATCTTCACTAGCAGTCCAAGTATCTTGTATAAATAGGCCCTTGGTGGTGTAGTCAAAACTATCGCTAATATAATTTTCTATTTTGGATAACGCCCGTGAGCTTGAACGCATTTCTTCTGCTCTAAAGTCACCACCAAAGCTCAACAAATGTGACTCGTTAAGAAAATAATTAAGTCTAACATTGGCATATAACATTGCGTCGTTAGCGCGGTAGTCAACGCCTTCATAAAAAGAGTCTTGATTATGATCGATATGCGCGAGGCTGGAGGTAATATTGAGATCTGATGAAATTTCATGCAACCAACTAAGCGACATCTCCTCACGATCTGTCTTTACCCATTCGGTTGTCTCCCAAGGTTGCCCGATATAACGATTGCGAACGTCATCGCCTTCAAACAATTGTGCAGACGTGCCATCAACCACACTTGATAATGCATCACCCACACTAGCAACCGTATCTCCAAGAACAGGCCCACCAAACACTTCGGAATGACTTTGATTGTAACGCACTCGCAGATTATCGTTGTAGCTAAGATCATGAGAAAAATAAACAGTCATTGACGAATTAGTCAATTGGGGGTTCTCGCTAACACCATTTCTGTCGCCATCAAACTGATCACGATTATCATGCTGTGCCACTAACGTAAGGTGGCTATTTTCATCATCGCTAATAGCCGTTGCCATTAAGGACGACTTTCTATAACCCAACTCTCCCATGGCTAAATCAATTTGAACACCATCTTCGCTAGCCTCCTTGGTCACCATGTTAACGGTACCGCCAATGGCTTCTGGTGCCGTTAATGACGCACCAGCACCGCGCGCAATTTCTATGGTGCCAATGCCTGTAGCCGAACCGAGTCCATCCCATAAAATCCAGAAATCATCGTATGCATAGGAATACCATCGATGAGAACATTGGTATGTTCCCCTTTCATGCCATTGATCATGACACGCTTTGCACCGCACATTGAACATTCATTTGAAACCCGAATGCCAACGGCATTTTTTATCGCATCGGCTAAGCTACTTGCTTGCGAGTTCCGAATAAACTCATCCGTTAATAACTCTGTTTTCGCAATACTGTCCTTTAACGAGCCCGAATTATTCAAGCGACGACGCACCCCGTAAACATCTATTTTCTCTACCTCTGCCGCAAGCTTTTTTTGTGTCTCTTTATTTGTTGATTTATCAGCGCTTTGGGCGAATAAAGACAGACAAGACAATAATAATGTACTTACCATAAGTTTAATTGTGCGAATTTTTTTCATAACTACCTTGTACAATAATAATATATTTACCAACCGCCTAAATAGTAATAATTATCAATTGCATTTACAAGGTATTTTTAAACACTGAGGTCAAATTACTTAAATGATTAACTAGGGTCAGGTTAATGTTAATGTTAATTTCCTGCCTTTTTTCTTAAAGGCCCACTCTATTTTTAGGTTGCTTTCTCAGACCAGTGACGCCTCGCTGTGCTCTTTAAACTCAATGTGACCAATGGCTAATATCTGATTAATACTACCACTCATGTTGTCATTAATTTCGCCATCAACATGATGAATAAATATATTAAGATAGGTCATAGCCCTTGTTGAATAGTTTGAAACAGCCAAAAAAACAACCAGTGGGATATTCACAATTTTGGCGTATAAGCCCTACATACTAAACTTTAACCTGCCCCCAGTTACTCTATTTCATCTTTAAGCCATTCGATAAATTTATCTACTTTAGGATTTTTTATATTGGGTAGCGTTGCAACATAATATCGCTGTGGGCATAGCAATTTTTTATCAGGAAACGGCTTAATCAAATCTCCTTTTTCGATATGTTTCTTGGCAAGACTTTCCCTGCCTATTGCGACACCTGCACAGTTCATCGCTGCACTCATTGCCAGATCTGAACGATCAAAGCTTATGCTAGCGGTCGAGTTTAATGCACCGATATCGAAATGATTAGCCCAGTGTTCCCATTCATCCATGTTCGAATCATATCCCCATGCTTGGCTATCATGCAATAATGTGCATTTTTTCAAGTTGTTAATATTTCCTATTAAATCATGTTGTTCTGCGTATTCTTGACTGCATACTGGCACTATTGTTTCTTTCATCAGGTCTTGAGTAAATAATTTGTTCATTTGTTTATCATCAAAATAAATAGCAACATCAATGCCATGCCCATGAAAGTTAATGGTTTCATTTCCGGTTAGAATATTAAGTGAAATAGCGGGGTATTTATTTTGAAAACCAGCAATTCTTGGCACTAACCAACACCGCGCAAAAGAGGGTCGAGAATAAATAGTTAACTCACCAGAAACTTCATTATTTTTAACTTCGCATATTTCTTGATTCAAGCTACTAAGTGAAGACTGGATGGCGATATAAATTCTCTCTCCTTCATTTGTTAACTCAATTTTTCGATGTGAGCGTTTAAATAATTTAATATCGAGTTCATTCTCCAGCGCGTTAATTCGATGGGATATTGCACTTGGCGTAATCGACAATTCTTTAGCCGCAAGGGAAAAAGAACAATGCCGAGCGGCTACTTCGAACGTGTGCATTTTAGATAATTGAACGCTACTTAATAAGTTTCTTTTGGAGATGACATTATCTTGGCTGTACATAATACAGACTCCTCTACAACTATTTTGGCAAGATTAAGCAATAATAATAACATCATAGGTGAGCACAATTAACTCTAATTGAGCCAAAAATAACTTTACGCGACCCCGACAACACTTTGAGTTAATTTATCTCATGCGTGTTTGAGTTTTTATCATTTGTCACTGAACAACGTTTCTTGTTTAATACTTGCAAACATCACATAACGATGCAGAGGTAAGGATAAAAAAATGAATTCGTTTAACACTGATACATTAACGGCTGATTTTCCGCTAATAAGAAAAATGATTGCCTTGGAAGAGATCTGCTGGTTTAACCCAAATATCACAACGCTACAAGAAGCACTACCTTATGTGGGTCTGGATCGATCTCATATCCAAGATGCTAGCGACCGCTTAAATCGTTTTGCCCCCTATTTAATCAAGGCATTTCCAGAAACAGCCATCACCAAGGGTATTATTGAATCTGACGTTATTGATATTTCTAAAATGAAAGCTGAATTAGAGACGCAACATAAGACAAAAATCAAAGGCAAACTGCTACTAAAAAAAGATAGCCACCTACCCATAGCTGGCTCTATTAAGGCACGTGGTGGTATTTATGAAGTATTAACACATGCCGAACAGTTAGCGATAAAAGCGGGATTACTTTCTATCTCTGATGACTATAGCAAACTGTTTAGCGAGGAGTTTCGTACCTTCTTTAGCCGCTATAGCATTGCGGTTGGCTCAACGGGTAACCTTGGTCTGTCAATTGGAATTATAAGTGCAAAATTAGGGTTTTCGGTCAGCGTTCATATGTCTGCAGACGCTCGTCAGTGGAAGAAAGATACACTCCGCTCTCATGGTGTTAATGTTGTGAAATACAGTAAAGATTACGGTGTTGCTGTAGAACAAGGACGTGAGGAGGCCCAAAAAGATCCAAGGTGTTTTTTTATCGACGATGAAAATTCTAAAACATTATTCTTAGGCTATTCTGTTGCAGGCCAAAGACTCAAGACACAGTTCCAAGCGATGAATATTATTGTGGATGACAAACATCCATTATTTATCTATCTGCCGTGTGGTGTCGGCGGTGGTCCTGGCGGTGTTGCATTTGGATTAAAAATGGCATTTGGTGATAGCGTCCATTGTATATTTGCAGAACCAACACATTCGCCTTGCATGTTGTTAGGCATCCATACTGGTCTCCATGATAAAATTTCAGTGCAAGATATCGGTATTGATAATATTACGGCTGCTGATGGATTAGCGGTTGGGCGAGCATCGGGTTTTGTAGGTCGTGCAATGGAACGGCTGTTAGACGGCTATTATACGATTAGTGATCAAAGAATGTATGATTTGCTTGGGTTATTAAATCGGGTGGAAGGCATTCAACTCGAACCGTCAGCACTAGCGGGTATGCTAGGTCCAATAATTATTACTGATAATAATGAGTACCTTAATCGCATGAACATAAACGAAACTCAACTAGAAAACGCGACGCATCTTGTATGGGCGACCGGTGGTGGTATGGTTCCCGCAGCTGAAATGGAAAAATATCTATCAAAAGCGAGCCGATAATTTTTATGACTAATTCCAATAATAACTAGGGTCAGGTTCTGAGCTGTCCTGAAAACAAAGGTGGCTAATAAGCCTAAATTAAGTAATATGTGGCGCTAAACAACAGTAGTAAATTTAAGGAGTCATTATGAAAAAACTTGTGGCATTTATCGCAGCTTGCTTGGCGGCATTTTTATTTTATCAGGCGTATGGCATGCAAGGTTATACCCTAGTTCGCTTTGGTTGCATAGGTGGAGCGGTTCTCTTAATCGCTGCCACTTTAGTACTTTTCATACCTAAACGAGACGATGAACAGTCATTTTAAAAGTCTTATCAAGACAGCTGTTCTCCAACAGTGTCTAATCAACTCACTATCCCATTCGATTAGACACAATAATCAAGTCACCAAACGCTAATCACCTCATAAAATGAAACGATTAACTTAATTAATCGTTTCAATTTAAATATCCTATGAGTTTCCAGCATAGCTTTTAAACATTACTTTCAAATCTAGCTTTCAAATCTAGCTTTCAAATCTAGTTTTCAACAACAGAATTTATTTCTGTTTTGTCGCATTTATCCAAGACTGAAAAATCGTGACGATTTAATATTTTGCATTCAAAATAATTAAGAGATTTATGCAATGAAAGATCTGACATTCAAATATACAATTCTTTATGTAAAAAACGTCACCGAAACACTCATATTCTTTGAAACCGCTTTTGGGTTCAAGCGAGCAATGCTGCATGAAAGTGGCGATTATGGCGAGCTAGATACGGGTAATACAACGCTATCGTTCTCGTCATTAGCGCTCATGACTAACATTGGTAAAAATCCCGGTAAGGTAGACGCAACAAGTCCTACTTTCGAGTTGGCATTTCAAACAGAAGATGTTGCTGGCGCTCTGGCTAGGGCGATAGAAGCTGGCGCTACACTTGTTCAAAATGTTGAAGAAATGCCATGGGGACAATCGACAGCCTATGTAACTGACAATAATGGTTTTCTCATTGAATTGTGTACCCCCATTACAGCTTATACCCAAGCCACTTGAAGATGCATGTTTCAGAGCTCGGGTAGGATTCGAATACAAGGCATGATTTATCATTAATGGTCGTTCCCTGATTATGAATCATAACGCGGTAGTCGTGTTCTACCCGAACTCCCGTAGGGCAAGGCGATAAGCGACCAACCGGCAACTGCTCCTGCGTTGCTCTAGCTCCGGTATCCATACCGTCGTGCGTCGTTATAAGATATTTATTAAGAATGACTTAACGACACATCTTATGCCTAGCATTCGGCACGCTTCTCGACTTGCTGAAATCGAGCATCTTCAGGTAGCTTGGGTATAATCATAACCTTTACTGTACAGCTGGCTCACATAACTTGGCGCTGTACGTATAGAAAAAGGTGTTGCGTTAAACCAACGCTTCATCTCTCTATTCATATGCGATTGGTCAGCATATCCATAAACGTCCGCTATTTGTGCAAGCGGCATCGACTGTGTCAGTGCCCTTGCCGCCCTTCTCGCTCGCGCCAAAAGAATCCAATAGGTCGGCGATTTATTCGTATGATTTACAATGAGTCTTTGCAATGTTCTCGGGCTGACACCAAGCTCACTTGCCGCCTGTTTTATTGAGCCAACATCGGTGGCTAAACAATTAAGCGCTTCCTCTACCGAGCCATTAATATTTGTATAATCAAATAACAGCGTTGAAATATCATCGACATCACCGTCATTTTGATTAAGAACGCTCAATAATTTTTCTTCTGCTATATCAACTCCAGGCCTCAATCTAAAACCAGCTAATGTTGAGTTAGCGTCTATTGAAACCGTTTGTGCATGATCATACAGCGGTGAAATAAGCCATTGTGGTTTGTCGTTATTCACTACTTTCAAAATGACGTCACGACAACCATCAGGCAACACAATCGCGGTGCTATTTGCCTTAGCGCTAACCTGCCATGACGCTAATAGATTATCGTCGCTACGTTTATTCATTTAATCTCTCACAGCAATGGTTATTCATCTTTTGGACTGACAATATTAGGTGTTTTATTATTACGTAATTCATATTGTTTACGCTCTTGTGTGTATGCCCATGACACTTTAGGATCGTAGCAATTGAACTGTGCGTCATTGGCATAAACACATCAATAAAATAAATTGTAGCCAGTCTGGGATTTATTCTATATCAATTATTTAATGACTCGATTAAGTATGGCCGTTCTATTTCCTTGGCTTAGTTTAACGCTTGGTGCTGACTTACCTTTTGCAAACTCGAGTGTTGAGCCATTTTCTTTCAGAAAATATAAGTCAGGGGTTTGTGCATGAAATTCAAGTGCGTCCTGCCCTTCGAGTTGCATTGTTATTTTTCCATCATTAGTCAATTCAACTTTCAACAATCCTGGTCGACCTTGGTAATGGCCAATAATACGTTCTTTCTGGTCTTTGCTCACATTTTTAATTGTAACTGTTTCATTAGGTAATTTATCTAATGTGATTTTTGCAAACTCACTTTCGTTGTCTTCTTGCAATCCTTTTATACTTCCATTCGAGTGACGAATTACTTTTATCATATTTAGATCCTTTGGAAATAAAAAACCATCTTCTCCAATAGGGGTAAGTCGGATTGGCATGCCCTGGTTAATTTTTACTGTTAGTCCGCCATAGAGGAAGCGAAGCTCATATGTTTTTAGCTCATTAATTTTATATACCCCTTCGTAAGCTCGTAAGGACTCATCATCAAGATCAACTTTAATAGGCTCAGGAAAAGGATTACCTAAAGCAAAGGCCGCAATACGCTTAGCTACTTCAGAATGCTTCATACTCAATATTTTTGAATCAGCATTTTGAATTATTGCCACACCTATTTCTGAGTCTGGCAAATAAAGTAAATAACTTGAAAAACCGTGAATACCGCCACCATGTGAGAGCATGGTTTTTCCACGTAATAATTTACGTCTGAGACCAAAACCGTAGCCTTCTTTTATTGCTTTGCCCTGAGGGGTAATCATCGCCTCATAAGTATTTGATTTAAGGAGTTCACCATTATGTAATAATCGATTCCAACGTACTAGATCTTCGACTGTAGAGACCAAACTACCAGCAGCATGCGGTTGAGTCATACTTACAAACTCTGCTTGAGCAAGATTAACACCTCCTTCAATGGGAACCGTTCCATACCCAGTCGCCATCTTCAATATTATTCTTCTATCACCACCAAATTCAGTATTTTTTAATTTATTTGGAGTAAACAACCTTTGTTCTAAATCGTCATGCCAAGAAACACCGGATATAGACTCTAGAATTGCCCCCAGTAAAATATAACCCGAATTATTATAAGAATAGTCAGTTCCCGGAGGGAAGTCTGTTGGCAAGTCTTTAAACATATTAATTAATTGTTCTGTTGTAACATCAAGACGAATTGGGCCAGACATAATGCCCTCGATACTTGTATGGTTTTTTATCCCCGATGTATGATTAAGAAGTTGCAAGACGGTGATATTTTTTCCATTTGGATAGTCTGGTAAAAATGTTGAAAGGGGGTCATTCAAATTAATCTTTCCATCGTCGACCAAAGATAAAATAGCGGTAGCGGTAAATTGCTTAGTAACCGATGCGATTCGAAAAACTTGATCCACCTCTAGTGCTACATTTAATTCAACACTAGCATGACCTCTAACACCCCGATAAATTATTTCATCACCCTTTGTAACCACCACCACGGCACCAGGTAATTTATCTAAATAAGCGCGCTCAAGTAATTTATCCCCATACTCTTTTAGGTCTTTTGGAACTTCTCGTTGGTTTGAGCATGAGGCAGATAACAGTGTCATTATCAGAATCATTAATAAAATATAGATTTTTTGCATTATAAAGTCCTTTATTTATTGTTCATAAATCGTTTATGAAGTGGCACAGTTGTTAATACGTTATTTTTTAATTAATAAAATAGGGGTTGTTGCTTGAAATGATCGGTGATGGCATGTCTAGAAAACAATTCGATTATCAATTTGGGCATTGATCTATTTTTATTATCTAATGCCTATTAATGGTCGTCTTTATATTGATATAACCTTTATGTTGATCAATCTTTAAATATTCGCTGTGAATATTATCTAGAGGATATTTATTGGAAATTTCTTTATATTTTTCGTATAGGATGTTGTCTTGCTCGACTCCATTTATGTAAAGAACAGAGTCTTTAATCGTTACTTCAAAAGCGCTATTTGTATCGAAATTTTGACCTTTTATAAGTTCACTTTTTAAGAAATTTAAACCTTCCTCTAAAAATAATCTCTGTTGCTTAATTTTTAAAAATCGTTTTTGGGATTCTATTTCATCCGTTAAATAGCTCTCATATTTATAGAATTCATCTCTACTTAAATTTTTGCCATTAAGGGTAACTGACACTAATTTATTTTTTGTAAATTGAACATTTACTTTTGTATCTGAAAATAAACCAGTACTCACTGTACGTTGGATTGTTACAGTCTCAGCATTTAATTTTTGTAAATTGGTCTGCAAACTCTCTGTTGTATTTTTATCAATATTTGGATAAGGTTTTGCAAATAATCCAGTGGTCATAAAAATAATGACAAACATCAGACTTAAAATATTAGTTGATTTATAAGTTATTTTTTCTTCTTTATTAAACAACCTTTTGATTCGATACTTTAACGATTTCTTATTTCCCGTGATTGTAAGTGAAACGATATCAGCATTAGAACTCATGGGAGAATTTTCAACTAATGCTAATGTTTTTGCGTAAGTTAGAGCGTCATTGGAAACCAAAATCACCATATCGTCACATGCTAATTCACGTTCTATTCTTGCCTGTTCGGATATCCAACGATATGCCGGATTGTAAAAAAACAAAATGTCTAAAACGGTTTGAAAAATATTTATAATGTAATCGTTGCGTTTAATATGTGATAACTCATGAAGCAAAATCATTTCAATATTTTCAACACTTAAATGATTTATCGTAGAGAGAGGTAGTAAGATAATCGGTTTAATAAAGCCAACAACACAAGGAACATTAACTAAAGAAGATTCATATATTCCTACTATTTTCTTAATGTTTAACTTTTTTGATAATTGCTCAACTTTACAGTGCCATTTTCTATCAAGGGAAACTTTATGGATGTTTTTTATACGGTGGCTTAACGTAATTTTCAATATAAATTTTAAGCTTAATATGATGACAAAAATCATCCAAATACTGACGATAACGGGCATGTGTTTTGTAAAATAAACGTCACTTTCATAAATAACGGTTGTAAGAAAGTCTGCTTTCGTTGCCGTAACTTCTACTTCAATGATTGGAATGATTTGAGTTTGAATATTTTGTTCAAACATTTTATTATCATTCAATATGCCAAATGTGATTACAGTGCATAATAAAATACTCAACATTGAAAATAGTGTGACTAAGTGCTTTAGATCCGCTCTTCTTTTCGGTATGAAATAGATAATAAATGCGGCAATGAGAGCAATTACAACGCTTTGCCATAAAGAATGTAGAAGCGTCCAGCCAATAGATTGTAATAAGTTAGAATTTATAAAATTCATTATTTACTCTCACTTTCGTTAGCTTTATCCATTTTCTTTATGAATGCACGTATTTCATCCATATCTTTTTTATCTGTTTTTTCATCGCCAAAAAGTTGCATCATTAAATTCATTTTAGAGCCTGCAAAATCATATTCGAGAATTTTATTTAAAATTGATTTTTGAGTCTTATTTTGATCAATCGCAGATGAATACACATGACTAACACCCTCTTTCTCTCTTGTTAACATCCCTTTTTGATTCATTGTTTGCATCAACTTTAGGGTTGAGGTGTAGCCTATATCGTGTTTTTTATTTAATTCATCATTAAGCGTTCTGACTTTACTAGGACCAAGATCCCACAATATTCTTAGCACTCTCATTTCTGAATTTGTAATTTTATCATTCATCATATTAATCTCTATTTTTCGCTTAATTTCAATATACGTCTGCAGACGTACGTTGTCAAGATGAGGGTTGGAGTTTATAAAAATTGAATATTGGACAGGAAAAATGTCTCTGCAGTATTAACTGCAATGGGAGATATTAGTTATGTTAGATGGTGGTGCATTTGGAACGTGAATTAGGTAGTGTATTAAATATCGTAAACCACAGTAATACGCATTTGAAACAACATTAATAATAATATTAATTCCTCTTAATGTTGTTTTAGTTTATTTTAACTAAAAGACTTATCTACCCTACTAAGATGTTGTTAACCTGATGAACATAAGACACTATTTTAATAACCGCCCGCTCCTTTTTTTACAATTTCTAGGCTGGAGCATCTATTTTTTATTGGATATATTCGATCATGCCATTAATGGCCATTTTTGGCTTTTTCCAAGCTTCTTATGCAGCGCCACAGCGTTTATGCTCACAGGAACTGTCGCCTACATCACCAATAAAAATGATTATAAAAGTGCAAAAACACAAAGTATTATATTTGCTTTCTTGTTGTTAGTTGCAGCGGTTCTTTGGCATAAAATATGGGTTTATGCCCACGGTGATGCAAATACTATTAGGCAGATATTAATCGATATATCTCAAGTGTCTGGTTACTCTCTAAAACAATGGCTAACCACCGGTTATTACCCTTTATTTGCCTTTGTTGCATGGGGTGGCTTATTTGTTGGCAGCAAGTGGTATTTTGTTCAGCAGCAGCAACAATTGGAATTAGGACTGGCGGTTTTAACAACCAAACAGGCTCAATTGCAGAC
>Ga0209396_1005180_pt1 | contig 12396 bp, 12 predicted proteins | sample GOMGulsemesocosm_6_FD_184638 | JGI IMG/M metagenome (GOLD analysis project Ga0209396, IMG submission 184638) | Methane-oxidizing microbial communities from mesocosms in the Gulf of Mexico - GOM8C Gulf of Mexico (SPAdes) (version 2) | ecosystem: Environmental > Aquatic > Marine > Cold seeps...
TGGTACTCAAGGAATTTTTGATTCAGAACAAGGTGCCAAGTCTTATAAAATTTATTCCGATAGTTTGGATCACAATAGAAAACAAATTGGCCAAAAAACTTACTGGTTAGATGAAGATATATCTAAAGATAGTGAGAAAGAGCATGTGCTTGAGACTGTACATGTACTGGAAATCGGCGGAGTAAGCCTGATCCAACAAGTCACTAATAATGGTGGCGACTCTTTAAGCATTAGACGTCAATAAAATTACTGCTTATTTCATGAAATATTAAATCAAAGCGATATCTAATCTATTTAGGATATCGCTTTTTTACATTTACAACTAAGCTGTTTAAAGCTTAAAGGAGTTTTCATGTCTGTGTTTATATTTGCACTGATAATCGCAATTATCTTACCTCTAACCTGTTTATTCATTATTAAATTTCAGATTAAAGTGATTAATGCAAAAATAGCGCTATTTTTATTACTTTTATTAGTTCAAATCATATGTGAAGGGCTACTTGCATACTTTGATAGTATTGATTTGATAAAGTATGTATCTGCATTTTTTGTATTAACAAGGCTAATTTATATAATTTACCTTTATAGATTTAAATTTTTATTAGCAGGAATAAATAAAAAATCATATTATTTAATATCACTAACTTATTGGTTAAACTTTATATTTTGGACTTTTGTTATAAATAGACTGATTCTGAAGTTTTAATAAAAAAGATCAACTCTCCAACATATAGAACGACTATTTAAAAATATATAAAATAAATCGGAACTAGTAGTTTATTTCATAAATAGCATGAGTATAATTCCCTTCTTAGTAATAACTTTAATTCAAATGTAAATCTCTTTTCATATTTGAAATAACCATTAAATATATCAGGGTTCGCTCAGTTGCCGATTTCTATTTATAAAGTATTTATGTCAATAGCATGCTTACTCGCACTCATGACTTCAATCAATGCAATTGCTAAGAATCAGTGTGCACGTTTAACGATTGCTGGCGCACAATCCTGGTACCCTTATTCTTATGTAATAGAAGGTGAAAAAATTTATAGTGGAATTTTAAAAGAATCACTTTTACGCGCTTCCAATATACAAGGTATTACATTAAAAGATTGGACTGAGTTACCATGGAAAAGAGCCGAAATTAATTTAGAAAAAGGCAATGTAGATATTTTATTAGGTGCTTTTCATACCACTGAACGCGCCAAAAAATGGCATTATTCAAAACCACTAGCCAGTTCTGAATTAGTGTTATTTTCTTTAATAGAGACTAATGACGTTCAACATTTAAATCAAATATATAATAAAGATATCTCTTACCCATTTGGCATGGCAACGGGTAAGACATTCTCAGCGATAGAATCTAAAATACAAACAGAGCATATTATTCATCATGAGCAAATCTATGGCATGTTATTAAAGAAGCATACTGATTTTGGTTTACTGCCAAAATTAGCCGTAGAAACCTATTTAGCCGAGCATAAACTAAAAGATAAGTTCAAAGTACATCCCATTAAATTAGATTCTCAAGATGTATATTTAGTAACAGCTAAAAATAATCCGTGTTTAACCAAAATAAAATTGGTTTTTAATCAGCTTAAAGTATTTAAATAAGACTTATCGACCTCATCAAGGGCTTATTTGCTTCAACCAAGATTCTTTCCAGTTTGAGCTCGGTTTTTGTTTATTATATTCTTTTATAGTTTCACCAATTTTATTGATGTGTTGATGAGTAATATCATTATAAAAGGTTAAAACATCAGCACAATTAACTAGGTTAGGCTCCACCAGCCTTAATCCAAGTTCAGAGTTCAAAAATGACTGACTTGGAATATTGCTAACGATAGGGATTAAACCCGTACTAAGAGCTTCTTGTAAAGATAAAGATTTGCCTTCTCTTGGACTTAAACTGATATAAAATGCACATAATTTAATTATTTTTTCAATTTCTTGATGCGTTTTTGAACCATAAAATTTTATATTACCTTCAGGGTATTCATTCTTTAATCGCTCAAGTAATAAGCCATCACCTACGATATGTAATACGCCTTTAGTACATGCTTCGCCCCAGGCGAAACAAAGTTTATCTACTCCTTTCGATTCTTCTATACGACCAAAATAAATTGCATCATGTGTATCATATGAGGCTTGGCTAAATAGACATGATTCATTTTCAATTATTTCAAATTTTTTATTTGGCAATTTATTAAAAATAAACTCATTCACCAAAATTACTTTCTTACTAAATAAGCTTAAGAATTTAAAAAATCTATAATTAAATTTAGGATGTTTACCTGGACCATGTAAAACCAAGGTATCTTTGTGGAATAAAGCACGTATTAAGCACAGTGCAGAGGCTCTGGAATCATGAAAAATAAAAATATTAGTTGGATTTATAAGTTTTAATAGCAATTTAATCCAACCTAAAAAACCTATATGCTTTAAAGTTATAAATGATATCCCTAGTTCTAACTGCATTTTCCTTACATAAATTTCAGCACCGCCAAATTTTTTATTACTATACAAAACATTATAAATCATGAGCGGCTATATACTCTTTTATTTGTGTAAGGTAATCGGAGGAGCTCACATGACGAGAATTAACTCGGGTTTCTTCACGCCAAACTTGCTCTTGACTTAACCTTAACATTTTTGATGTATTGAAATTAAAATCTAACAAAGAAGACCGATAACCCGCCAAGAACTCTACGTTATTATATATCTGATCTACGACTTTAAACTGCGGTAATCCATTATATTTATTGTTATCAGATCTTGGGTGCAGTTTTACATAGACTTTACCTTGTATTTTTTCAGCTAATTGTTTCAATAGCTTTTGTTCCTGCTTAAGTGTTATACCTAACGTAGTTGTTAAAGGTTCATCAACATAAAAGCAATTTATAGGCTGTGTATTTATAATAGTTGAAGTTGAAGAGCCAAAAGTACTCACACAAGGTTCATCACACTTAATATACTTGATATCGTTCTTATTTTTAAAGTGTTGCTGCCATTCTCTTTTATATTCATCGGTATAATAAAGTACGTGCACACTTTCCTGTTTATTTTTTACTTTAATTAGGTTTGAAATTTTTGGCAACTTAAGCCTTCCCATAGATGATATCCACATCACTACTTTTTTAAAGTTACTAACATAGTAATTTATGGGCACACTCTCACGTCTTGGATTTTTAGCATGTTGTAATATGATGATATTTTTATTTAATTTAGCAGCACGTTTATAAGCTGCAATATCTGGCGGACGTCTTCCCCAAATAAAAACTGTTTGCGCTAAATTAAATTTACAACGACCTAAAATAGAAGAAAATTTCTCATGATAATAGTATGTACAGTTACTCCCCAATAAATGATTCGAAAATCGTTGTCGTTCAATATCATTAATATTAATAGATAAATACTTCATACATCATTCACCTTTTGCTCATCAATAATTTTATTTGCAAGAAACCAAAGTAACGGATCTGTTAGGGGGATTTTTGTAACTATCAAACACAAAAACATTGTTTTTTTTATACAGCAATAAACTAACAGCCCCCCAACAGGTATAGCGAATACTCCAAAAATCAGTACGCTTGAAAATAAAGGGCCCAAATCAAATACAACATTATTTTTTAGTGTTGCTTCATCTAAACCAAAAATAGGTAGTTGTTCATAAAATAAATTTACTGCATGAAACCTTGTCACCATAGACAAGTCCATTTGAGAGTAAACATTGATTTTATATAATAAAAACTCCACTACTATGTAACCAATCCAAATAAATGCTGGTGAAATAAAGACAAGAATCGCTATCTTAATTTTAAATTTTAAAGGACTTTTTATTGCTAAATAAGATAGAAAGACTAAAGACACAGCTGCAGCGGCTGAAAAACTTAATAACGAAAAAAATAATAAAGTTATTTTTGAATAAAAATAATCTTTATCTGAAATCATATGTAAAGCAAAAGCAATTCCAATCAAATGATAAGCAAAAGTTGATGGCTCTTGATATAAACCTGAACCTCTAAATTTTACTAATGAGAAAGCACCTGTTGAATGCCTTGATTCTCCATATATAAATTGTGCAATTATGTCAGTATCTAACAACAGGATAGATATGATAGAAAGTACAAAAAATACAATTTGAAAATAACCAACTCTTATCCAGTCTTTCGCTTTGATTTTAAAATCAAATAAAATAAAACTGACTGATATAGCACAATAAACCACAATAAGAATTTTACTAGGCTCATTCTTAAAAGCAAAACACATAGAACTTAATAAAGTAAGTATCACTAAACTAATTAATAATCTAGATAATGAAAAACGTCTGTGATTGATTAGTGCGAGTAAGATTGCAAATGGAAAAAATAGCTTTAAGCCTATAAATGGAATTGGGATGGTTGCTAGACTTATACTCATCGCATAAATAAAGCTACGCATATTTATTAAACTTAAAACAAAGAAAATGAAATAAGCTAATTAAGCTTAAATAAAACAAGGTTGCACTTAAATAACCGAGCTCTAAATTGAAAGAACTGATCATTAAATTTAACAAATAAAGACAAATACTAACCATAATACTAGTTTTTATCATAGAGTTAAAAGATGCTTTATAATTAAGTAATATGTTGAAATGACCAAACCTTAATATAACGAGTTCAAAAATAAGTAGAATAAAAAAATAAGGCAAAAGATCTAAGTCAACTAAAGCGGTAACACATAGAAGTGATACACAACTTAAAATATAAAACATTTTTAACTGACTTAATTTTATTTGATGAAATAGCTCCGATATATCTTCATTTCCATCTAAGTTTTTAACTCTTATTAAAATTAACGCACCCATTGAACCTGAAATAAAAGAACTTATCTTAAGTAGTAATAAGAAGTCAGGGCTTAAATTAGCCATATTTTTAAGCGTAAAATAAGTGATGAGTGGAAATAAAAATGTAGTGAGTGCATCAACTAAATAGGGCTTGATATTTGATAAATTAATTCCGATAAAATCAGGACTTTTAGGTTTATAAAGATAGAAAGTAATAACTAATAGTAAAAAAGTTTCAGCCTGTATAAAATAAAAAATACTTACAGTACTGGGTTTTAATAAAAATAAACATGCTGCGACTAATAAAGCTCCATTCACCAAACCATTTTGAATTATAAAACCTTTACGATTGCCCTCTCTAATGTAAAAACACCCTAAATTAAATAATGAAGCTGAAATTACCGTTAACGACAAAATTAGATATGCATTTAAATTCACAAAATATAAAGGCTGTATGGCAAAAAAGGTAATCAATTGAAACCAAAATAAATTGTCTTTCGTTTGTATTTTTTGGTTCAAAGGTAAAGCTTGCTGCAAATGAATGGGTAAGCCAAATCTCAAAAATGGCACTAGAATAGGCATTAATAATAGCGCTTCCATTAAAAATTCTGCTAAAGACTCTTTAGGATCGATTAAATCAACTGATTTGATTAACGCAAACAGAATAATTGCCGGAATACTTCTACAAGCCAAATCAAATATACGATTTTTTTGTTCTAAAGCAAAAAGCTTAGCGTCCGATATAATTTCCAAAACACTATTGCCCCATACCTAAAATCACAGTTTTAATCGTACGAAGTAATATTTTAAAATCTAACCATAAGCTATAGTTTTTTATATAATGGATATCATATTTATGCTTCCAGATTGCATCTTCTAAAGAAGAACCATAACTATATTTCACTTGTGCAAGGCCTGTAATACCTGGTTTTAATGCATGTCTGAAGTAATAAAAAGGGATCTCTTTTTCAAGTTGCTCTACAAAAAAAGCTCTTTCTGGTCTAGGTCCGATTAAAGACATCTCACCTTTAAATACATTTATTAATTGTGGTAACTCATCAATTCGAGTTTTTCTAATAAACTTACCAACTAATGTAACGCGACTGTCATTCTTATCAGCCCATTGAATACCATTTTCTTCGGCATCAATTCTCATTGAACGTAATTTATATACATCAAATTCTGTATTTTTTATTCCTATACGACTTTGGCGATATAATATTGGACCTCGGCTTTCTAACTTAATTGCCAATGATGCAATCAATAATATAGGTAGACATAAAATAAGCAATATGAAGGAAATGACACAATCAATTATTCTTTTAGTGATCAAGCTTTTTCTATTAGATAAAATAGTTAAAGGGGAATCTTGAAAAAAGTAACTTTCGTATAATAACTCTACTTCGGTATAACCATGTTTTCTTTCTAGGTACGTTAAAATACTTTCTACTTGAGCACCACTTTGTGTTGCATGAAGTAAATATTGTTTATTTTGGTTTGACAACTTCTCATGTTGATAATAAAGGACTGTTTTATGTTTTAAGTCATTTGAATTTAACTCGTTAAAAACAATATAACATTTAAAATTTGAGAGTGATTTTGTAACTTTGTCTTGAAGCTCGCTTGGGCAAAATACATAAATTGTATGTTTTTCGCATTCAGATTTTTGCATCGATTTTGAGTCAGTAATAACTCCATCATCACTTATACTCATTCCACTTAACAACTTGAAATTCATATATTAACCTTACATTTTTTTATTACATTCTCTCCTTAGATAGATTTACAAGTCCCTATTAAATAAACAAGAGTTAACAAAATATTAACTGAAATTCATACTAAATTATGTTTACCCGTATTGCAAACTATATTTCACATGATGTTAACATGTTTTTAGAGCTCTATTTATTGTTATTATCTAATCGACTGTAAACCATACTAAAATTAGAATAATACGATATTAATTTCCCTAACTTGTATTGAATATGGCGTATTTAAATTCAAATGAGTATATAAAACTGCCAATACTTTTATTTACATCCAATCACAACGCCCTACTTATTACAGCACAGTCTGTACCCGGTAGAGCAGTTCTCATTGATGTCGATACTGATAAAAATGGTAGTTACGATACACGCTTAAAATGGAATTATCTGCATAATATAGATATAAAAAACGTATTGATATTTCAAATGAGTTTAAATTTAATATCTAGTAAATACAGTCGCTAATATCGGTTACGATAGTGATAGCGACAATCAAACTTTTGATATTAACTGTTACTTTAGGTATACTCAGTCGGCTGGATAAAGCTTAAAACCAAGCTACAAAATATAAAATACCGATTGTTAAATAGATAACTTTTATTTTATGACTAAATAAAGTTACAGTAGAAACAGCTATAAAATAATAACAGATTTAAAAATGAAAAATGAAAATCCTCGCAGCTTCCGCTGGGTACTAATAAAAAAATCCATGATCTTTCAATTAAAGCTCGGTGCAGACGCGATTAGAGACCTCGTTCTTAGCCCCCTATCTATGATCCTAGTAATTGTTGATATTGTTTTAGGCCACAACGAAAAGCAAAGCCTATTTTATAAAATGATGAAATATGGACGATTAAGCGATCACTGGATCAATTTATTTGAGATTAAACAGGGTTTTGGTTTTAGAAAAAATAAAAATGTAGATCATTGGATTGACCAAGTCGAATCTATTATTTCAGAGCAACAAAATACCGGAAAAATCAGTAAAGCGGCTAAAGAAAAAATAGACACTTATTTAGATAAAATCAGCCGTAATACCAAATAATATACCTATTTACGCTTTCATAATTAACTGCATGGTTAAAGTAGCGCAGTCCCCTTTTCGCCTTGAGCGTATAAGGCCAAACTAATACTTTTTAATGCATGCGCTTCTTTAGCTGAAACTGTTAACGATTTCACGCCTGAAATATTAAGTCGTCCAACCATTTCTTTTACTACATTTAACGGAGTTCTAGCGCTTGGTACTCTTGTATGAATGAATAAAAACCAAGCATCATCCATATGATGTTTTACTTTATTGAGTACATCCATATTTATTATGGTAAAGGAGTCAGCCCCCTTTTTAGCATCTCGTAAAATATCATAGATCACATGCTCTTTTTCTTTTGCGACTAACATACCTGAAGTATTTAGCTGCAGTTCTCCAATTGTGCCATTATTCATTTTTAAAAAAAACTTAATATCCTTATATCCTGACTGTTGAGCCGATTTATTAAACCTATCAAGACCTGATAATTTAGAGCCAAAGCTATATCTGTCTTTTAAGGCAGATTGATGATGTTCAATATCTCTAAATTCTTGAGTTCGAGATATAAATAATTTTGCTGCAGACATATCTTTTACGCGTGTAAACTCAATTGTCATTCTTGCACAATCTTTCAAGTCCCCTATATCATCAAGAGGGTTACGGTTTGTTATTTTATCAAGCGCACCATTAAAGCTTTTAATACCGCCATATGCTCCTGGTGGTATGGATAACTTACCATTAAACATTGCTGCAACATGCTTTGAATACTCTTTTAATTCTTCCTGCGCTTTAATAATTTCTCGATACATTAAAAATAGCTGTTTTCTTTTGAGCTTTGCATTTGCCAGTTGTGTTTTTGCGTGAAAGCTTGCCCCTTTTGTGACTATTTTAGCTTTAACTCCAGAAGATGATTTACTCATCTTACCTTGCAGTTCTTTATCTATATATGTTTGAAATACACTATCATCAGTTAATATTGCTAACATGAGAGCTGCAACTTTCCCCTCAGAGCTCGCTTTATAATGCTTAGTTCTAAGGCTTGCTTTTAATTCTTCTAATGCTTTTTGATATGCATCTTGATTTACCAATCTAAAGCCTTGGGACATATGCATACTTCTATCAATATGTTTTAGTACCGCAGGCTTTCTCTTTTCAATTTCTGCTTTTTTTAAAGCCCATTCACTTTTTGTAAAAGCGACTCCATTTTCAGGAGTGAGTGAAAATTCAATTGGATCCGGCATGAGAACCTCTAAAATCAATACTAATAAAGGTAAATCATACCAATGAGTACCTTAAATCTATATAGAGAGTTCTCTCTATGTTTTATTCATGTTGAATTGTAATAAAGAAAAAATAGCGCTGATAATTAAACAAGTTTATTTATTGTAATCAAAAATATTATCCCAGAGTTTATCGAGTTGTTTTTTTGCAGAATCTAAATCAACAGCATGATAAATATCATTTTTAATAACTACCAATTTCATTCGCTCTAGCTTAGATAACGCATCCGAAATTTCAAAGTCTAACTCACATTGATAATTGCTTTTAAACCAAAGCTCAATTTCTGAATCTAATGCTTTAGAAGTAAGGCCCTCTGCTTGAAGTAAAAATGTATAGGCTAATATGGCTTCTTTAAAATCTTCTTCTTCGGCAGAATCAATCAAGGTATGAAAAACACCGGCATTATTATCTAAATTTTTAAAATAAAGATTATCTGATAATGCCTTCATAAATTTTATTTTTCGATTTTTAAATTTACTCCACTCCTTAAATATAAAGCCACCAAAGACGCCCATGCCAATAGCAAATGAAATGAAGTGCTGTTGTGTCATTTCAACGGTTTCACTTCTAAAGCCAAACCAAAATGAAAATAATGCAGCCAACAATATTAATGAAGCGCCGAGTTTAGTGACTAAAACAACCGCCCCACCTACTACAGCCGATGCTCCAATAATGGCTTTATCTATAGGCCGCATTCTGACTTCACAATTAGGAAATAACATTTCTAAATCAGCTTTGGGCACATTTTGGAATAATTTGACTATTGTTGAACTAGGCTCAAATCCAATTGGTAACTTACCTTTTTTATCGAAGTGGTTTTTATCTTTAAAAGTAATATAAACAGCAACCCGATCATAGTTAGTGAAACGAATTGTTTGTTTTCGAAGTCCCCAAAGTGAACTAATCGACTCACTTAATTGAGATTCCCCGCGTCGATAAAAAACGACTTGCTCAAAATCGTCAAACTCAACTTCTAAACGTACTTTGAATAATGATTCTTCATTTAGTGCATCTTTTAAATCTTGCTCAGTAATGACTTCAAAATTAGCGGCGTCTAATACTTTGGCAAAATCACTCGCGAAAGCATTTTGACACTCAGCTCTTTGCTCTGAAGAAAAGGGTATTATTTGGCGAGTATCTGAGTTGGGATCAAAAGGCACATAATTACTTTTAAGGGTTTCTAATAAACCATGATATTCATAGTGAATTAGGCTTGAAAGCAGTTCACAAAATTGCCTAAATGACGCTTTTGAAGTCTGAGTTTCAATTTCTTGCAAACACATTTCAACAATATCTTGCTTTCTAAATGGAATAAATCGGTCTGCAGGCATAAGTTAAAAATTTTAAAATCAGATATTTGAAATTGTAAGTGATTTATCACCCTAAATAAATATAAATGATGAATGGCAATATAAAGTGACTTTCGGGACAGATTTCATTCTTAAATCCCGTAAAATACGTCAATATAAAAATAACAATCGGGAGACATCATGCAAATTACAATAAACAATGTTGTAAAGCGGTATGCAAAAGTTGAAGCTGTTAAACAATTAAGTTTTTCAGTACAGCAAGGTGAAATATTTGCTCTATTAGGGCCTAATGGTGCAGGAAAGTCATCTTTAGTGCGTATGCTTGTTGGTTTTACACATCCTGATGAAGGTGAAATACAAGTACAATTTAATGATCAAAAACATAGTGCAATACCAGGTGAAGCTTTAGGCTATTTGCCTGAAGACCGTGGTTTATACGCAGAAAAAACCTTAGAGCAAAATTTATATTATTTTGCACAGTTGCATGGTATTGATAAAAAAGAAGCTACCAAACGCATGGATCACTGGTTAGAGAAATTCGATTTATTAGACCGAAAAGATCAACCACTCAAAACTTTATCTAAAGGTAATCAACAAAAAGTCCAATTAGTTAATGCTGTATTACATCAGCCAAAATTTGTTATTTTAGATGAACCGTTTTCAGGTTTAGATCCTATCAACCAAGAAAAAGTTGTATTGTTTTTATCTGAACTAAAACAACAAGGCATGACGGTTATATTAAGCGCTCATCAAATGTCTATGGTAGAAAAACTAGCCGATCGCATGTTACTAATGAATCAAGGCGAAGCCGTATTATATGGTAACTTAGCTCAAATACAGCAACAAGTTGGTGTAGGAACCCAGTTAACAGTTGAATTTTCAGCAACATTTAATATCCAAAAATTATCTTTAGCCTTAAATAATTTTGAGTTTGAAGCATTATCCAAAAACAAAGTCATTGTTAATTTAGCTGATTCCAGTCAAGTAAATGACGCTTTAACACAACTTATGACATTAGGTCATATAGACAATTTAGAAAGTAAAAAGATGGACTTACATCAACTTTACTTAAAAGCCATTTCAGACCATCAAGGAGCAATTAAAGATGACGCAGCTTAATAAAACTTGGTTAGTTGCCAAATGGGAGTTCATGCATTTTTTTAAACTCAAGCAGGAATTGATTGGCAAGGCAGTCATGTTACTTATCGCACTTATGGTATTTTTTTGGCATAACAGCCAAGGCTTTTCAACTAAAAAGCATCAAGTTGCTGTAATTTCAGAGACCTCATTAGTTGGTGAATTTGAAATGTTTGAGTTTAATAAAGCTTCTCTTTCTGAAGCTGAGTTAAAAGAAAAACTCCATAATGAAAAAATTGATGCCATATTAGTTGAGCAACTAATGGAAAATGAAATAGCTACTTTCAAACTATATAGTTTAGGGAAACATAGCTGGCAAAATGATCTTATCAATGTATTAAATATTTATTATAGTGCACAGGTAACCCAAAATTTAGGGTTAACACAGCAGCAACTCAATCAAATTAAAAACCCTGTATTAATCACAAACCACTATTTGGATTCAAATGTAAAATCTGAAGAGCAAAACTCCAGTGAAACGGCAATTGGAGTTTTAATATTAATTGGTTTAGGTATCTTTGTATCATTTGCTCAAATTTTTGTATCTATTACAGGAGAGAAACAACAACGTGTAACAGAACAACTTTACGCTTGCATGGATTCACAAACTTGGATCGATGGTAAAATTTTAGGTCAAATGTTATTAGCGTTAAAAGCAATGACAAGTTCTTTAATATCAATTATTTTAGGCTTTTGCTTTATGCAGGTGATCCTTAATGGGCAAACACTCGACTTATCATTTATTGATTGGTCTTTATTGCCTTGGTTTTTATTATTTTCAGTATTAGGTCTATATTTAGCAACCGCTTTTATGGCTGCTATTGCAGCTGCTATTGATGATCCAAACCATAGCGGTAAAACCTCATTTATGATGCTGCCATTAGTTCCTATGATTTTAACCTTTCTGGTTATGGACAGCCCTAGCGGCTTAGCTATGACTATTTTAAGTTATTTCCCATTCACTGCATTTGCTGCTATGCCTGTAAAAATGGCATTAATTGAAGTGCCCGTATGGCAAACATTATTAGCCATTGCTTCAACTGTCATTAC
>Ga0209396_1005187_pt1 | contig 12387 bp, 11 predicted proteins | sample GOMGulsemesocosm_6_FD_184638 | JGI IMG/M metagenome (GOLD analysis project Ga0209396, IMG submission 184638) | Methane-oxidizing microbial communities from mesocosms in the Gulf of Mexico - GOM8C Gulf of Mexico (SPAdes) (version 2) | ecosystem: Environmental > Aquatic > Marine > Cold seeps...
TCCTAATATTTGGCCATTGACTGTATTTATTTCAGCCTTCATACCGGCGGTGACCATATGAGCTTGTAATTGCGGTACTTTTATTTCGGCAACCAAAGGAGACAAGCTTCCGATCAAAGCTAATTCGGTGCCGGGAGAAACACTTTGTCCTAAATCAAGGGAACTTCGCTGGATAACGCCTTCCATGCCAGCCTTAACGGATAGTTGTTCAACCATTTGCTTGGCAACGTCAAACTCTTCTTGAGCTTGAGCAATTAAGTCATCTTGAATCGACAAAGATTCATTATGTACATCAGCTATTTTCTCTAGTTTTATTTTCTCTAATTTAACTTGCTTCACCAGTTGATTGGCTTTCAATTCATTCCGTTTTGCTTTGATACCGGGCACAATTCCAGACTTGGCTAAAGTGCGTTCTGCATCAACCTGTAATAAAGCGATTTCAGCTTCGGCTTCTAATTTTGAAAAATTTGACTCGTTATCAAGAATTTCTCTTTGTTGACCTAACATGACCTGTCTTTTTGACGTTTTACTATTTTGCAATTTCGCTAGGGCTTGACGTAGCTCTGCTTCAAGTAACGGATTTTTAAGTGTCATAAGCACGGTATCGGCTTTAACGATAGCACCTGCTTTTAATTTGATTTCATCTACCAACGAATTACTCGTCGCGGTTATCAATCGTTTATTAAGCGACTGAAGAGAACCATAGCCTTCAACTTTTATTGAAAAGTCTCCGGCTTCAACTTTAGCGATAGTGACAGTTTCTTTTGCGATGTACTGCAGTGAACTGGAAAACCCCATATTCCAACCAGCAAACAACATCATTATTGATGTTCCCATCAAACACTGATAAACGAGTTTTTTCTTTAGTTTCATATTTTACTTACTTTTTATTGAATGAAAGGGTTAATAAACAAAACTGTAAAATTTTTCGTCGCTAAATTAAACAATATTATTAATGAAATATATATCATGCTTTTTCAACTTATCTACCGAATTGATAACTTATGAATAGCTTTTGATATATTCCCTCAAAACGGTGAGCTGAAAGTAAACTTATTAGTAATGAAAGGCAATGTTATAGCATGAACTTATAGAGAACTGATGCGTAACCAAAGCGTAACCATGTTATTTATCAACAAGTTAGTCAACAACACCTATAATTCAAACAATAGTTAATATCAGTTTGTTATGTTATGCTACCGGGCGATAAATTAGTCGGTTTGAGTAAATAACGGGTACAGAAGTGATTGAAATTGGTGGATATATATTAGATGCGAACGAAATGACATTAAGTCGAGATGGTAACTCAGTTAAACTAGAGCCTAAAGTTTTAGAAGTACTAAGCTATTTTTGCAAAAATGAAAATCGTTATATTTCAATGTTAGAATTACATGAAAATGTTTGGAAAGACCGCTGCGTTTCTGATGCTGCTGTTCGTCGTTCTATTGGAAAATTAAGACAGTTATTTAATGATGATCATAAAGATCCTAGCTTTATTCAGTCTCTACCAAAACGCGGATATAAGCTTATTTGTCAGGTTTCATTTTTGCCAAATGAAAGTGAAACGTCAAAACCTTTACCCATTCATGATCACTCATCCCCTACTCAAGAAGATGATAATAAATCTGATATTGTGAGCAAATTGCTTTATTGGCAAAATAAAACGATATTTTTATTATTGGTCATTATTATTTTCGTCTTTTTCATTACGCCAATTATTTACGGTGTATATGACAATATCGCTACGGCACCAGCGGAACATAATTTGCTAAGTGGCAGCAATAAAGTTTCCTTTAGCTGGCAACAAAACGCCTAGAGGTTTTGCCTTTCGAATAACAAAATTGTTATTTTATTTACAATTACGAACTTATTTTTAATCATAAAACTATGAACGTGTGGATCGTCACAAATAATGAGAAATGCGTCACACGATTAGAAAATTTAACATTTAAGTTATACCAGATAAAAATTTTGTAACTCGTCAACTATCCAATAAGGGCAGCAAGTGATACGAACGGACGATAGCTACAGATATAGTCGTTTACGTAATCGTATAGCATATTTCTAAAGTGAAAAAGCATAGATTTCAGCTTATCAATTCGATTGATGAATGTAATTCTTTGGTGTCACACCAATAATTTCTTTAAAGTCACGAATTAGGTGAGATTGGTCTGTATAACCTAACCATTCCACTATATCTAAAAAATTTACATTTTCTTTATCAATAAGTTCTAATGCTTGGTGAAGACGATACTTACGAATCAGCCATTTAGGACTTAGCCCTAAATAGTATTTAAAACAACGTTGAATTGTGCGAATTGAGATATTTGTTTTTTTAGATAAATGCTCAACTCTGGTGATATCTGAGTCGTTTTTTATTCGATTAACCAGCTCCCTGACTCTTATCAGTTCTGATGAAGATGTTATTGCAAAGGGAGTCATATATGTTTGTAATATATCAATTATTTGTTCATCGTCCTCTAGCCTATCTAGCTTTGAAATAAGTGTGTCCACATCAAAGTTTACCAGTTGCTGAAAATCAAATTCCTTGTCCACATACTTAGATAGGGGCGGCTCTAAAAAGTCTGACAATGCTCCCAACGCGAACTTTATACCTATAACTTTCCCAACACCTTCCATTTTATAAGAATAGGTTTTACTAATAGGCCCAATTAATTTTAGTTTTCGATTATCTAATATTAAATGAAAGTTTGGATCGGGTAAGTTTTTCTGCATATGGTTTTTTTCATCTCTAAGATCCCAATTCACAAGCCAAAATTGTTCGATTAATACTATCAAAGGATCATCAGGAAAGTACCTGCGTAAGTGGTATCTCTCTGCACTAAGCTTGTGATGTTGCACTCCTGTTGGATTTTTAATGTTACTCTTCAAAACAGTTCTCAATTCAATGACGTGTTTTTACAATACCATGATTAATGCCCATGATATTCTTTCATCAAGTTTTCTATTGAATATACAAGAGGTCATTATGCAGCTGAAGGGAATATTTCAAATCATTGATTGGAAAGAGTCTATTGAAAAAACGTTTGAAGAAGGGGGGAAGTTGACTACTGCGATTGTTTGCCAAAATTACAGTGGTGATATTATAGGTAAAAGTGAAATTACGTTTCAAATGAATTATGAGCCTAACGGAAACGCTGCTTTTATCGGGTTTGAGTTCCTTGTGGGAAACATAGCAGGCAAACCTTGTAAATTGACGATAAAGCATGACGGCAAGTTTGAGGAAGGGTCAGCAAAAAGCCAGTTTGTTATCCTTAATAGCAGTACCCATGAAGAGTTGGTAGGTCTGGAAGGATATTTTAAATCAGCAGAAGGTGGGCAAGCGAATTTCGTTATAGGCTAATAATAACTTCCCCTTATTTGAGCCTCATAATTGACGTTAAAAAATAGAATATAAACGGCAGCAATGCTCTTAACCCCGTCTCAAAGACGATGATAAATTATTAGCCAATTTACTAGTAAATATGGTCAAGAATGTACAAAAGTTAATATGTCATTATGGCTAGTTGTAGTAGTCTCTAATGACCACTAGCTTAATGTTAACAATGATACGAAAGCGGAAGTTAACTTTCGCTAATCTAATGGCAGGAAATCCGATAATACAGTCCTAAACTAGATAATAATATTTTTATACCCCCTATTTCCAAACTTGAAAAATCAATTCTTAAATTTAATTTAAAACTCCGAAAGCGGACATTCGAACGTTAAAAATTGAAGGAATGAAAAATTATCTTTCTATCTCATTATGGGGCACTTAGCGCCATAGATTTTATGTAGGATACTTAGATTTTAATTAGTCTATTTAAGCTGTAGCCTAAACTAATATCCAATATTTACCATAATATTGTAAGTTGGTTGGGGCTAAGTAGTCACCTAATGACAAGTTCTAGATCTTAAGTATGCACAGATTTTTATAGTCACTTTGTGCGGGTTATAGACATTAGCAGAAAATATTTATCAATACTTTTTCTAGCACGTTATCGTCTATTTGTTAAAAACATTTAGAGTTTATAAAGTGGCCAATCTTGCAAGGTCTACACAATAAACTGTTCATGGCTGGAGGATAGAAAGCCTTTTGATATAGGTATTGTTATCTAAACGCTGATAAAACTATATTGTTCCATAATTATTTTACTCTACTTATCAGTGATTTGGCTATCTGCTTGCCTCTGAGTTTTTTTATACAAATCCTCAATCCCACCATCGAACACTTTTTCCAATTAGCTAGATTTTTGACTATCTCGATTTAAAAGCGATCTGAATACTGAAAATGCGTTTTCAAGTACCTCTTTAGGCGCTGCTGCAGATTTATCTTCTTATATTTACGTTAAAACATCACACAACCAATAAGCTGGTCATGTGATGGACTATCACTTTTCAAAATAAACTATTTCGCGACGGCAACAGCGTCAATTTCGAATAAAACACCAGGAGCATATAACGCTGGTACCGGTATTAAAGTACTCGCTGGAGGCGTATCGCCAAATACTGCTCGACGCTTGGTAACCATATATTCTAGTTTATCGGCATCGTAATCAACTATTAACAAAGTAATTTTCAGCACGTCATCTATACTTGCACCACTTGCTTTTAGTGTTTTTTGCAACGCTTCAAATGAACGGTCAACCTGACTTTTAAAGTCATTTTTTCCTTTGTCAGTAATGCCTACTTGTCCAGCAATATGTACTAATTTTGAGCCCGCACTAACTACTGTTGCTTGTGAATAACCATATTGCAGACTATTGGTTAAGTGGAGAGGGTTAATGGTCGTTTTCTTGTTGCTGGCCATGGCTACATTAGGCATTAATATCGTAATTGCTAATCCAAGGGCGATAAGTTGAGTTTTCATATTTGTTCCAATAAAAGTACTGTAAATAAAGTTTAGTTAAGTAGGTGTATTAAGTGATTATTCGTTAAAGCTTACTTCCTCAAGTAATTGAGGTTTTTCACTCGTGAGGTCAATCCAATCGTTATTCCCTAGTAATGCAGCACTACTGACACTTGGGTCTTGGTAACGCATAACAAAGTTCTTAGGTCCATGGGCATGAGCAACAACCAAACCATAATCAGAGTCTAAGAAAGCGCCGTGAGCAACTAATCCAGGGTAACTTATACGCCATGCTCGATTATTATTTGTCACCTCTGCAAGCGTTAATTTAACCACCACATTATCAGGTAAAACAAAAAACCACTTCCAGTCCCCCCCTGATACTAATGTCATCACTTCGTCGATCCCTACGCCATCTTCAGAGCTATTAACATGCAGCTTGCCAAATTTGGATTGAAGAAATGTTTTTACCTCAGGAGTCATTGCTTGCATGTCATAAACTTTTGGATATGGTGAACCCCCCACTTCAGACGTTGATAAATAACCACCCCGGTGAGCTTCTGGCTGACGACCTGCGCTACTAATTTGTTCTAAGAGTTCTCCTCGATGCAAAGCGAAAATAGAAAGTAGCTTTTCTTGCTCAGCCTTCGTTACTGCTCGCTTTTTTGATGCTTCAAGAATAGGAATTGCTGTATCTGGTAAATTTAATGTGCTCACTCTTACTCCTATTGTGCGCAATACCGCATTTACATTTTTAACACCAGTCATTGTTGGCCGCTGATCACTAAAAGAAAGTGTCAAAACGCCATCTTTAGCGGGTGATTTTGCAAGACTGTCAGTAATAGGTAATACAGCTAATAGAGTAAGTGCTGCTAGATGTAATATTTTTTTCATGGTTAGTTCCTAATTGGTTGTTCTATACAACGATTTGTTTAACTGCAACCAGTTTATAGTCACAACAATAGTAGATAAACATTGTTCTAATAAACTAATTGTTTACTTATAGTGTTCAATAAAAGAAAAAGAGCTTCGTATTAAGTTATTCCAGAGAGTCTCTTTACCAATAGCTTTTCTTCGCAGGTATTGTATTTGATCAAACGTTAAAATCTGTGTAGGTACTAAGGTATTGGATAACCAATAAGCTTGCGACTAAAGACTAAAGACGGAATAGTGCGCTATTTGAGGTGCAGGAAACAAATATTTACTTGTTTTACTAAAGTTGAAGTTGGCAGGCTTAGGGTATCAAAATGAAGGAGGGTGATAAGTTATTGAGCTATATTAGGACAAACCCCATACTAAAAGGCAATGGCATGGGGATTTGACATTAGACTATGTAACCGTTGTACTGATTAGTAGCCAACAGTAAATTTTTGATTAGGGTATTTATCCAGCTCTACTTCATCAAGTAATGCTACAGCAAAGTCCTCTAGTGAAATGTGTGAATTTCCGTCACCGTCAATGATCAGTTCGCTGCCATGGTGTCTATATTTACCCGTTCTTTGGCCCGGTCGAATTAATGCCGGAGGGCTCATATATGTCCAACGTGTATTTTTATTGTGTTCACATACCTGATATTGAGCCAAACATGCCAGAGCAATCGCTTTCCATGCATCTTGTACATAATTGGGGTCATCAACTACGAGTCTTCCATTGGTATTAGGTACTGTTAAGCATGCAGCTCCACCAACTAATAACAATCTCGTATCGTTTTGTTCAATGCCTGATAATAAAGATTGAGCAATATTAACTAACTCATCTTCTTGACCTTGTGGCGGGCGAGTAGCACTAATTACGAGGTCTTGCCCTGCGGTGAGTTTAACCACATCATCAATATTATTAATGTCACCTACAGCAATTTTTACCTTTGGATCTAACCCACTTAACCTTGAACGCTCTCTACTTACCGCTGTAACTTCATGGCCCCGCGCTAATGCTTCGTTGACTACTCTTGTACCTATATTTCCTACTGCACCAAAAATTGTAATACGCATTTTTACTCTCTCTTAATTTACTTAGTTATTGAAGGTGACTTATCACTGTGTTGTTGAAACGGTCGCGATAAATCGATAGAGCAAGGTTAAATACTTTACTGAAGTAGATAAACATTGGTCCAGTTAACTTATTGTTCACTTATAGTGTACAAAGCCAATTTGAACTATTTACTTTAAGTGAACTATGTTTCAACCTATTCAATGTTTGTTCACCATAACATTCCTATTAGGATGCTCATCAATCGGTAGCCATGATGGCTGGGGCGCAGAGCTAACAAAGCCCGCCCCTTATTGGAAAGTCATTTAATCAGTTATTAGGACATAAATATGAACAATCTAAAATTTCACTTGTTAGCGTTGTTAGTAACCATACTTGTTGCGGGATCATTTGTTGCTTCTGCTGCATTGTCTGGTGCTATTCATCCCATTTCACTGACTTTATTACGTTTCGTTATTGCGGCAGGGTTATTATTACCAATCATTTTGTATAAAAAAAAATATCGTCAAGGAGTGACTAGGGCTTTACCTCGCGCCTTAATAATGAGTTTGTTTTTTTCACTATTTTTTATCTGTATGTTCGAAGCATTAAAAACAACTACCGCACTAAATACCGGCACTTTATATACCTTGGTTCCAGTAATGACGGCAATATTTGCTTGGTTTATCTTTAAAGAGCGGGTCACGTTAAATATGTCTCTTGTTTACCTGTTAGGTATTACTGGAACGCTTTGGGTTATAATGGGCGGAGACATACTGGCGTTGCAGGCTTTTAGTTTTAATAGTGGTGATGTAATTTTCATCATAGGTTGTATTTCTATGGTGTGTTACGCCATGTCAATGAAGCTACTCTATCGAAAAGATGACATGTTGGTGATCGTGTTTTGTACGTTATTATGTGGCGCGTTTTGGATGTTGCTTGCTTTGTTGGTGATTGACCAACCACTACAATGGCAAAAGCTAACCTCAGACTTGTTTTTCTATATGGCTTATTTAGCGGTATGTGCAACATTAGTCTCGACATTTTTGATCCAAAAAACAACGATTATTTTAGGGCCAACTAAGGTGATGGCATATATCTACCTCAGCCCAGTTTTTGTTGCCCTTATTATGTTATTAATAGAAGGGAAAAGTATCCCACAAGCGGTAATTCCGGGTATGTTACTGTCTATTGCTGCGACTATAACGTTGCAATTGCTATCAAGGCGGAAGGCGATTATTAACCAAAGCTAAAATTGGTTACTCAGCTAGCAGCACTGCTTTAAGCAGAGCTGCTGAACAACTACATATCGCAGTTAATCATTAAAGTATTCAACAAGAAAATCTATAAACAAGCGTACTTTTTGTGATTGCTCTTTATGAAAAGGGTACACCGCATGTAGCGCCTGTTTATCAACTTGCCAATGCGGCAGTAATTGCACAAGCTGACCCGATGTTATTTCATTTTCGACTAACAATTCAGGGACTAATGCCACCCCAACGCCTGCCAATGCCGCTTGTTTTAAGGCAATACTGTTATTTGCGACAAATGAACTTTGCATAATATCTACTGTGGCCGTCTCTTTTTGTTGCAAGAACGTCCACTGCCTCGGCGAAGAAGATAGACTGTAGACAAGGCAGTTGTGTTGTTTCAGATCATGAGGTGAGTCCAGAGTACTTGCCTTATCTATGTATTCTTGCGAAGCACAAAGCAATCGATTTAATCCTATTAACTTACGCGATTTTAGGCTTAAATTTGTTAATGCGCCACCACCTCGAATAGCGACATCAAGGCCTTGATCAACTAAATCAACATATTGGTCACTTAATATGACTTCGACCGATATATCAGGATAGTCTTGCATAAATGCGCAAATTGCAGGATTGATTTTCATTAACCCAACCGACATAGGTACACTGACTTTAATTAATCCGGTTAAGTGTTGTGACGATTCAATAATGGACTGATCGGCATTTTCCATTTCGTCTAAAATATTACGTACACGATCATAATATAGCTGACCATTTTCGGTGATATGCATTCTCCGAGTTGTACGATTAATGAGCGGAGTCTTTAAATAATCCTCTAATTCATTAATATTTTTACTGATCGCTGCTTTTGATAATTCCATATCTTCAGCGGCAGCTTTAAAGCTGCCTAATTCAATTACACGCCTAAACACGTTGATAGCTCTTAATTTATCCATTTCTTGTACGTACTTACATAGTTCACTATAAGTGAATTATGTTATCACTTAGGTGGTGTTTATCAACTAAAAAGTATCGGTAGAATGAGCAACATATTCAGACATCAGCTTTTAGCAGCAATAAAGGGCAACATTCATGAAAAAAATTCTTGCGTTTACCGGTAGCAATCATAGTCAATCAATCCATCAAGTACTTATTGACGTTGCAGCAAGCAAGGTGGAAACGAGTCAGGTAACTTTAATTGATTTGAACGACTACCCCTTACCAATGTACGGCATAGATGCTGAGAAGAATGGCATTCCTGAATCTGCTCATCGGTTACGAAAAATCATGAATGAACACGATGCTTTAATAATTGCTTCTCCTGAGCATAACGGCTCTATGCCGGCATTCTTAAAAAATACCATTGATTGGTTATCGCGTATTGCAGCGCCAGGGCAACCCTTTTTTGGTGAAATAAAAAAACCGGTTTTATTAATGAGCGCGTCTCCTGGCCAAAATGGTGGTGCAACTAATATCAAAACTATGGCAGAGCTGATGCCATGGTGGGGGGGAGATGTAAAAGGAACGTTTAGCCTAGGCAGTTATCATGAAAAGTTCATTGATGACCAACCTAACGTCGCTACCAGTAATGAAATTAGCGCGCTTGTTAGCGCATTTGAATCAACACTTTAAGGATTAATCATGGCGATTTTAGATAAAGGCACATGGTACCCAAATAGAAATTTACAAGATTTGGTAGTAGAGGATAGTTTTTTAAACTCAGCAAGTGTGGAGGCGGGGCGATATCATTTATATATGTCGCATGCCTGCCCTTTTGCTCATAGGGTCTATTTAGTGGTTAAATTGCTGGGGTTGGAGCATCTTATTAGTGTCTCTTCGGTCGCAGCGACAAGAACAGAGGATGGCTGGGTATTCGATCAAGAATACCCAGATGATATCAATCATCAACAGTCACTTACATCGTTATATACTCAAGCCGATGCAACCTACTCTGGCCGAGTTTCGGTGCCAATTCTTTGGGATAAATGGCAAAATACCATTGTTAGCAATGACTCTGCCTCCATGGCAATGGATTTAGCCACTAAATGGTTACCCTTAGCGAAAAATACAATTGAACTTGTGCCTGAAAACCTTAAAGAAGAGATTATTTCATTAAACACTTGGTTGCACGCAAATGTTAATCGAAAAGTATATCATGTTGGTTTTGCGGCGGATCAACTCGCTTATGATACAGCCAATGATGTATTGTTTTCCAGCTTGGACGAGTTAGATCAACGGCTAAAAGATTCTCGCTACCTGCACGGTAATCAAATAACACTGTCGGATTTGTTTTTATTGCCAACGTTAGTGCGCTTCGAATCTGTCTACGAAGTACATTTTAAAGCCAATAAAAAGCCAATTATGTTTTATCAACACCTGTATCGATACATGTTGGAACTCGTTGCTGAAACCAACATTAGAGATACCATAGACATCGAATATACCAAGACGCATTATTATTGTTCTCACAAACATATTAACCCAACAGGTATTGTGCCAACAGGCCCTCATATAGCTTGGTAATTTGTCAGTAAACGACCTAATAGCTCTATGATGTAACCGATACAACAGGAATCAAGATGAATACATTAACTTGGAAAAATTCACAAGAACAAGTCGATTGGACCGCGTTGCAGGAGCTTTATCGCATTGCTCCTTTAGGGGATAAACCAGCCAAAAACCTAGAAATCGTTTTTAGTAATAGTCGCTATAAATGTTTTGTTTATGACGTCAATAAGGTCGTTGGTGTTGGCAGGGCGTTAGCTGATGGCTTAGATTGTTCTTATATTTGTGACGTCGCTATTCATCCTGACTATCAAGGAATAGGCTTAGGTAAAAAAATCATTGAAGAATTACGAGAACTGTCCGCAGGACATAAAAAAATAATTTTGTATGCCAACGTAGGAAAAGAAGGGTTTTACCAAAAGCTTGGTTTTAAACAAATGAACACCGCTATGGCTATTTTTGCTAACGGAGATCATGCGATAACAAGTGGCCTGTTGGGGCCTGATTAAAGTGTTACTCCAATGGGAATTAAACTGTTCACTCTTTAATCACTTATTGAAGTGGTCAAGTAATATTGGCCACTACATAGATATATCTATGGCACTTTGGGCGCGAAAGCGCCATAGACTTAATACTCTAAATTCGATTGAAACTTGAATGATTCTAATGTCCGCTTAGGGGATTTGAGTTCTGACGCCAAACAAAAGTTTTAGTCATAACTTTAGTTGTGAATGGATGTAGATTTTAAATGAAAAAAGAAGCTTTAGAATCTCTGCCCTGCTGCTATTAACTCAAATGCTAAGGTCAGCTTATGTTTAGGTTTGTTAGATACCAGTCGCGACAAAACACCATAAGATCAACAAGCTTCATTCCTCAGGCTGGTGTCTTACAAACCCCAGAGAACGAAACCGCGTGAACCAAGTGCTTACTATGGGGAATGCTATATTTTGGCTGGATTTTTGACTGGGTAATTTTGAATTAGCGCTTGTAGCTGTTTGACTTTAGTTGTCATAAACGACTTATTAACGAGTAAAACTCAATGAAGTATAGCGTCATATTCGCTATTGTGGTGTTTTTGACAACGCGATCCCTTACCAACATTCGATAATAGAGACACTTATTTCCATTTGCTAATTTACAAGCTTGATTGGTGGTGCGCGAGGTTTCAACTGACAAATCAGAATATCTTTAATAATCATTGGCTCACTACAGTCAGGGCATGTAAAAACAATACTTTTTGCAGGTGGAAGTGATTTATCCTCACCTAATTCCGGTGTGGTTACTTCAGGTACTTTTACATTGAGTAGGCCCTTAATTTTAGTCAAATTCTTCTTACAACGAGTATTTGCAATCAAGCCATAATGCCTGATACGTTGAAACCCTGAAGGTAAAGCATGCAATAAAAACCGTCGTATAAATTCACCATGGCTTAATGTCATCGTTCGGTATTGCTTTGACGCTTTAGCACGATAGTTTTTACAACGAAACGTCACGTCCTTTTCATCACTTTTAACCAAGCGACTATTGGATATCGCTACGCGGTGTGTATAACGAGCAAGGTAAGCGAAAACAGCTTTAGGCCCTGCAAAAGGTCTTTTAGCATAAACTACCCATTCTTTTTTTCGTAATGGCGTAAGCCATTGCGTAAACGACACCTCCTCTTCAAGCGACTTACTTTCACCAAAGAATTTCAATTGATTTTGTTGATAAGCTTCCGCTAATTTCTCAAGATATAAGCGACGAAACAATCGAGATAACACACGCACAGGCAGGAAGAAGCCTGATTTACTCGATACCCATTTTTCCCCATCAAGA
>Ga0209396_1005188_pt1 | contig 12385 bp, 11 predicted proteins | sample GOMGulsemesocosm_6_FD_184638 | JGI IMG/M metagenome (GOLD analysis project Ga0209396, IMG submission 184638) | Methane-oxidizing microbial communities from mesocosms in the Gulf of Mexico - GOM8C Gulf of Mexico (SPAdes) (version 2) | ecosystem: Environmental > Aquatic > Marine > Cold seeps...
ACTGATACACAGATAAAACTAAAAATAAATAGTCAGGCTAGATTTGTAGATAGTATTTAAATAAAGGTAAAACAATGAAAATTAAAACGATATGTATGATTGCTATTACTGGTATAGCAATCGGAGGGGCTGTATTTTATTTCGGGTTACCAAATGAAGTAATGGACCTAACTGCTAACTCTTCAAAAAAAACAATTTCAGCGCAAGGTGAGTTGATAAAAAATTCATCTAACAAAAATTTAGGTTTACTACAAAAACAAATAATAAAAACAAATAAATCAGAAGTTAAATTAGCAAACTCTTCTATCACTAAACCCGAAAATGAACACCCGTTTTCAGGTATTTCACGCTTATCTGATAAAGCTAAGTTTGTATTAGAATCTGCCGGTTTGTTACCGACGGACTTAAATAATGCTGCATTTGTTGAATTTGACCTTGAATCGCTACGCAAACTAGAAATAGGAGATACTTTCGATCTTGATATTCCACAAACTACAGAGAACTTCACTGCCGAAGTGACTCAGGTAGATATGTTTGGTAACGGTGACAAAAGTATCATTGGCTCTGTGACTGGGCTAGATGGAAAGTTTCACACAACTGTAATAACCGTAGGAAAAGATGCCTTGTATGGTCAGTTTACAACGGTCTCTGGAAATTGGGTTTTTGAATCAAAAGATCAATATGGCTGGATAGCGGCCAAGCGTGATCTTTACAAGAGTCATGTTGAATTTGAGCCTGTCGCTTCAGGTTCTGTGACAAAGGGAGCAGATGATACATTTGCACCAAAATTAACTACAAAAAATATATCAAAACTATAAAAAGAGAAATAAAACATGAAAAAAAGCTTATTAGTATTACCTTTTGCTGCACTTACATGTGCTTCAACCTTTGTTCAAGCAGAAACAATCGATATCGGCATATTGTATAGTGATAGCGCTGTTGCTAAAACAGCCAATATTGATACTAAAATAAATCAATTGATCTCATTTAGTAATCAAGTTTACAGTCAAAATGGTATTAATATTACTTTACGTTTAGTGGGTAAAGAAAGTGTAGGCTCAAGTGCTGTCACGCCAAATGAATCTTGGTTAAATGCTGTGACTAACAGTAGTTGGGTTAATAATTTACGTAATTCATGGAAAGCAGATATGGTAGCAGTGTTAGGCACAGGCCAGTCCGCGGGTCAACCAGGTTTGATCAGTTGTGGTATTGCATGGGTTGGTCAAGGATCTAATGGCTCACTTAGTAGTTCATATAATAATAGAATGTATAGCATTACAGCTGTTGATTGTGGCGCAACTACATTTGTTCACGAACTAGGCCATAATCAGGGGTTAGCGCATTCTAGAAAACAAGGAGATACGCAGGGAGGTGTATATACAGATGGTATGGGACATGGTGTTGATAACTCTTTTGCAAGTATTATGGCGTATCCCCATGTATTTGGCAGTGCTACGCAATATGATTACTTTTCAAATCCGGCTTGGAGTGTTAACGGACAAGCATATGGTATAACTGGTCAGTCATATGCTTGGAAAACTGTGAATGCAACTAAAAACAGTATTTCTCGCTTTAAGTAATATCATATAGATAATTTTCTCAGGTTTATAATATTTATGTTTTGAATAGCTAAGTTCAAACCATATTAATTTTGTAACCTGAGCTTTAATTTTAAATGGTATTGATTATTATCTTTAGCAAGTAAAACAAAATAACAACAAGTTATTCAGCTAAAATAGTCAAACAAATTAAATTCCCTGTGTAATTATTATATTTAAATTCCTTTACCTGTTTGTATTGTTACGAGCTGTTGAGTGGTTTAAATAGGTGCTATTTGGCGGATTAACAGATTGATGATTTTTAAAACATTAAGGCTAAAGTCTCACTTACATAGAATGGAATTTAAATCAGGGGGAAACTTCTTGAATCGTGTAAGTGCTTTTAAGTTATAAATTTAACTCAGTATGAAATTTACTTTATGAGTTTAAAAATTGATTTTATTGGAATAAATGCTTTTATTTAATAGATAAATTACTTTTTGAGTCCAAAGTATGCGGCATGAAAAATATTCTGAACAATTAGAAAATATCTCAATTCCTTATAATGTGCCGAGTTTGTTTTATGAAGCACCAAGTCTTAATGTGAATTATTGGATTGTTGATGATTTTTTTAATCATAAAGATGCCATTTCTATTGCTAATAGATGCTTAAATAAAGATAAGAAACGTTGGAAGTTTGGTAGCCCTTATACCAAAGAGTTATGGCCTGGTATGCGTGCTAATAAAGCACTTAAAAAAACAGAGTTAGTTAAAGTAGAAACGTGGATTAAAAGTAAAATACACAAAGATAAAATATGGGTCGTCGAAAATGATGATGTGATAGTCGATTCTAATACTGCTATTTTAGTTGGTGGTAATGAAGGTAAAGCTAGGCCACATGTAGACAATCGTAAACTGTGTAAATATGGTGCTGTTTTGTATTTAAATCAAAATCCTGCAGAAGATTCTGGTACGTCATTTTATAGATTAAAATATGCGAATGGTGCAGCAGGGGGTAACTTGGTTCAAGATCCCTATGAAAATTTAGTGGATGCATTACATACGCAATCATTACCTGCTGATGCATGGTATGTAGATCACAGCATCGATAATCAATTTAATCGATTAATATTGTTTAAAGGTAATATGGTACATAGTGCTAGTGGTTATTTTGGTAATGATAAAAGAGATAAACGATTGGCAGTAACATTTTTTTTCATGTCGGATTGATTTTATAAACAAAAACACCGCTAATTAACGGTGTTTCAAGGTTGAAGTTTTGTATTAAGTTTTAACAAATTGTTATCCTTATTTAGCTGTTAAAGCATATGTTGCACTCATGACAGTTACTGCGATTACTGAGCCAATTGCTACAGCTGATGCCATGCCATTAAACGTTAATACGCTCATTACCATACCGCCTAATATTGAAGTTACTAATAATTCACCGTTGCTTGAAGTGTTCATAATTTATTCCATTTGTATTTATTGGTTCAGTTTACTAGTCGTTGTTGTTACTAGCTGTTGGAATGAATAATAAGGGAATATCAGGTGCACTTTATTAGTTTTGTGACATGTGGGTATTATCGGTGATGTTTGGCGAATACAGGGGATTAATGATTATTATATCTGTAAGGCAACACCTCACTTTCTATTGTTATTGCAATTGTTCATCAATACACAACCAATGAAATATTACTGGCTATAGCCGCTATATTTTATAGTATAAATCTTATGCATATCATTGAATTTAAGAATAAATACTATATTTTTAATAAAGTGTAATAAAAATCCCTGCACAATTTAAAAACCTGTCTATCCTTAGTTCCTGTAATAGTACATTTTATTTTTTATAAAACTAAAAACTGATATAACAATGGAAAAGGATTTAAAAATGACATCTACTTTAGATAATGCCTACCACGGATTACTCCCTTTCGATCAAGATCAAATCAGCCAAGCCTATTTAAGCTATTTAGAAAATGGTTTGCCAGCAAGCGAAGCGCCAGGTAAAAATATATTAATCGTGGGGTGCGGTATATCCGGTATGGTATCAGCCGCTTTGTTACGTAAAGCTGGTCATATTGTGACTATAGTAGAAGCAAATACTCGGGTTGGTGGCAGAATTAAAACATTCCGTAACACTGAGGATAAAAGATATTTTGAAGACTCAAGCCTTTCAGGTGAAGCCGGTGCTATGCGGATCCCTGATATGCATAAATTGGTTCAATTTTTAATTGATCAAACAGGTGTCGAGAAACAAATTTTCTTAAATAAAACTGTATCTAAAGCCGATGCAACTTCTGAAAAAATCGATAACCCAGATCGCGATGAAGACGGTAACATTATTTTACCACCAGCATCAGGTAAAAACTTTTTACATGTTAATTATAAACATGTTCCACGTAGCCAATATGATGCTGAAGGAGCAAATGTTAATAAATTACTTAATTATGATTTAGAAGAAAATGAAAATACTCAAGCTGTTGTATTGCTTGATAATGCCATTGGTGAATTAACTAAAATGGTAGACGAAGATCCAAAAACAGCATGGCCTTTTATTATCGATACTTATGGCGAATATTCAATGCGCCGTTTTTTAAAAGAATATGTGAATAATAATGAGCGTTATTCAGAAAATGCCATTGAAATGATAGGTGTAATAGAAAACCTCGCTTCGCGCATGTCTTATTCATTTATTCAAAGCTTTATAGAATTAGCAATCATAAAACCTGATACTGCTTTTTGGTTAATAAAAGGTGGTACAGATTTATTCTCCACTGCTTATTATGAACAAAATGACTTAAGTAATGTAACCCTGACAAACCAAACTTTAACTGATTTATATAAAGATGACAAAACAGGTAAGGTACGCATTACCACTAAAATGTCTGAAGTGATAGAACCTCGACGTGTACAAGATACTGCTATTACTGAAGAATTGGCTGAACGTGAGTGGGATGAAGTGATTGTTACCATCCCATTTACGAGTTTTAGAACAGTCCATGTTTGGCCTGAATTTAGCCAACGTAAACGCCAAGCAATTCGAGAGCTGCATTATGATGCCGCAACTAAAGTGTTATTAGAGTTTAGAGAGCGCTTTTGGGAAACACAAAATGATATTTATGGTGGAGGTTCGAATACAGATTTAATAAATCGCTATATGTATTATCCGAGTGAACGCATGGGCTCTGAGGGCGGTGGTGTTATGTTAGTGAGTTATGCCTGGGCCGATGATGCACGAAAATGGGACCCTATGTGCCATTACGACAGATTTTGTTATGCACTAGAAAATGTAGCAATCACACACGCTATTCATGATGAAGATGCAAGTTATGAAGAACGTTTAATTGCGCAACAAAAAATTAAAGACTTATGTGTTTTTGAACCCGCTAAATATGCCGACGACCAAGATAATATTGTAGGTGCAGCAAGTGTTAGTTGGATGGAAAACCCGTATGCTTTTGGTGAAGCTGCTATTTATTACCCTGGTCAGCTTGAATTATTTCACAAATCAATTATCTCCAGTGAATGGGATGGCATAGCGCACTTTGCTGGTGAGCATGCATCTTTGAAACATGCATGGATTGAAGGCGCTATAGAGTCTGCACTTAATGCCGCGTTATTGGCAAATGAAAATCCACTACCTGTATTGTCATAATACACGCTTTTATTCGTAATATACCTTAATACCGTCAAGACAATTCTTGCTGATATCAAGCCTGAATTGTCTTTTACAGGAGATAAAATTATGAGCTCAGAGCAAGTAACCGTTGCACAATACCTTAAAATTAGACTTGAAGAGCTAGGTTGTGAACACATATTTGGTGTTGCTGGAAATTACAGCGCTGCCTTATTAAATACAATATCTGAAGATCCTGAATCTACAATTAAGATTTCTGGAAATACTAATGAAATAAATGCAGGTCATTGTGCCGATGGCTATGCCAGAGTGAGCAGTAAAATAGCGCCAGTTTGCGTTACTTATGGTGTCGGGGCATTTAGTTTACTTAACCCAGTGGCAGGTTCTTTTGTTGAACATAATAAAGTATTAGTACTTAATGGTGCGCCTACTTACTCAGATCAAAAACGTCAACGGGTAGAAGGTTTACTTTATTCTCATATGACTGGAGATGAAAAAAGTAATATTGATGCTTATCGTTCAGTCACAGTTGCTGCAGAGCAAATAAAAAATGCATCACAAGCCCCTTCAAAAATTGACGCTGTACTTACAGCTATCATTTCAGAAGGTCGTCCAGGGTATTTAGAATTTTACGAGGATGTATGGCGTAAAAAATGTAATGCACCTTGTAACAAAGTTGACCTACAGCCTCATGAAGGAGAGGTTGATGAAACTCAAAAATCCGTTGAAGCGACAATTGATTTGATTAAACAGCGCGGTAATCCCATTTTATGGGGCGGAATAGAAATTCAACGGCAACAACTACAGCAAAAATTTCAGTCATTGATTGAACACACTAATACGCCATTTATGACCAGTATATTAGCAAAATCTGTATTACCTGAGAGTCATGAGATGTTTCGAGGTGTTTATAATGGTAAAGCAACGCCACAAAGCACGAGAGACATGTTTGATAACGCAGGGTGTAGAATTGCACTAGGTGTATGGAATACCAGTAAAAATTTAGGAGGTACTTCATCATGGTCTACAGGGATGGTAATGGCCAATAACGAAGGCGTTAAAGTGGGGCATCATATTGATAGTCGGGGTAAGGAGGTTAGCACTCAGTACTTTCCAAATGTTGTATTAGAAGACTTTATTGACTTGTTAAGTACACAAATTTCTAAAATTGAATTTGAACACTACCAACCTACTATGAGTCCATTAATACAAAGGGTACCAGTAGGATGTACCAAGGAACTTACATACGACAGTTTCTTTAGTGGAATAGACAATTACTTACGTGAAGAGCATTGTGTTGTGGTTGATGCCGGATTTCCACTGCTAGGCGCACAAAATCTAAAAATTAATCAGCCTGATGGTTTTGTGAGTGCAGCAGCATGGCTTTCTATTGGCTATTCAGTTCCTGCATCACTTGGTGTTAAGTTCGCAAATCCCGAAAAGAGACCTTTGGTATTTGTTGGTGATGGTGCATTTCAAGAAACTTGTCAGGCAGTGTCTGGACACAATTATTACAACACTAATAACGTTGTATTTGTGTTAGATAACGGCATTTATGGCATTGAACAAATGTTAGTAAATCCAAATCCATTTCGTACTGGTGATGACAAGGTTCATTATGAAACACGGCCACAACAAAATGATGTATATGACTATAACAAACTCAATAAATGGAGCTATGAAAAAATAGTAGATATGGTTGGAGGTCGTGGTGCAGTAGTTAATACAAATGCTGAGCTACAACAGGTATTGATAGAGATTGATAATAACCCTAATGATAACTTTGTCGTCAGAGTAATGTTAAACGAAACTAATATTCCACAATCTATTGCTTATCGTACGCAAACTCCAGGTGAAGATGAGCAGAAGGATAGTGTTCCAGTAGATATTACTGAACAAACAGGCTATTCATGTGACTGATGATGCAAGTAACAGATTAATGCAGTTACAGCTTTTTAAGCTAGGAAAGTTAAAATTATGTCTGAAATATTTTAGTATTGCTAAAATGCTTTAAACAGAAATTATAGTCAACTGAACAAAAACACCGCTAATTAGCGGTGTTTTAGGGTTGAAGTTTGGTATTTAGTTTAATCAAATTATTTTACCCTTATTATTTACTTGTTAATGCATATGTTGCGCTCATTACTGTAACTGCGATTACTGAGCCAATTGCGACTGCTGAAGCCATGCCATTAAATGTTAAAACGCTCATTACCATGCCGCCTAATATGCTTGTTACTAATAATTCGCTGTTGCTTGAAGTGTTCATAATATATTCCCTTTTTTTGTGTTTAATCATTTGCTAGTCGTTGTTGTTACTAGCTGTTGGAATGAATAATATATAAATATATCGAGGTTGTTTTAAGGTTTGTGATGTATGGTAAAAACAAGTGATTGTTGGCGAAATACTGTGATTAGCAAATTTAATTTATAACTTATTTCGGGATATTAATATGTAGCAAAGGTTTCAGTCTTATTTTTCATGTAATACATTGTGCCAGTTTCAATCGTTGAAGGGTGACAAGTTAACTTTAATTGGACTCAGTTTTATTATGTTAAAAATTATAGAAGTTTAAGATTGTAAATCCTAAAATATGTGAAATGCATCACTATGTTTTACGCGATGCATTTCACATATGTAGTACAACTGACATATCTCAGAAAGGGTATTAAAATTAATTAGTCGATTTAGCCATTATATTATTTTTATAATTAAACCATCCCAAGATAGATAAAATGCAGATCAAAGCCATCAAGATAGTCGTAATTATTTTTCCAACATTTGTAGGGTCTTGAAATGATAAAGCGGTAGCAAAGCTTAGAGTTAAAGCATTAGATAATGCTGACATGGCATAAATACTACGGCTAGCTGATAGGTCTTTTAGTTTTACGATAGTTAAACTACATGCTGTTACAAAAGCAATTACCATACCCGGAGCCGCCATTTGTTGTGGTGAGAAGCTCAAATTTGTTGCTATTGAAATTATTACTGCAAATTGTAATGCACTTGCTATTACTAAATAACTTAAGATTAACTCAATATTTTTTATCATTTTTGTACCTAAATATAATTAATGAAGTTTGGTAGTTTAATGATGCCTTAAAGTAATACGCTGATATCGGCCAAGGTAGACTATATTTCTAAAAATATTTATAATCTTTTGAATTATAATGTTTTTTAAAAGTACATTTAGGCCGTGTTGTACTATTTAATAGTTCTAAAATAAAGGATATAAGCGTGTTTGGTTTTGATCAGTTAGTTGGTTTAGGGTGTATACAAGGCGTTATTTTAGCCTTGTATTTAATCGTTAAAACTAGAGTGAGTCGGATTCTTGCGTTGTATATTGCTTTAATAGCAATCAATATGGGAGTGAGTTTTTATATTGATAGTGGTCTATTTGAGTCTGAAATGTATTTCATTTCAATGTGGAGAATAATTAATACATATTTACTCTTAGGGCCGCTATTATTGGCATTTGTACTGTATATGTTTAATGATGAACGTTGTTTTCAAAAACGTGAATTATGGCATTTATTACCATTCGCATTAAGTCTTTTTAATTCTATTTTACTATTAGGCTCTCAGTCTCTTCCATTTTTGGATACTGTGGCAATGAGCTTACAACAGATAACGGAACACTCGCTTAATGACCGGTTTAGTTGGGGTTATCTTTTGCCAGCATTACATTTTATCACTTACCTATTGATTAGCAGTTGGCTTGTTTTTCATCATTTATTACCGCAAAACCGAGTATATAATTCTTCACAAATTTGGTGGTTGGTGTCAACTTTAGGTATATCTGCATTAATGATGCTGAGCACCGCTTTGGTTTTTATCATTTCAATTATTATGCAACTCAACCAAACGACTAATACTTTTGCTATTTCAAATTTATCTACTGTAGTCGGTTTTTTTGGATTAACGTATTTACTGATTCGTTTTGGTCGTCCTGTTGGCTATGTACATCAGAGTGAAGAAAACTTAAGTGAAGTGCTAAAAGCTAATGAATTAACAGCTAATCAAAATAAGGCTAACGCTACATATAAAAAACAGCATGAACTAAGTGAAGAGCAGAAACAAAGTTTACTCTCGGTAGATCAGTTAATGATTAACGATAAAGTTTACCTAGATCCTCAATTTACCCAACTTAAGATGGCTGAGGCATTAAAGTTAACACGACACAGTTTGTCTGAGATACTAAGCTACCATTCGTTTGGTAATTTTTATGAATTAATAAATCATTACCGTATAGCTGCAGTTGTAGAAGCAATTAAAACGAGACCTGTCACAGATAATTTGATTAATATTGCTTATGATTGTGGATTTAGTTCAAAATCGACTTTTAATCAGGTTTTTAAAAAACACAATCAACAAACACCAAGTCAGTATAGAAAATCAATAAATGAGAAATAGTGAATAAATTGAATTCCTTATTATAAAGGAATTCAATTTCAGAGCGTAACCTTATAAATTGTGATGGCTACTATAATAAGCATTTACTACTTTAGGTGTCATGTTGTTGTTTCTATGATGGCCAACAATTCGGTTATAATTAATTTTTTCCACTCGTAAAAAATCAATAAACTCTTTTTCAACATCTGCCATATGTGTTGGTAAGCTATTATCAAAAGGAATTTCTAAGAAGTCGCCTTGATATATAATCTTAGAAGTGGGGAAGTAAACAAAGCTTTGTCCATCACTGTGTGAGTTTTTAGGCACATAAAAAATAGCATTATTCAGACTTTGTTTATGTTTCACCGATGTAAATTTCCAATTGTTAACTACTTCAGAGAACTTTGGATAGGCTTTTATCACATTTATAGAATATTGATCCGCAATTATTGAAATACCCTTGTTCGCGTAATAATTTAGGCCTCCCATGTGATCACTATGTGCATGTGTAATATAAACCGAATCTATATTTTTATTAGGTAAATGTTTATTGATAAAAGCAATTACTTGCTCTGATACTTTACTTGATCTGGGAGCACCAAAAACAGTAAGCCCATTTTTGCTTTCTTTAACTAATACATGTCTGTCTCCAGCAACATAGTTAATTAAATATAAATCAGTTGCTAATTCAACCCATCGTAGCGGGTTGTCTATTTCATCTACAAATGGTCCATACCCTTTAGGAATCTCTAACATGGCTTGATTAATACCTGAAATTTTCTTCAGTTTATATAGGGTTAAGTCATTTTTTAATTTATTGTCTTTAAAGTGTTTAACAGAACTTGCAAAGGTTATATTCATTTGTGTAATTGGCTTACTAAACACTGTTTTCACATTTAAATTAGGATATGCGATTGAGGTAAGTTGAATTGGAGAAAGTGAAAATGTGTAATTGACCTTTTCTTTATCATCGCTTTTTAACGTTAATATGACTTGTTCTTTAAGTATTTTAATTTTTGTATTCTCATTTGTTATATGAGCCAAAATACTATGTGCAGCTAACAAATCAAGGTCTTCAGTTAAATCTTCTTTAAATTCAGTCAGGTTATAATCTAAGTACTGTAGCTGTTTACCTTTAGTGAAACCGTTTCTATCATATAAAATTGTTTTACCGTTTTTGTGCACTATATTTTCATCAAATATATAATTACCTGGATAGACGTGCTGATCATGAAAATAAAACTGCTTTTCGTCTAAATCATATTGATACTCATAGAGACTTTTAATTGTATAAGGTTTTAAGTAGTTATCACTTTGAAAGGTAGTGCGTCTTTTTCCTTTAAAACTCACAGATAGATTATTCAAGTCCTCAACAAATTCGTAATGATTTGTTAGTGTATTTAAAATTGATACTTCATCGGTATTAAACGCAAATGTTGGTGTTGAAATAAATAATATTAGTCCACTTATTAAGGGAATAAACTTTTTCATAAAACTTCCTATTGTTATGATAATTATGTGACAAAGGTTAACGATAAATAGATAATTGGAACAGCCCTAAAATGAGAAAGGATCTTTCTGTTGCAGAGAAAAATAGATTTAGTAAAGGCCATGAAGATATTTATGGCTGTTGTAGATGAAAAAAGTTTCAGTGGTGCTTCAGGAAAACTTAATTTGGCAACCTCAGCCATTAGTAAAAATGTGTCAGATTTAGAAGCTTATTATGAATGTAAACTACTAAATCGAAATACTCGAAATATGCATATAACTGCTGAAGGGCAACATTTCTTGGATGAATTCAAGCGAATTTTAGCTCAGTTAAATGAACTGAAAACAGGTGTTTCTGCGCGTAAAAACAAAATTGCTGGTGAATTAAAAATCACCAGTCCTGATAATGCTCAAGGGTTAGGCTTAGACAAAAAAATAAGTGACTTTATACTGCAATATCCAGATGTGAATGTAATATGGTATCAACAAAATAGACATACAAACATTGTAGAAGAGGGCATTGATGTTGCGATTAGAATTGGTAAATTAGATGATTCCAATTTAATAGTACAACAAATTGCACAAGTGGATAATTTGATAGTAGCAAGTCCCACTTATTTAAAAAAATATGGGATCCCAAGTCACCCAAGTGATTTGAGTCATTTTCCTTGTATCATTGAAATATCTAACGTTCATCCATGGAGCTGGCCGTATACTGAAAACAACTTGCAAAATAATGTTGCAGTATCAGGTAAGGTAAAATTAAATAAGGGTGAAACTGTCGCATATTTTGCAGTAAAAGGGCATGGAATAGCGCGTTTACCTAGATTTATGATGCAGGAGTATTTGGATCGAGGTGAGTTGATACCTATTTTAGAAAGCTACTATACCGAGCCTTTAGATATCTCATTGGTTTACCCAAAAAACAATCAAAATAATGTTGTTCTAAGTACTTTTATAAAATTTATTCGATGACAATTTATAATGTTTCAGATACAAAAAAGGCAAGACATCAGTCTTACCTTTTGGCCATTAAGATATAATCTAAATGGTAGTGCTACTATAAACTAATTAAAAGTTAAAGAGCAACAATGTTCTCAGCTTGTGGACCTTTTTGGCCGTCAGTAACAGTAAACTGTACTTTTTGACCTTCAGCTAAAGTTTTAAATCCGTCACTTGAGATTGCGCTGAAATGAGCAAAAACGTCAGGACCAGAAGCTTGTTCGATGAAACCGAAACCTTTTGCTTCGTTAAACCATTTAACTGTACCAGTAGTTGTATTAGACATAATAGAATCCTATTTTTTAAAAGTAATTGTGCCTT
>Ga0209396_1005190_pt1 | contig 12384 bp, 7 predicted proteins | sample GOMGulsemesocosm_6_FD_184638 | JGI IMG/M metagenome (GOLD analysis project Ga0209396, IMG submission 184638) | Methane-oxidizing microbial communities from mesocosms in the Gulf of Mexico - GOM8C Gulf of Mexico (SPAdes) (version 2) | ecosystem: Environmental > Aquatic > Marine > Cold seeps...
CAAACAAAATGAGAGTGAAATTTGGCACAAAACTGATAAATTTTTATTATTATCTGGTTATTTAACATATAAATTAACGGGTGAGTTCAAAGATTCAACAGGGGCTATTGTTGGCTATTTACCCTTTGACTATAAAAAACAGCAATGGGCACATAAAAATGATTGGAAATGGCATGCTTTAGATATTGAACCATCCATGTTATCGGAACTTGTAAAACCGGGTGACATTTTAGGACATATTACTGAACAAGCTTCAAAGCTAACAGGAATAAAAGCTGGCATTAAACTTATCGCTGCTGCATCTGATAAAGCATGTGAAGTATTAGGAAGTGGGTGTTTTGAGCCCACAACTGCCAGTTTAAGTTATGGTACAACGGCAACAATCAATACAAATAATAAAACTTATATAGAACCACAGCCTTTCATACCCCCATATCCGTCAGCTATACCTGATCATTATAATAGTGAAATCATGATTTATCGTGGTTTTTGGATGGTTAATTGGTTTAAAAAAGAGTTTGGTCAAAGCGAAATCGAAAAAGCGAAAGAGTTGGGCGTAACACCTGAAAGTTTGTTTGATGACTTGGTAAAACAAGTACCGCCTGGTTCACTAGGCTTAATGTTACAACCTTATTGGTCTCCAGGCATCAAAAACCTAGAAGCCAAAGGCGCTATTGTTGGTTTTGGTGATGTGCATACACGAGCGCATATATATCGTTCAATTTTAGAAGGTTTAGCATATGCGCTAAGGGAAGGAAAACATACATTAGAAAAACGACAAGGGAAGAAAATAAATAGAATAATTGTTTCCGGTGGTGGTTCGCAATCAGATGCAGCGATGCAACTCACAGCTGATATTTTTAACTTACCTACCCACAGACCACATACATTTGAAACCTCAGGCTTAGGTGCTGCGATAAATGCAGCTGTTGGTTGTGGTTATTATGAAACATACCAGCAAGCCACACAACAAATGACACATATTATTGATACATACGAACCGATAAAAGAAAATGTTGCGCTTTATGACAAATTATATAGTCACGTTTATCTCAAAATGTATCAACAATTAAAGCCAATATATACACAAATAAAAAAAATTACCGGTTATCCGCAATAAGCAAAAATGTATCAAGTAATTAAATAATAATAAAAGGTAAACAGGATGGAATTTACAAGACGCAAGTTTATTAAAACAATGGTCATTAGCGCTAGTGCTATTGTCACAAGTAGTATTTTAGGGTGTGGTAGTTCTGATAGTAAAAAAGAAAAACCAGACATTATAGTTGACCCAGCAGTTCCAGAAATATTAGATGGTAGTATGTATTTTCCGCAATCTGTCGTATCGGGTGATCCTAAACAGCATTCTGTGATCTTATGGACTCGTATTGATAATTCATCGAATTTAGATACCGATGTCATACTTCAAGTATCTAAAGATGAAAGTTTTTCAGAATTAGTCGTAGAACAAATGCTAACAGCAACCTCCTCATCTGATCATTGTTTAAAAATAAGAGTGACAGATCTTGAGTCAGCTAAACATTATTTTTATAGATTTATATACCAAGTAGATGAAAAAAAATATTCAAGTAACATTGGGAGAACCAAAACAGCAGCCGAGCTTGATAGTGATACGAGTGTAAAATTTGCATATGTATCGTGTCAGGATTATATCGGGCGTTACTACAATAATTATCTTTCAATTATTGAACAAGACGATTTAGACTTTGTAATTCATCTTGGTGATTATATTTATGAGACAACAGGTGACCCATTATTTCAATCTACTGATCATGAACGTAAAATTGAATTTACGGATCAACAAGGTGTTTTAAACTTAGGTGTAGGTGACAAGTCATATCAAGCAGCTAAAAGCTTAGATAATTACCGTCAATTATATAAAACATACCGAACTGATGCGTTACTACAAAAAGTACACGAAAGGTTTCCTATGATTGCGATATGGGATGATCATGAATTTTCGGATGATAGCTGGGCTGATCAAGCAACATATTTAGATGGCGCGGCAGCGGAGCAACAAACTCAAAGAAAACGTAATTCTGAAATTGCTTATTTTGACTATATGCCAATAGATCATGAACAAGTCCACATTTCAGAGGATTTAAGTTCGGGTGAATTACAAATAGAAGAAATGCACTTATTCCCAAATACCAAAATTTATCGTGATTTTCATTTTGGTAAACATTGTCATATCGCAATGACAGACTTTAGAACAAATCGCCCTGATCATATTATTCCTGAAGATGCGTTCCCTGCAAGTGTTGAATTAGATCAAATTACATTGTCAGGTTTCTTGCAAGCGACAGGTATGCCATCAGAACAAGTTGGTGCTGTCGTAGGTCAAATGTCACCCTATATAAACATTGATGATGCTATGTTTTCCCCTTATAAATCCGCTTTCATAGAAATATTTACGGGATTATATACTCAAGCATTATTATCAAAGATTGAAATGTCACAGCAAGATGCATTTATTCAGGCACAGCAAAGGGCAATAGATGTCATTAGAGGTAATTTAGCAACAAGTTATTTAAACCAAGTATTATCTGGTGCTAAAGCAAGTCTCGAAGCAGAACACCCGTTACAGCAATTGCCGGATTTGCCTGAACAAGGAGTAGAGCAAGGATTAGCATTTTATACTATGGGTAAAACGTCATTATTTGATTATTTAGGAAGCCGATATTTTGTAATTAAAGATACCTATGACCTTTATGCCGGATTTAAAGAATATATGGCACAAATGCAAGGCGGATCAGTACAATCTGGTTTTGATGAAACACAAACAACATGGCTTGCAACAACATTTGCAACATCTAGTAGTACGTGGAAGCTTTTAGGGAGCTCGGTATCATTCTCGCCTTTAATCTTTGACTTATCTTCAAATAGAGCCAATTCCGGATTTGAATTATTAGAAGCTGCACTTGAATCAGATGCGGTGCCTGCCGCATTTAAACAAAGATTTTATCTAGAAACAGATCAATGGGATGGTTTTCCTCAATTCAAAACTAACTTGATTGAAAATGTACTTAGTGCGAATTCTGTCGTAACACTCGGGGGGGATGTACATAGTAGTTATGTAACAGAGCATAAAGCAAACTCAATCACAGGAACAAAGTCATTTAACTTTACGACATCCTCTATTTCTTCTTCCACTTTTGGTACCTTTTTAGATCAAGGTATGAATCAGTTATTATCACAATTAGGCGATGTATCTCCTGTTGTAAAAGAATTACCTGCGTTTTTTGATACACTTGCAACTACAGCAACTCAAAGAAAAGACGTCACTGATTCTTTAATATTTTCGAAAATGTGGGAGCATGGTATCGCGATTGTAGAGCTTGATGGACAAAGTATGACTGTTAACTTTCATAATGTTGATACTAAAGTTAAAGGTATAAATACAGCACAAGTTAGTTACTATGATAATAAGTCATCATATTTAGATATGGTTAAAATTCATAAATTTGAAATTAAAGATAATACTTTAAAACGTATAAGCTAAAGTTGAATTCACCTCTTAGTAAAAAACTAAGAGGTGAATTCATTATTTTGTGAGCTTGTAATTAATTGATTTCTACCTTCCTCTTTAGCCTTATAGAGTGCTTTATCTGCTTTATTAAACAAGGTTTCATATTTTGTATGAGCTGACTTATCAAAAGTATGTAGACCAATACTTATTGTAACAACACTTGATATATCAGACATAACATGAGTAATATTTAACTTGGTAATAGCGTGCAACAGATTCTTCCCGACTGAAATACCTTGGTGCTCATTTGTATCATTGAGCACAATAACAAATTCCTCTCCACCATATCTAGCAACAAAATCAGAGTTACTATGTAAATTTTTAAGTAAACATTGTGCAATTTGTTTTAATGTATTGTCACCTGCTGCGTGACCATAATAGTCGTTAAACCTTTTAAAATAGTCAACATCGCAAACAAGCATAGTTACCTCACCTAAGTGACTATTTGTACCTAGAAGTTGATTCATATACATATCAAATGAACGGCGGTTCGCAATATTAGTTAAACCATCGGTCGTGCTTAATTTTTGTAGTCGTACATTATGTGACTGTAACTCTTGTTCTTTAGAATAGACATCTTCTAACAATCTGTTAATTAACATAAACAGCTTGCCAAGTTCATCAGTTCGACTTACTTTAAACTTAATGCTCCTGTTATGCTCATTAATAATCTTATTTACTGTTGTTTGAGCTTTAATGATTGGTCGAGTGATAACTCTATGGAGCAAAATAAAAATAACGGTTAGAGAAAAAGTAATAAAAAACATTTTGGAGATTGTTTCCCCATTAAACCAGCTCGTTTCGAAAAGTCTATTGGGTGCTTTGTATGAAAAATGTATTCTGCTATTTTCAGATAAAAGAGGGTACTGATCTGAAATAAATTGTTTGTTATTTCTAAATGAACCACGTTTATGGCTATCTTTTGTAATTTTTTTTGCTGTTTTTTTTACAATATCTTTAATTGTTTCAAGTTCAAATTTGATACCAGCACGTTTTTGTAAATCAGATAAAATTTCTTTATCTACAAAACGCCAAAATACAAGTGTGCCATTTGTTTTTCCAGTAAGATTTGCTTTGAATATGCTGGTGGCAGAAAACATCACTAATTTATTGTCTAATACTGTGAATCCACTTTTTTTTGTGGGTTTATTATATTCACCTATTGTTAAAATATTCATTTCTACAAATGAGCTTGGTGAGTCAAACGCTGTATGCGTTATAGGATGAAATGTTTTACGATTAACAGATTTACCCCAAGCTAAGATCCCTTGTTTGTCATAAAAATATATGCCATTAAGATTAATACTTTTAAATGTATCTTTAACAAAATTGGCTGTTATAAATTTTGTATTGCGATTATTAATATAATTATATGCATCATTCCATACCGCATTATCGTAGTTTAAAATTTCCAATTCATGTATAGAAGATGAAAAGGCACTTTTAATTCTGTTTACGTCTTTTTGATCAGCAACAGCTTCTAATAAATACATTTGCGGCAATTTAAAAAAATGCAGGTGAATAACTTCTGATAAACCGGATAAGAGTTCCATTGTTAAGAAAATAAGAATGATCTTGGTTTTTAATGATAAATTCATTAATCATCCATCTATTAATATTAAAACAAAAGAAATAAGATTTTTGTTCTTTAAAACATAGCTGCCAAATCTTTAAATTTCCATTTAAACGTTTTTATCACTTTTTATATCTATATCGTATTTAAAAATAAGTGCTTTGAGTGAATTTTTGTTATACTGCCCACCAAATTTATACTTAAATTATTTAGGTGTATAAAATTAGTATTTTTATTAAGGAATCACTTTGCAATTTATCGCGTTAACATCAATTGGTATTGAAAATCTTTTAGCTGACGAACTTAAACAGTTAGGGGCCCAAATTGGCAAACAAAGTGTCGGTTCTGTTGTATTTGAAGCCGAGTTACCACTTGCGCAAAAAATCTGTTTATCTACGCGTTTTGCGACGCGAGTGTTGATGAAAATTGCAGAAAAAGAAAATGTAAAAAACAAAACTGATTTATATAACTTAGCCCGTTATCAACCATGGGGCGAGTGGTTAACACCAAAAACAACATTTGCAGTTGATTTTAGTGGTACCAATACGGAATTAAAAAATACACAGTTTTCAGGTTTAGTAATTAAAGATGCAATTGTTGATTATTTCCAAGATTTATATGAAACACGCCCAGATGTTGATAAACAAAATGCACAAGTTCGCATTGCAGCCCGTTATCATCAAAACAAATTAGATTTGTACATAGATTATTCTGGTACAGGTTTATCACAGCGTGGTTACCGTGAAGGACAAGGTCGCGCACCGATAAAAGAGCATTTAGCAGCTGCATTAATCCATCGAAGTGGGTGGTTAAAAGATGTTTCTCAACCATTATTTGATCCATGTTGTGGTTCGGGTACTTTATTAATCGAAGCTGCAGGTATGGCTAACAACGAAGCGCCAGGCCTTAAAAAAGATCAGTTTGCATTTGAGCGTTTACCAAATTTTAATGAATCACAATACCAAGAAGTAAGACAAGAAGTTATCGATTTAGAATCACCTCAAAAACTTTACTTAATCGGCCAAGATATTGATGGTTTTGTACTGTCTAAAGCGCAAAACAATGCTAGAGCAGCAGGTGTAGATCAACTTATCAAGTTTAGTAAAGGAGATGCTGCTAACCTTAAACCAGTTTCTAAACGTGCTGGTGTTGTGCTATCCAATTTACCTTATGGTGAACGTATGGGTGGAACAGCAGAACTAATTAATTTATATAGAGGCATGGGTGTCTCATTTAAAAAGCATTATGCTGATTGGCATTTAGCTTTGCTCAGCTCTGATGAAGCGTTAGCTAAATTATTAAAAATCGTTCGTCATAAACGCTATAAGTTCAAAAATGGTCCAATTGATTGTGTATTAAATACGTACATACTTGATGAAAAACAGGTTGTAGAATCAACACATTCAACAGAGTTAAATTATGAAGATTCAACAGCGTTTGCAAACCGTTTAAAGAAAAACAAACAAGGTTTAAAAAACTGGTTAAAACAGCATGGAATTACCACTTATCGTTTATATGATGCAGATATTCCACAATATAATGTCGCAGTAGACATCTATAATGACCACGCAGTTATTTATGAATATGCAGCCCCTAAAGAAGTTGATGAGCAAGTATCGAATAAACGACTTCAAGACATTATATATTTAACGAGTAAGCAGCTAGATATACCCGCTGAGAAAATTGCAGTTAAAGTACGTAAAAAGCAAAAAGGTGATTCTCAATACAGTACAATTTCACAGCAAGATCAATCAATGGTTGTTGCTGAGTATGGTGCTAAATACAAAGTGAATATATTCGATTATTTAGATACTGGTTTATTTTTAGATCACCGTTTAGCACGTCAATATATTCAACAAAATTCACAAGATAAGCGTTTCCTAAACTTATTTGCTTATACAGGTACTGCATCTGTTCAAGCTGCTATCGGTGGCGCTAAATCTATTACTACTGTTGATATGTCAAAAACATATATCAATTGGGGTAAAGAAAACTTTGAACTAAATAACATACAAAATCCACGATATCGTTTTTTCCAAGCAGACTGTTTAGCTTGGTTAGATCAAGCCCAAGGTGAATATGATCTTATATTCTTAGATCCACCTACATTCTCAAATTCAAAACGTATGGAAGATTCATTTGATGTACAAAGAGATCACATCAAATTATTTGAAACAACTAAAAAAATCTTAAGTGAAGATGGCGTATTATTTTTCTCAAATAATAAGCGTGGTTTCAAAATGGATGAAGAAGCACTAAATGAATTAGGGTTACAAGCAAAAAACATCAGCGAAAAAACCATATCTCCAGATTTTAAAAGAAATAAAAATATTCATAATAGCTGGTTGATCACACGTGTCTAAAGTGACTTTATATCATACTCAGGGCTGCCACTTATGTGAGCAAGCCTATGAGCTATTGATAAACATTTTTGATGTATCTGACATTAAGTTATTAGATATTATTGATAGTGATAAACATATGTCGCTTTATCAAACATCGATCCCAGTATTAGAAAATAATCACAACGGTAATAAATTATTTTGGCCGTTTAATGAACATGATATAAAAGGTTTGTAATGGACTTAATAAGAATAACAGGTGCTAGACTTGCATTTGGAACACACTGCTTACTTGATAATGCAGAAGCAATAATCGAAAACGGCGAACGTGTATGTATCGTTGGGCGTAATGGCGCTGGTAAATCTACACTTTTAAAAATACTTGATGGTGAAGTCCTTTTAGATGACGGTAATATCAACCGTGTTAATGACTTAAAAATATCTCGTTTAGAGCAAGATCCACCTAAAGGCGCTAGCGGCACTGTTTTTGATTATGTTGCTCAAGGCCTTCCTGGTATGGCGCAATTACTAATTGATTTTCACCATGTTAGCACTGAGCTACAAACTGAGTGTACAGATCAACTTCTAAAAAAATTAGAACGATTATCTGATGAATTAGAGGCTAAAGATGGCTGGCGTTTTGATTCACAAATCAACTTAGTTTTAAGTCAATTAAAATTAGATCCTGAAGCGAAACTAGAATCACTTTCGGGTGGTTGGCTCAGAAAGGTCGCACTTGCCAAAGCATTAGTATGTGATCCTGATTTACTATTGTTAGATGAACCGACAAACCATTTAGATATGGCAAGTGTACTTTGGTTAGAAAAATTCCTAAAAGAATTTAAAGGGGCCATTGTATTTATATCTCATGACCGTGCGTTTATCCGTTCTCTTGCTACCAGAATACTCGATTTAGATCGTAGTAAACTTGTATCTTACCCAGGCGATTACGCTTTATATATAGAACAAAAAGAAAATGATTTAAGAGTTGAAGAGCAGCAAAATGCATTATTTGATAAAAAATTAGCTGAAGAAGAAACTTGGGTCAGACAGGGTGTTAAAGCTCGAAGAACTAGAAATGAAGGCCGTGTTCGTTCATTAGAGGCACTTCGAAGTGAAAGAAAACAACGCATAGATAAAGTAGGTAAAGCAGATTTCAATGTGGAAATTGCTCAAAGATCTGGAAAACTTGTTTTTGAAGCTGAAAACTTATGTCATGCTTTCAAAGATTTAACTATAGTTAAAGACTTTTCAACTTTAGTTATTAGAGGTGATAAAATAGGGTTAGTCGGTCCAAATGGTATCGGAAAAACAACCTTACTTAAATTACTTTTTGGTCAATTAGAAGCACAAAGCGGTACCATAAAGCAAGGCACTAACCTAGATGTTGCTTATTTCGATCAATACCGTGCCGTCTTAGATGAAGAAGCAACTGTACAAGAAAATGTTGCTGAAGGTAAACAAGAAGTATTGGTTGGTGGTAAACATCGTCATGTCCTTGGTTATTTACAAGACTTCTTATTTCCACCTGCACGTGCTCGTACACCTGTTAAAGCATTATCTGGTGGTGAAAAAAACCGACTGCTCCTTGCTAAATTGTTTTTAAAACCTTCTAATATACTTGTTCTTGATGAACCAACAAATGATTTAGATGTTGAAACACTTGAACTTTTGGAAGAAATCGTAGATAAATATGATGGTACTGTTTTAGTTGTTAGTCATGACCGTGAATTTATTGATAATACCTGTGGTAGTATTTGGGGCTTTGAAGGAGATGGTGTTGTTTCTGAAATTGTTGGCGGTTACACAGATTACCAAGAACATAAAAAGTATAAAGAAGAGCAAGCAAAACAACTGACACAAAAAGTTGAAGTTAAAAAACAAACTAATACAAAACAATTACAAAGTAATACAAAGGCTTCTTCAGAAAATAAATCTAAAAAGCTATCATATAAACTTCAACATGAGTTAGAGCAGTTACCTGCTTTACTTGAAACATTAGAAAATGAAGTTGATGCTCTACAAACTGAAGTAACAGCCGCTGATTTTTATAAACAATCAAGTGATATTACTCAAGTGAAATTGAACGAATTGGCCCAAGCTGAGTCCAAACTGGAAGTTGCGTTTGAGCGCTGGGAAGAATTAGAAGAATTAAAAGGTGAGTAGTAGATCAAAATGAAATATAAATTAATCGCACTTGCGATAGCGACAGTTTTAAGTCCACAAATAAATGCTGCAACATATAACGTTGTAGAGCTTGGTAGTTCAGAAACAGCAAAGCATAGCTACGTTACAGATTTTAATAATGAAGGTACTGCAATTGGTGCGATACGTGGTAACTTCAATTTACCTATTGATATTAGTGCAATTGATTTTGAGGATAGTACCCTTGATACAGCATGGGATAATCAGAAAAAGTACGAAGAAAGTATAGATAAAGAAATTACATTTACATTACAAGATATTGAAGCTGGTAATGTAAACGCTGATGCGCTTAGCTTTATGCTGTCTTTTTTATCAGGTAAAAGAGGTGATCCAAATTGGCAAAAAATAGATGATACTGTTGTTGTATCATTTGAAAATGGGGTTCAAGAACAAGTTATTTTTGATTCTCAGTTGTTAATTGATTCTGGTAGCTACCAATATGATGGTTTAAGCCGTTCAGTAAGTAATAATTTGACTGCTATTTCAGAAAATGGCGTTAAGGTTGGTTGGGGTAGTTCTGCATTTACAAAAGAAATGTTTACGCCTGAAAATAAAACAGAAGAGCTTTTTTATCTACAAGAATTTGAAAACCGCGGAATTGTTATTAAACCAGACGGTAGTCAGTTTACGATAGAACCTGAATTTATTGAGCATGGTGGAATTAGCATAATCACAGATATCTCACAAAGAGAGGGTGGTGGTTATGTTTTAGTTGGTGATGTATCTACTGGCATACCAGAAGATCGTCAAAAAAACATAGATGATAGCTGTGATGGCAAAGATGAACCTGTAGAAGTCTGTGTTTGGTCATTAAAAAACAAATCAAGTGAATTGTTCGACCGTCGTGCTGTGAAGTGGACTTTAGATTCTGAATTTAACATCACAAATACTGAAACTTTAGGATTGGCGTTAACACCTGAAGAAGATGAAGATTTTGCATTTAAAAGTACAGCGTTAACGGTAAATACACAAGGTATTGCTGCGGGTTATTCTCATATAAGATGGAAAGAAGGCAGTTCAATCGTAACAATGCCTGCATATTTTAAAGATGGAGAAGCCTTTGGCTTTATAGATCAGAATGATGATTGGTTTGGCGGACAAGCTTCTGATATTAATGATAATGATGTCATTGTAGGTTTTGCAAATAAAACAATAAGTGGTACTACACGTACAAAATTTTATTATCATGACATCAATACCGGTCAAACAATGTTCCCTGAAGATTATTTCTCAAGTTCAAGTTCAATTGCAAGAGATATAAACAATCAAGGTATTATCGTTGGCGAAGGCGAAATCGAAACAAATACTTCATCAAATCGAAGAAGAGAAGCTTTCATGTATGAAATTCATGCTGAAAAATTCACTAACATAAATGATTTACTACCTTGTTACGATACTAACGGTGAAGATAGATATCCTTATATTATATCAGAAGCGACTGGTATTAATGAGAACAATGAAATCATTGGTTCTGCTACTAAAACGGTTAAAAAACGAGATACTAAAGGTGATGTTGTAATCGATAGCACTGGCCAAGAAGAGTTTGAGAGCGTTGTTGTTGCAGTAAAACTTGTACCAATTGCAGGTGAAGTTGAAACTTGTCCAACTCAAGCATCTGAAACGTATGAAAGACAAGGTGCTACATTTGGTTTTTTAAGTGTTTTATTACTACCTTTAGTCGCTATTCGTAGAAGATTCTTTTTATAATTTATCTTTATAAAAATTGAATTAAAAAAACCGCTATCTAGCGGTTTTTTTGTAAGTAATTGTAATATATTAAAATATAATTGAACAAAACAGGTACTGACGCGTCTTAAATGATCTCTATGTTGCGATTGTCGCAAGGAAGAACATTTGAAGGCCATTATGAAAAAACACATTTTATTCTTATCCATTTTATCTAGTTTTAACGTTAATTCTGCTACTTATAAACTTATTGAATTTAACTCATCAGATACAGCAAAGCATAGTTATGTTACAGATATCAACAATCAAGGAACAGCAATAGGAGTCATACGTGGTAACTATAATTTACCAATTGATATTAGTGCTATCGATTTTAAAGATACAGCTCTTGAAAATGCTTGGGATAACCAAAAAGATTATGAAGAAAGTATAGATAAACAAATTAGCTTCACATTAAATAATATTAAATCTGGAGATATTAATGCTGACGCATTAAGTTTTATGATTAAATATCTTACTGGTATAGATCTTTTTAATTATGCTTACGCTAATTTGATTAATAAAAGCTCAAGTCCTAATTGGCAAAAAATAGATGATGCAATCGCTGTATCCTATGATTCTAAACTACAAGAGCAGATCATGTTTGATTCTCAACTTATAATTGATTCAGGTGATTACCAATATGATGGCCTTAGTCGTTCAGTTAGAAATAACTTTACTGCCATTTCTGAAAATGGTGTGAAAGTTGGTTGGGGTAGCGCTGCTTATACTAAACAAATATTCATTCCTGATGGCGAAACACAAGAAGAACTTTTTTACCTTCGTGAATTTGAAAGACGTGGGATTGTTATTAAGCCAGATGGTAGTCAGTTTACGATCGAACCTGAGTATATTGAGCATGGTGGTATTAGCATAATCACTGATATCTCACAAAGAGAGGGTGGTGGTTATGTATTAGTGGGTGATATCTCAACTGGCATACCTGAAGATCGTCAAAAAAACTTAGATGATAACTGTGACGGTAAAGA
>Ga0209396_1005196_pt1 | contig 12373 bp, 10 predicted proteins | sample GOMGulsemesocosm_6_FD_184638 | JGI IMG/M metagenome (GOLD analysis project Ga0209396, IMG submission 184638) | Methane-oxidizing microbial communities from mesocosms in the Gulf of Mexico - GOM8C Gulf of Mexico (SPAdes) (version 2) | ecosystem: Environmental > Aquatic > Marine > Cold seeps...
TTCCAATGGTCAAACGCTGCTTGAATAGAAAAGCCAGCATTTTGGAATCCAAGTGACATTCCGCCGCAACCAGAAAATAAATCAACAACCTTCATTTAGCTTTTACCTTTAGCGTGTTTTTGTAATATGCCTGCACTGCATTACCAATAAATTCAGCAAGATTTACAGGGACAGCATTTCCTATCATTTGATTCAAATGAGTTTTGGCACCCTCAAATTTAAATTTTTCAGGGAAAGTCTGGATATAACTTCTTTCTTTTATGGTTAGTGTTCTGACGTTTGCTCCAATATCAACAAGATCTCCAGGATGTTTTTTGTATCCTTTAGGTATTGGCCTGTCTACCCCTCGAATTGTAACGCTAGGCTCGTGGATGCTAAATACAGCACGCCTGTTGTAGTTAAGAGGGATTCTAAAATAATATTCAACACCCAAAGAGTCACCAAGGTAGTCATGGATTGTCATGGGTGTCTTACTTATATTTTTGGATAGCTCTTCAAGCAAAAAATCATGATTGCCTGATATATGGCCGATCAGGAAAAATCTTTTCCTTTTTTGTGGGACACCGCAGAGACTAGCGTCCAATACTTTTTCGGTGAGGCCATATCCAGCATGTTCAAATATTTCTTTTGCCCGGGAATATGCGGTGCTTTTCGATATTCGCTGGACATTTTCCATAACAAAAAATTCGGGTTTAATGTCAGCGATTATTTCGGCAAATGATATTGTTAAATCTGCGCGCCCTGTTTCATTGCGACTTCCTGCACTTGAAAAGTCTTGGCAAGGAGGGCCGCCAATGATCATAGTTGGGTTGAATTTTTTGATATCATTTATGGCTTCTTTTTGAGATAAATCCTTCAAAAAGATAGGGTGTTCGAAATTTTCTTCGTACACATCAACGGCTGGCTTCCAATGGTCAAACGCTGCTTGAATAGAAAAGCCAGCATTTTGGAATCCAAGTGACATTCCGCCGCAACCAGAAAATAAATCAACAACCTTCATTTAGCTTTTACCTTTAGATACTGAATATTCGAATGCACAGATGCGTTTTGTCTTGGTGCGGAATTTGATAGGCATTATACAAGGAACCTCTTGGTTTTTATTATCCAAATTTTTTTTAGTTTCTATTGGCGAAGGCATTATAAGACGGGTTAGATTTTATTTTTAGTTGATTCTATTCAAAGTGTTTTTTTTGGAAATGAAAGGAATGTCGACGATAGTGATTATGTGTTTTAATGATTTTTTATTATAACCACATGATTTTAATATGCTTTGGAAGACGTTTTCTGAGCAGCATTTAGACGAGTAAATATAACGCACTCGTTGTTTGTGAGCCGAGTTAAGCGCGGCATTTCAGTATGTGGGACTCATTAAATATTTCATGGATAGGAAGGCTTATGCCGTTAAGTTGGAATGAGATAAGGGATCGTGCGCTAGCTTTTTCTAAGGAATGGGCTGACGAATCATCTGAGCATGCAGAAGCAAAAACTTTCTGGGATGACTTTTTCAACATATTTGGTGTTGCGCGTCGACGTATTGCCAGCTTTGAGCAGCATGTAAAAAAGATAGATGGGAAAAACGGTTTTATCGATTTGTTATGGAAAGGCGTTTTGCTCATTGAGCATAAATCAAGAGGCAAAAACCTAGATCGAGCTCGTGCTCAGGCACTAGATTATTTTCCCGGTTTAAAGGATCGTGACTTGCCTCGATATGTAATGGTGTCTGATTTTGCTCGTTTTCGATTATATGATTTAGATTCAAATTCTGAGCATGAGTTTGCACTCGAGGATTTGCATAAAAACATCAAACTATTTGGCTTTGTTGCTGGCTATACAACACGCACCTTCGAAGAGAAAATCCCTGTAAATATCAAAGCGGCTGAGCGCATGGGGAAGCTGCATGACCTGATGAAAGAGGTTGGATATGCTGGTCATCCGCTTGAGTTGTATTTGGTGCGATTACTGTTCTGTATGTTTGCAGACGGAACAGGGATATTCGATCGACAGCAGTTTCAAAACTATATTGAAGATCGAACCAGTGAGGATGGGGCTGACTTAGGTAGCCATCTAGTCAGTATTTTTCATGTGTTGAACACCCCAGTTGATAAGCGTTTAAGAAATTTGGATGAGCAGTTGGCTTCATTCCCATATGTTAACGGTAAGTTATTTGAGGAGATGCTTCAGCCGGCATCTTTTGATGCGCAAATGAGACAAGAGTTGCTCGATTGTTGTGCATTGGATTGGGGGGAGATATCACCAGCAATATTTGGTTCGTTATTTCAGTCCATTATGGATAATAAAGCCAAGCGTAACTTAGGGGCGCACTATACGAGTGAGATAAATATATTAAAACTCATAAATCCTTTGTTTATGGAGGAGTTGCGAGCCGAATTTGAGGAAGTCAAATCCAGAAAAGATTATTTAATTGGGTTCCATAAAAAATTACGGTCATTAACTTTTTTAGACCCAGCTTGTGGTTGTGGGAATTTTTTAGTTATTGCTTATCGAGAATTGCGGTTATTAGAATTAGAGGTGCTCAGGGAAGCGGGAAAAAGTGGTTGGTTGTCGGGTGACGCTCACAGCATGATTCGGCTCGATGTAGATCAATTTTATGGAATTGAAATAAAAGAGTTTCCAGCGCAAATTGCACAAGTAGCACTTTGGTTAATAGATCATCAAATGAATTTACGAGTGTCGGAGGAGTTTGGTGTGTATTTTTCGCGAATCCCTTTGAAGTCTAAAGCAAAAATTGTAAATGCTAATGCTCTCCGGCTTGATTGGGCTGATGTGATAGATCCAGGAAAACTTACTTATATTATTGGTAACCCACCTTTTGGGGGGGCAAAAAAAATTGAGGGTGGTCACCGAAAAGCAGATATGGCTCTGGTTTTGCGTGGTATAAAAAATGCTGGATTATTGGATTATGTTGCTGCTTGGTATGTGAAAACAGCAAATCTTATGCAAGCTAACAATAATATTGAGTGCGCCTTTGTATCAACAAATTCAATTAATTCAGGTGAGCAAGTTGGTGTGCTATGGGGATGGCTATTAATCCAGCAGGTGAAAATTCGATTCGCACATCGTTCATTTGCGTGGGGCAATGAGGCAACATCATATCAAGCGGCTGTACATTGCGTGATTGTAGGCTTTGGTTTGTCAGAGCCAGCGGTAAAACGGTTGTTTGAATATGATGATGTAAAAGGAACCCCTATAGAGATACGAGCTAGAAATATTAGCCCATATTTAGTTGATATGGATAACACGCTTTTAGTTGGCCGAAAAAAGCCTATTTGTGATGCGCCAGAAATAGGAATTGGAAATAAGCCGATAGATAATGGAAACTATTTGTTCAAAACGGAAGAAAAAGAAGAGTTTATTAAAGTTGAGCCTAAAGCTATAAAGTGGTTTCGCCGTTGGCTAGGGGCACGTGAGTTTATCCATGGATATGAGCGATGGTGTCTATGGCTGGGAGACTGCCCTCCAAATGAATTAAAGCGGATGCCAGAATCATATAAGCGAGTAGTGGCAGTAAAGCAGTTTCGGTTAGAAAGCCCAAGTAAACCAACAAATAGATTGGCAGAAACGCCTACTAGATTTCATGTTGAAAATTTCCCTGAAAATAGATATTTGATCATTCCTGGAGTGTCTTCTGAGCGACGAAGATTCGTGCCTATTGGTTTCGGCACCCCTGAAACTATGTGTAGCAATCTGGTTAATATTATTCAAGATGCTAGTTTGTTCCACTTTGGTGTTTTGACCTCAACGATGCATAACTCTTGGATGAGGGCTGTTTGTGGTCGGCTTGAAAGTCGTTATCGTTATTCAATCGGTATTGTTTACAACAACTTTCCGTGGCCTTTAAGTCCAACTGAAGCACAAAAAAATACTATAGCGGCAAAAGCGCAAGTTGTTATAAATGCTCGTAAATGCTTCCCTAATGCGACTTTAGCTGATTTATATGACCCGCTTGCTATGCCTGTAAAGTTGATAAAGGCTCACCAGGAGCTTGATAAGGCTGTTGATGCAATTTATACAAAAGTGAAATTTAAAACTGAATCTGAACGTGTAAGCTTCTTGTTTAAGCTTTATAAAGAATATACAGCGTCATAGCTGATATGGGCCTGTTAGAGATGGGTGAGAGGGCCTTAGTTATTGAGGCGGTTGACTAGGTGTTTTTGGTTGCTGCTTCCAAGCTTTCCATAGCTGGCGAAAGCGCTAGGCAGAAGGGGCTAGCAGGTAAGTAATATATTATTTTACTGGCTGATATCTTGAAGAAATGGTGGGCCTTCCCAGACTCGAACTGGGGACCTGCCGATTATGAGTCGGATGCTCTAACCAACTGAGCTAAAGGCCCTACACTGTTTCATTGCTTACTTTTTGGTTACATTGGATTTTAGGCGTTGAGCCGCTTTCCGTTTAACCAGCTGTTTCTATTCTTTATTTTTGATCTTTCTTGTGTTTGCCACAATGTATTATGAGTCGGATGCTCTAACCAACTGAGCTAAGGGCCCTTGTACTGCAGCTAAATTCACCATGCGGTGTTGCGGTTTTCTCTCTTTCGGTCATGTACTTTATGTACACTCTCGCATCGAAAAAATCGCGCCTTGCTTGATGGCTTTATCTTGTGCACACCGTAAATGGCAAGGATGCGCAAATAGGTGAGCAACAACGCGGCGCATTATAAAGCGCCGCGTTGTTTCTGACTAGTATCATTCGTCGAGGAAACCACGCAGGTGATCTGAGCGGCTTGGGTGGCGCAGTTTACGTAGGGCTTTGGCTTCAATCTGACGGATACGCTCACGGGTTACGTCGAACTGTTTGCCAACTTCTTCGAGAGTGTGATCGGTGTTCATGTCGATACCGAAACGCATCCGCAATACTTTGGCTTCACGTGCTGTCAGGCCGGAAAGTACGCCGCGAGTTGCCTCACTGAGACCTTCGGCGGTTGCCGAGTCCACGGGTGAATCGATGTTGACGTCTTCGATGAAATCACCCAGATGTGAATCTTCGTCGTCACCAATCGGTGTCTCCATGGAGATAGGTTCTTTAGCGATTTTCAGTACCTTGCGTACCTTGTCTTCTGGCATTTCCATGCGCTCGCCGAGTTCTTCCGGCGTGGGTTCACGACCCATTTCCTGCAGCATTTGACGTGATACACGGTTGAGCTTGTTGATCGTCTCAATCATGTGTACCGGAATACGAATGGTACGTGCTTGGTCAGCAATGGAGCGTGTAATCGCCTGGCGAATCCACCAGGTGGCGTACGTCGAGAACTTGTAACCACGGCGGTATTCAAACTTGTCGACGGCTTTCATCAGGCCGATGTTACCTTCCTGAATCAGATCGAGAAATTGCAAGCCACGGTTGGTGTATTTCTTGGCGATCGAAATTACCAGGCGCAGGTTAGCCTCAACCATTTCTTTCTTAGCGCGACGGGCCTTGGCTTCACCAATCGACATGTGGCGATTGATTTCCTTGATCTCGTGGATCGGTGCATCAATCGATTCTTCTGTGACTTTCAATTTGCGCTGGGCTCGAACGATATCTTCACGATGTTCAGCCAGACCTGCAGAGTAGTCATGGCCCGCTTCGATGGCGCGCTCCAACCATGCTGAATCTGTTTCGCTACCCATGAATTCTTTGATGAATGCCTTGCGAGGCATTTTAATGACACGTGTACAGGTGTGCAGAATCAGGCGTTCCTGGGTGCGGATGAATTCCAGCGTGTCGCGAACATTTTGTACCAAACGGTCAAAGTAGCGAGGCGTGAGTTTAATTGGGCAGAAAATTTCGCCCAGCTCTTCCTGTGCCTTCAGTACTTTTTCGCTGCCACGGCCATGCTTTTCAATGGCTTTATTTACAGTGTTGAATTGTTTTTTTAGCGCCGCCATGCGTTCAGCTGTTTCAACCAAGTCGGGGCCGCGCTCAACTTCCTCTTCCTCTTCGTCGTCAGCTGCAGCGGTATTGCTTGCGGCTTCAGCAGCGGGGGCTGCTTGAGCGCCCTGAATAACAGGTTCTTCCACTTCGTCTTCGAGGAAACCGCTGAGGATGTCGTTGATGCGAGGTCTTTGGCCTTCTTCTGTTTCTTCAATGGTGTGCTTGTAGGCTTCAAGGATGACATCGACAGCGCCGGGGAAACTGGCCAGCGCGCACATGACTTCACGGATGCCTTCTTCGATACGTTTGGCGATAACAATTTCGCCTTCACGGGTCAGTAGCTCAACAGAACCCATTTCGCGCATGTACATACGCACGGGGTCAGTGGTGCGGCCAACTTCTGTCTCAACGGCGGCCAGTGCGGCAGCGGCTTCTTCGACAGCGTCGTCATCGGTGTTTTCATTAAGCTGCATTGAGTCACGATCAGGTGCCACCTCGTCTACGGTGATACCCATATCGTTAATCATGCGAATGATGTCTTCGACCTGATCAGGATCCGAGATGTCCTGAGGAAGATGGTCGTTTACTTCAGCGTAGGTTAAGTATCCCTGCTCTTTGCCACGCGCAATAAGTTCTTTTAATCGGGATCGTTGTTTCTCCGAAGTATCTGACATAGAGGGCCTGTTAGTAAATCGACAAAAAAGGGCGCAAAGTATACGTTTTTCGCGCGTTGGATTCTAGTTAAATATAGTGGCAAAAGCTGTAGTTTCAAGCGTGTAGCTAAGGTATTTTTTTGCTTTATTTTGTTTTGTTTTTGGTGGCTTCAAATAAGGCGAGTAGTCTTTGCTTTTCGTCGGTGGTTAGCGGTGTGTGTTTGGCCTGCTCAATCAGTTGATCTCGTTGCTGCTCGTGGTGATGTTTTTGCAGTAGCGACAGGCTGCTGACAAAATAATCTTCCAGATTGTCATGGGTGACTAATTGTTCGCGTTCGGCGAGTGATTTGAGCGCTTCGGTGGGTTCTTCGCCGTGTGCGCCTTGCCAGTGTGCCAGAATGCCAGCGGTGTTGAGTTGTGGTTGCTCGTTGAGCAGTTCTAATAATTCCAGTAGTTGCGGCATGCCTGGGCTGTCGATGGTGCGTAATTCGTCTATATCCGCAACGACTTTGGCTAATTCGGGATGATGAAGTAGCAATGCCGCTGCTTTTTCGGCGGGCTCGGTAACGCGGCTACGTGGGCGAGCTTTTTTTGCCGGTGCTGAGGGCTGATGATTGTCGTAGTCCGGCTGGAAGTTGTTATCGTAGCCGGAATAGTCATCGTAACCTTCGGTGCTTTCCGGGTACGAGTGGCTTTCGGAGTGCTCTGCGGCCGTATTGACGCTGGCGACAGGTTTGGGTGGCGGCGCTTTGGTAGCGGTTTCCTTAAGGCTTTGGGTCGATAGACCTGTCATTTCAGCCAGTTGTTGGATCATTAGTTCGTAGAGCATGCCGCGTGGCATAGGCTGCATTTTTTGCAATGCCAGTTTGCTCATACGTGCTTTGCCATCAAGGCTGCCGGTATCAAGTCCTTCGCTGACGGAGGCAAAGAAATAATCGGTCAGCGTCGTGGCGTGATCGAGGCGTTTGGTGAAAGCCTCTTGGCCCTCTTTGTGAACCAGGCTATCAGGGTCTTCGCCGTCGGGCAGAAACAGGAAGCGAATCTGGCGGCCGTCTTCAAGGATGGGCAGTGCGGTATCCAGTGCGCGTCCCGCAGCTTTGCGGCCAGCGTCATCGCCATCAAAACAAATGACGATCTCAGAAACCATGCGGAATAGTTTGTTTAAATGCGCGTCGCTGGTGGAGGTGCCGAGCGTGGCGACGGCGTAGTGGATGCCGTGTTGTGCGAGCGCCACCACGTCCATGTAGCCTTCCACGATGAGGAAGCGACTGAGGCGATTGCTGGCTTGTTTTGCCTCGTAGAGACCGTAAAGTTCGTTGCCCTTGTGGAATACGGGTGATTCGGGTGAGTTTAGATATTTGGGTTTGTCGTCGCCTAATACCCGGCCGCCGAAGGCGATGGTGCGGCCGCGGTTGTCGCGGATCGGGAACATGATGCGATCACGGAAGCGATCGTAGCAGCCGTCGCGGTCTTCGCGTTTGACGAGCATGCCAGCTTCAATAAGCTGTTGTTCATCCTGGTCGGCTTTGGCCAGCTCTTTGTGAAGGTTTTCCCAGCCCGGTGGCGCATAACCGATGCCGAAGGTCTTTGCCGTTTCGCCGGTGAGTTGGCGGCCTTTGAGATAATTGACGGCTTTATCTCGTGTTGGATGTTGGCGCAGCTGCTGAGTAAAAAATTGCTGGGCGCGCTCCAGTTGATCGTAGAGACTGTCCTGTTGTTTCTTTTTTTCTGGATTGGCGTTGCGCTCAACAGGTACTTCAACGCCTGCCTGGCGGGCCAGAGACTCGACAGCCTGCGGGAATTCCATGCGATCAAATTCCATTAAAAAACCGATGGCGTTGCCGTGTGCGCCGCAGCCAAAGCAGTGGTAAAACTGTTTTGTTTGGCTGACGGTGAAAGAGGGTGATTTTTCGTTGTGGAACGGGCATAAGCCAGAAAAGTTTTGGCCACTTTTGCGCAGCGTAACGCGACCATCGATAATCTCGACGATGTCGGTGCGATCCAGAAGATCATCAATAAACTGCTGTGGAATGAGTCCGGCCATGGCGTGTTATTATCGCGAGTGACAATGCTATCGGCAATTATTATTGTTGCCGGGCGGAATCTTTATGGGGTTTTTCTGATCTGGATTTCAGGTCGATGGGCGAGACAGTGGTTGGGCTACGACAGGCGAGCTTTGATTAGCTTGCTGACTTCGGCCATATCTGCGCGGCCTTGCAGTTGAGGCTTGAGCGGCCCCATGACTTTACCCATGTCCTTCATACCTTCTGCACCCGTGCTGGCAATTGCGTCATCAACCAGCTGCGCAATTTCCTCTTCGGTGAGGGCGGTGGGTAGGAAGTCCTGGATTACGGTCACTTCAGCCTTCTCGATATCAGCCAATTCCTGGCGGCCAGCGGCCTCGAATTGACTGATAGAGTCACGGCGTTGTTTGAGCATTTTATCCATCACAATGATGATGCGGTCATCATCAAGCTCAATGCGTTCATCAACTTCGATGCGCTTTAGCTCAGCCAGAATCAGACGGATGGTGCCAAGACGTGGTTTGTCTTTGGCGCGCATGGCGTCTTTCATAGCACTTGTGATCTGACTTTTTAGCTCAGACATACAGCTTTACCTAATAATGGTTAGCTAGCCGTGTTCAGGATATTGTTCAGTCGGTAAGGACTAAACAGGAAGCCTTGTTCTAGCTAAGGACTAGTAAAGGCGTTCCATGCGACGAGTTTCGCGAGAAACTTTCTTCTGGTGGCGCTTAACAGCGGCAGCAGCTTTACGCTTGCGAACCCATGTTGGCTTTTCGTAGAATTCACGTTTACGAACGTCAGCCAGGATACCGGCTTTTTCGCAAGAGCGTTTGAAACGACGTAATGCAACGTCAAATGGTTCGTTTTCTTTCAGTTTTACTTGAGGCATTAAAGTTACCTGTAGTTGCCGAATTATTTTCAATTTTAGTGAATCTGTAGGCCATTAAAGGCACAGACAACACAACTTAATATATGCAAGGGCGCGCATTCTAGTCTCAGGGGCGGCGATTGTAAAGCCTAATACCCTGCATTAGTGGCAATTTCCTTAGCTGGTCGGCAAGGATACGCTAACGGACTGTTTTTACAAGCAATGATGGTACTGTATATGGTATAAAACGCCTTTTTAGCGGGCCCCTTTTGAGCAAAGAGTGGGTGGCGAGCAGAATTAATTTTGGATTGTGTCATGAGAATTTTGGGTATTGAAACATCCTGTGATGAAACCGGCGTTGCTATCTATGATAGCGAGCAGGGTCTGCTGGCGGATGCCTTATATAGTCAGATTGATTTACACGCCGAATACGGTGGTGTGGTGCCGGAGCTGGCCTCGCGTGATCATGCACATCGACTGTTGCCCCTTATTAAGGAGGTGATGGCTGAATCCAATACCGATGTGGCGGGTATTAATGCGATTGCCTATACCGCAGGGCCGGGTTTGATTGGTGCTTTGCTGGTGGGTGCATCGGTGGCGAAGTCGATGGCGATGGTGTGGGATATTCCTGCGCTGGGTATCCATCATATGGAAGGGCACTTATTAGCGCCCATGCTGGAAGAGCATCCGCCTGAATTCCCCTTTGTTGCACTGCTTGTCTCGGGTGGACATACCCAGCTGGTGGAAGTAAAAGGTATTGGTCAATATAAGTTGTTAGGCGAGTCGGTGGATGATGCTGCCGGTGAAGCCTTTGATAAAGCCGCCAAAATGATGGGGCTGAACTACCCCGGCGGTCCAGTGATTGCCAAATTGGCTTGTAAAGGAAGCAAAGGGCGATTTAAATTCCCTCGGCCGATGGTCAATCGTCCGGGGCTGGATTTTAGCTTTAGCGGTTTGAAAACCTTCACCCGAAATACTATCGCTGATTGTATTGAAGAGCGTGGAGAGCTACTGGAGCAGGATAAAGCCGATATCGCTTTGGCGTTTGAAGAAGCCGTGGTTGATACACTGACCATTAAATGCAAACGCGCACTCAAGGAAACCGGCCATAAAAACCTGGTGATTGCCGGAGGTGTTAGTGCTAACCAGCAATTGCGCAAAGGCCTTGAGGCGATGCTAAAAAAAGAACGAGGCGGCAACCTGCATTATGCCCGCCCGGAGTTCTGTACCGATAATGGCGCAATGATTGCCTTTGCCGGTTGCCAGCGGTTGGTGGCGGGGCAGCGCGAAGGGCTGGAAATAATCTGTACGCCGAGATGGCCAATGGAACAGTTACCCTCAATAAAAGAACTTTCTGAGAAAAATTAATTATGGATATTACCTATATTCGCGCACTAAAAATCGAAACCGTCATTGGCATCTACGACTGGGAGCGTGAAATCAAACAAACCGTCAGTCTTGATCTCGATATGGGCTGCGATATTAAAAAAGCGTCTGAGACAGAAGATCTGAGATACACGCTGGATTATGAAGCGATCTCCAACTGCCTGATTGAGTTTGTTGAAGGCAGTGCCTTTCAGTTGATTGAAACCATGGCCGAGCAGGGCGCTGCACTGGTGATGGAGCGTTTTAATATTCCCTGGATTCGTTTCAAGGTTTCCAAGCCGGGTGCGGTTAAAGCCGCTGACGATGTCGGTGTGATTATCGAGCGTGGCTCGAAATAATGACACAGGTGTTTCTTGGCCTCGGCACGAATATTGATCGTGAACGTTCAATGTCTGCCGGGTTAGAAGCGTTAAGGGCCCTTGATCCTGAACTCGTCGCGTCGCAACTGTATGAAAGTGAGGCGGTCGGTTTTGAGGGCGCGCCCTTTTATAACTGTGTGGTGCAGTTAAACACCGAGTTGCCTTTGGCGGCGTTGGTGGCTCAGTTAAAAGCGATCGAAGACGCCAATGGCCGTAATCGTGCGGCGCAACCGGGTGATGGCAAAGGCCTGGATATCGACGTGTTGACCTACGGTGATTGGGTGGGTGAGTTTGAAGGTGCTGTGTTGCCGCGCTCGGATATCCAGCGTTACGCCCATGTGTTGTTGCCGCTGGCAGAGATTGCTCCAGATGCCTGTTTGCCCGGTACTGCTACCAGTTTTGAGACGCTTTGGGATAGTTTCGATCAAGGCCGTCAGCAGCTACATGTTGTGGCTGAACCCTCAGGGCTGCTCCGATAATTCAACTATTCAAAGCAACCCAGTTTTATGTGGCAAGGTTAGGCCGGAATAAGGTTTAGCTGACCAGCCACTGTCGACCATATCCAGGTTAAAGGTTGCCCGTTCACGGAGAGTCATTTTGGCGCGATCTCTCGTGGAGTAACCGGGCGCAATATAAGCCAACAAGCGGCCAAAGCTGTCGAAGGGTTTTTCAGGGCTACACAAAAAAGATTGCGCTTGCTGGCCCTGAGTGAATTGCAGGGTGCCTGTGTCAGTATTTTCAAGTTTGGGTAACATGTAGTCGGCGTAGTCAGCAGAAACTGGTGCTAAGCCATCTCTGCTCCACTGTGCCAGTTCTTTGAATTTGGCATCGGTCTTCGCCGCGCCCTTGTCTGACTTGGTGGTCACTTCAGACGTATCGCCATCTGAGACGCTGACCAGTGATCTTGAGCTCAGTGAGGGCAAACTTACTCCGGCAGGTGGCCATAGAATTTCGGTTTTTTCTTGCATGAGACCTCCGTTGACCAAACAAAAAGTTAGGGCAATTCCTAATTGCAGGGTTAAGTACAAAACCTTTGACTGTGGTTTTAACCTACGGGTTTAAGCGAAGTCGGCGCGATTGATCTCTAGGACCGGGATAATTTGGTTTTGTTGGTGATAAAAGGTCTACCGGGCAAGCGTTAGAGCCGAATGACAGGGTAAATTATAGCGGTATTTTAGGTCGGCTTACTTTAAGATAGCTCGGTGAATC
>Ga0209396_1005197_pt1 | contig 12372 bp, 13 predicted proteins | sample GOMGulsemesocosm_6_FD_184638 | JGI IMG/M metagenome (GOLD analysis project Ga0209396, IMG submission 184638) | Methane-oxidizing microbial communities from mesocosms in the Gulf of Mexico - GOM8C Gulf of Mexico (SPAdes) (version 2) | ecosystem: Environmental > Aquatic > Marine > Cold seeps...
ATATCGTGACATAATTTAACGGGGAATTTACATAGCTAATCAACTTAGCGCCGCCGACATGCACACCACTATCACGAAGCTCTCGCCAATGATCCATACTGGTGATGGCACTGCCGGTAGGCATGACTAAGCGCTGACCGCCAGCGGCAACATTCTCATTAAAGATATGGTTAGGTCGAACCCTCTCATCCGGTTGCTCTATTAAAAGGCTGTTCTTTGCTAGTGTGCGGATATCGATATGACGACGTCTTTGGCTCATTACCGAACCATTATATTGCGCCGCATCCACTATTAATGGCGCCCCTTTAAAGACTGTGAAATGACCAGCATTATAATGTTGGTGATGGCTAAAGATATGTCCAGCCTGATAGGTTATCAACGTATCTTCATCGCGCCAGCCACTACGAATAGCGAGATGATTACGCATATCTTGGCCAAACAACATATTATTACTCAAAAAAGGCGCCATTGGTGATAGCAGATTGGCGCTGCTACGTTTGGCAGGTCCTGCGGTATCAGGGTGATATTCTGGCGCATATAACCAGGGCAATAACCAACGGTAAGCAGAATAATAGCTCGCCACACCATAACGATGACGAATGGATTGGGCGAAATAATAAAACACCGGATCAGTGGTCAGTTGCGCAATCAAATCTATCACGCGGGCGGTTTCATCTTTAAGATCTATCCGTGGCCCTTCATCAGCCCAGCCGGTCATTTTAAAATCAGGCCGCACAAAATGAATATGAGCCAAGCCAATGCGACGGATCACCGCAATGACTTCATTGCGTGATAATGTATCGACTTGTAAATTAGCATAAGCAGAAAACGCTAACATGGTGATAAAGGCTCGATTGTTGATCCAATAATTGTAGCCACCAGGCCATGTTTCGGTTGTACTAATTGCCTGATATGTTTGCTCAAAATGTCCTAACGCGCGTTGAAACAATCGTTTATTGACCGCACGTTGTTGATCCAATACTGTCGCAATTAAAAATGCCTGAGCACTTAATGTCGCCCGGCTATGCCACAGGCTAGCGCCATCATTATCTAATAGCAGCAAGTAACGTTGCAGCATAGAGGTTAATTTGGTGTCGAGTCGACCACGCGCGCTAACAGTAAGGTCAGGAGATGCTTTAAGCACATCAATCGCAAAAGCCAATTGCCAAGCGTTGCCTCTATTACCGCTAACAGTCGGTTTAATCACGTGGAAGGATTCAATCGCCAACAGCAATTGATCTAAATTAGCGCTGTTAGGCGCGATGACATAACAATTTAGACGTGCCGTAAGGCTCTTATTAGTACATGAGCTCCGAAACCCCAGCCCTTTTACCTTTATAATGGCAATACGCTGAGTAAACACATTGGTCACGCCATCTTGATGCAATGGCGTAGCCAATATACGTGGATAATCGCCGTGTTTTATGCGATGCAATGGTGTATCAAGATACTTTTCACTTGGCTTAAAGAGTACCGAGTCTTGCTCGCCATCCGTTAGTTTAACCACGGCCTTGTTAATCAATGTCGGCAAAGACACCTCATAGTGCGACATCAGACACCACAGCGCGATAGCCATCAGCACAAATGGTCCAACAATAAGCGATAGAATGAGCGTGTGACTACGTTTCATTTTAAAATGACTGATGTCTTTGGTGAATGTCTTAGTATAGAACAAAGTTTAGATGCCGCTAGATTAATAACCAAACGACGAGGCCATCCAAGGATGGCTATGTAATACCAATGCAGGAGCAATTGTCGGGACGAAAATCAGCGCTTAGAGCGACACAAAACCATGTATCTTTGATACAAGGAAGTTTGTGTAGCAGTGACGTATTCACGCGTTTTTCGACATTCAAAGGAATATTTCGTTGGAACAGCTAAGATTAAATTAATACGCTCTTGCCGTGCACTATACGCTATAAATGGTCAATTAATTGATGCAAAACAGCTTGAATTCCCCTATAGTCTCGCCATCAATAGATAGAGATTTGTACATGTTTAAAGACAATGCATTGCTGGCGCAATTAAAACAAAATATTCAAGAAACATTACCTAAAGTTGAAGGGCGCGTAAAAGCGACCGATAAGAGCTATGGATTCTTGGAGGTAGACAAAAATAAAAGCTATTTCATTGCACCGCCTAATATGAAAAAAGTAATGCATGGCGACATCATTACTGCCACTATCAGTAGCGAGAAGAATAAAGAACAAGCACAGCCTATCGCGCTAGTGAAGCCAGCATTAAACTCTTTTATTGCCAAAATAGTAAAGCAAAATAACAAATTGGTTCTTATCCCGCCAGCGCCATATAAAGGCAGTGCATTACCCTCACAAATCGAAACAGCAGGAAAGTATGAGGAAGGTGACTTTGTTTTAGCGACATTAGTAAATCATCCACTAACGACGCCACCAAAAGGCCATGCCAAGCCCGCAGCCAAAGTTGAATCATTAGTGAGCAAGCATGATGATACTAAAGCGCCTTGGTTGGTCACGTTAGCAAAATACAGCTTGCAAGGGCTCGATTTAGCAAGCGTCGCGCCACAGCAATCTGAACCTTGGTCTATCGATGATCGTGAACATCAGCGTGACGACCTTAACCACATCCCCTTCTTTACGATTGATGGCGAGTCGACGTTAGATATGGATGATGCCGTTAGTATCGAGTTGCTCGATAACGGTCATTGGCAATTAATGGTCGCCGTTGCCGATCCGTCTGCATATATTGCGGTTGGTGACGATATAGATCAACAAGCACGTGCTCGCGGCTATACCCACTACTTACCCGGTCAGCATATTACAATGCTACCCGAAGAATTAAGCCACGACTTATGCTCTTTGCGTGAGGGGCAGCAGCGACCGGCGTTAGTTTGTACCATGGAAATTACGCCGCGCGGTAAACTAATCGATAATGCGTCATTTCGTTTAGCGACTATCACTTCCACCGCAAAATTAAACTATCAGCAAGTGGCAGACTTTGTTTCAGGTCAATCGACATGGCAACCAAGTGATGCGTTGTCTATAGCACTAATCCAGCTCAATAATTTTGCATTCGCTCGCAGCGTTTGGCGGGCCAAAAATACCCAGTTATTCGACTCACAGCCAGATTACCGGGTGGTGCTTAATCAAGATAACAAAATTGAACAGATTATTGTTGAAGAACAAAATGTCGCCAGAAATATGATTGAAGAAGCAATGCTCTGTGCCAATTTTAGCGCAGGAACATTGTTAGCCAAGCATCAATCGAGTGGCGTATTCAATACTCACCCTGGATTTGAAGCCGATAAAGCGGTAAAACTATCGCAGCTACTCTCTCAACATGGTTATGTCTATCACCCAGAGCATTTGCTAACCACTGAAGGTTTTTGTCAGTTACAGCGCGAGCTTACCTCACGTAGCGATAACTATTTTGGCGCCAGACTACGTAAGTTTCAGTTGTACGCTAATATATCGCATACACCGCAACCACATCACGGTTTAGGTGTCGCTCAATACGCTACCTGGACGTCGCCGATAAGAAAATATGGTGACTTACAAAATCATCGTTTAATAAAGTCTATTTTAGATCCGGTATTTAGTGCCCCAGAGATCACACTACAAGATGTTGAACTGTTAAAAGAACAACGTGATGACCAACGCCAAGTAGAACGTGATATCAAGAATTGGCTTTACATCGATTACTTAGCCGATGCATTAGCCGAGAAAACAGTATTTAAGGCCCAGATATTTAACGTCAATCGTGGCGGTGTCATGGCTCGGTTACATGACAATGGCGCCGTGGTATTTCTACCATTAAATCATTTATCTGACGATCGCAAAAACACCAAGATAGATACCGAATTGGGGACAATAAGCCTTAATGAGCAGACACTTTATCGCTTGAATGATCAAGTTAATGTGACACTCAGCGCCCTTAACAGCGACAAGCTCAGCATCACGGCACAAATCAGTCATTAGGCGATACCGAGGCGGTGTTATAAAAACGCCGCTTCTAGCGCATCTAAGCCGTTATAATGATTAAATTCTTGCACCTCTCGCAGTAACTGACGCTGTTCTTTAATCCGCTCTATTTGACGCCAACAAGACTTACGCTTCTTAACGGTGGCGCTGTATCTTCCTCGTGAACGATTGTTGTGTGGTTGGTAATCTTCTTCATAAGAGTCAAGCAAGTCTAATGTGTCCATTTTTAGTTCCCGTTAATCAAATTATTAATTCACTGTAGAACCTATCGATGACAGATTCATGAATCAAACGTGACAAGCAGATTAAATTTGCAGCAGTCATAAATAATTCAAATAACGAACAATAACTTTGCTATGATCAAATATTATCCGGAGGATTAATGACTTATTCGCTTTACTTAGCACATATCAATGACACGCATTCACATTTTGAGCCATCTCTTATTCACTTTTCGCTCAATATCTCACAACAACAGGTCAAATTTGACGCCTATTGTGGTGGCTATGCGGCCATAGCGACGGCGGTTTCCCAGCAACAAGAACGAGCAAAGGCTGAACAGATCCCTTCATTATTCCTGCATGCGGGCGACAGCTTTCAAGGTAGCCTTTATTTTAGTCGCTTCAAAGGGTTAGCGAACTCTCACCTGCTTAATCTATTACAGCCAGACGCAATGACCATCGGTAATCATGAATTTGATTTAGGTAATACTCCGGTTGCAAACTTTATCAAACAAGTGCCCTTTCCAGTGCTCGCCGGCAACATGGATTTGAGCCAAGAAGATCAATCTAAAGAAGCGCCGTTGCGACCGTTACAAAACCTACTTCGCTATGATAATAAGCGGGGAATCGCCCAATATATGATTAAACCATTAGCCGATAAAGAGCTCGCCATTTTCGGCATCACCATTGACCAAATGGCTAAGATCGGTTGTCCCGACCCCGATTGCCTCTTTAACAACGCTGTTGAAACAACCAAAGCAACTATCGAACATCTCCATTCGCTAGGCATCGTTCATATTATTGTGCTGAGTCATCTCGGTTACGCTGGCGATCTTGAGTTAGCCCAACAAGTCGATGGCATCAGTGCCATTGTTGGTGGTCATTCTCACACCCTTAGCGGTGACTTTAGTGAGCTTGGTATTGCATCAACAGAGATTGAACAGCAAACGGTTAACTCAACAGCCATTTTTCATGCCGGTAAACACGCTGAAAGTATTGGTCTGCACAAATTAACGTTTAATGCACTAGGGCAGGTTACTAGCCAAATAGGTGGCGTTTCCTTTTTAGCAAGCTCACCATGGCAGGAGAACCCTGATCAGGCACCACTAACGGCAAAACAACGCCAGTATATTGATACTTACCTCAGCGAAACCAAGTTAATCAAGCCGATCAAAGAAGATCAGTATGTTAGTCAGATAATTAACAGCCAATATCGCCCCGCTATCGCCCAAATGCGTCACAACATTATTACGCACCTAACGCAGCCTCTACGCCATAGCCGACTACCTACTGAAGAGCTTCCAGCAGGTAGCGAGATAGCGCCATTAGTCAGTGCAGCATTTTTTGCCAGCGCGAGTGCGAGCCGTGCGGTTGAATTTGCACTACATAATGCTGGCGGTGTTCGCGTATCGCTTAAAAGTGGCCCGTTGAGTGAAGCGGATATCTGTGGTCAATTACTTCCCTTTGAAATACATATCGTGAGCTATGAGATTCACGGCAAAGACTTATATCAAGCCTTAGAAGGGGCGATAAACAATGCAACGAATAATGGCGTGGTCGGCACAGGAGACGGCAGCTATCCCTATTGCCATCATTTGCGTTTTACTTATCAAGCAGACTTAGCCGCCGGGCGCCGATTAACGCAACTTGAAATAAGGCGAGATGAGCAATGGCAACAAGTTATGCCGGAACAAGTCTATTGCGGCGTGTCCTCTGCATACACGGTTGCAGGAAAAGAAGGATACGATGCCATTCTTAATGCATGGGGACATGTCGAGCATCCCATTAGCATGAGTGGTGCTTTTTTGGCCTTCGCCAAGACGCTAACGTGAACACGCACCAAGTATTGTACAAATTGTTACAAAATGAAGATATTAATCTTACGGTTTTATGCCAATAATCTTCGTTAATAATCATAAACTAACAGGAAGTGAAATGAAAAAATTAGTTATCTCTTTAGCCGTATCAGGCGCGTTATTAAGTGGCTTTTCTTATGCTGGAAATTTTTCGAGTAACATCGAAAAAGCGATGGAATCAGAAATTCGTAGTGACAAAGAAAAGAAACGTGACCGTAATCGTAAGCCGGTAAAAACGTTAGAGTTCTTTGGCATACAAGAAGATATGAAGGTACTTGAGCTTATCCCTGGTGGCGGCTGGTATACAAAATTACTTGCACCTGCGTTAGCAGAAAAAGGCCAATACTACGCTAGTATTGGCACGGGACGTATTGCTAAAGGCGTACTTGAGCAACCAGGTTTTAGCAAAGCAAAAGTATTAAGCGCTGATACTTCGCTGAGCTACAACAAAGAGCTTGGCGGCTATGAAGTCAGTGAAATTAACTTTAATGTCACCGATCTTGATGCCGTACTTACCTTTCGAAATTATCACAATTTAGCACTAAGCGGTCGTAATGATTTAAATAAAGCGGCATTCGAAGCGCTAGCGCCTGGTGGGATTTATGGCGTGATTGATCATACTCGTCGTCATATGCAGCAAGGGAATGACGAAAACGGTCGCCGCTTTGACCCCGTATTAGCGATTAAAGAAATTGAGCAGGCTGGTTTTGATTTTGTTGATTACTCAACATTGCACTATCGTGCAGATGATGAGTTACGTTATGAAGTAGGCCGTAAATCGGTTACGGGTAACACCGACCGTTTCACTCTACTATTCAAAAAACCAATGAAATAATAGCTCTCGTTTTTTCAGTATGAGGTATTAAAAATATTGGTGTGACAAAGAACCTAACTTTCTTGTTCGCACCAACATTTTAATTGTCATTATTTCAAAGAATAACCAGCCACCGGACTATCGTCGCTACTGCGATGCGTCGACTTTAAGTTCCATCGGCGTGTAACTGATACCATGGCGAGTTTGTAATTGATCCGTCACAATAAACCCCCAACATTGATAGACCGGTAAGGCATATGAGGTAGAGTTTAAGGTGAACTTCTCTGTCTGGCCCTGTGCAATACTTTCCTCGCTTATTTGGGTCCACAGTTGCTTAGCGATACCTTTTTTGTGATGCGCCTTATCAACAAACAAATGAAACATGTGTTGAAAATCTTTAATCGCAATAACGCCAACAATTTCATGGCGCGCTAACGCCACCATATAATTAAACCCTTGTTCCATATATTCACTGATAGACTGCTCGCTAGCAGCGTTCAGGAAGAAGGTTAAGCCATCCCCATCAAAATCATTCTTAAGCAAGGATTTTGCATTACGTGAAATCAATGCACTGATCTCAGAGCAATCGGTAACGGTCGCTTTTCTTATTATTATCTCTTGCACAAATAGCCTCCTTTTTCATTGCAAAGTCCCAACATCATAATACAAAAAGGGTAATAATTCTAATATGCCAACAATCGCAGCTATATAATGCAACTCATCGTATTGTACAAAAGGAATATGAATAAAAACAAGATGTTCGATAACTACGCGACGATTAAAACCGTCAAGATATTGTTTGATATCTGCCAGCATGAGTAGCTTAGTCCACTGATATCATTGATAGGAATAGGTTGTTCAAGAGCAATATGGTAATTAAAACGTTAATAAAAAGGCCCTAGTAACGATTAATTACAAGGGCCTTTATCACCAATAAAATTATAGAATTTTTTGGGCTAAAATACGGCTAATGGTTGGATACATCTCCGCTATTTTTTCAGCTGAAAGCTTATCACCGTGGGCATCTAGTATACTAAGTTGACTCGATTTACCGTCTTCTTTCAAGGTAATTTGGTACTTAGCGTCTTTTGTTAAGGTTAATGGTGGGACACCACTATCCTCAGAAAACAAACCAGACCAAAAACCGCTATCTACTGCTTCAAAGTGGGTGTAATAAGTATTTACAGTTTTATCACGATCATCGATAACAAAACCAAGTTTTGGTAACACAATCGCTAGTTTTTCCCACACCAAATTAAATGATGAAGCCACTTTGTAGACCGAGTTATTATCTTGGTCAAACGCCATTTCAGTAACAAGTCCAGCTCGCGCTTCTAATCGATCCGCTAGGATAGACTTATTGTGTTGCATATAGACATGTGACAGAAATTTATTAAGCATCCGAGTTTCATAACGGCGCTTAGCAAATTTATTAAGCGCTACTTCAGCGTCGTGCTCTAAGTGTGTCGTTAGCTCAACATCAACGGTCGCACGGTGCCCTTGGGCATCTACAGTGAGTTTAAATTGATATTGCTGACTCAGTTTGAACTCTTCATCAAGGCCGAAAATCACTTGGAAATAAGGGTCAGACTCAATAGTTCGGGTCGTCAACTCTTGACCATCGCGAGATAAACCAACGCCATAATTTTGTTCTTCAATAAACAAGCTCAATTTTTGCCATAAGTCATCTCTCAACGCTTGCTCTGCTAAAAACGATTCAAAAACAACTTGAGTGGCATCAAGTTCATTACTTGATAAAGAGTTAGGCGCAACAGGCATCACTAATGCTGGTGCACGCATATCCAATTTAGCACCAACTAACGCTTTATTCGCATCCTTGCCAATTGCTGGGATATCGTAATGGTTATTGCTCGCAATGGGGGTTAATCCCTCAGGGAGCACATACTCTTGACTAGATTCTTGTTCTAGATAACCAAAATTACCACTCGCCTGGTGACGTTCAGAAAAACTACTACAGCCAGATAATACGATACCGCCGCATAAGGCAATATAAAACTTTCTCATTTGATCTCCATTATTCTTATAATACACGCGCTTGTTTCATCGCGTTTAACAACTGCTCATGATAGGCAGTTGACAGTTCAACTAACGGTAAACGAAGGAATCCATCATTTAGTAAATTCATTTGCGCTAAACACCACTTAACTGGAATGGGGTTTGCTTCAACAAACAGGTTATCGTTCAAGCCCTGAAGCTGTTGATTAATGACTTCGGCTAGCGCACGTTCGCCCGCTAAGGCATGTTCGCACATCTGGCTCATTAATTTAGGCGCGATGTTATTTGTTACTGAAATAACACCATTACCGCCTTTAAGCATAAATTCCATTCCAGTGGCATCATCACCACTAAAAGTTAGGAAGCTATCGTCACAAAGGGCTTTGATTTGATCTAGACGCTTTAAGTTCCCGGTCGCTTCTTTTATTCCAATAATATTTTCTACTTTGGCCAATTGCGCTACCGTTTCCGGCAGCAAATCGCAGCAAGTACGCCCTGGAACATTATAAAGGATCTGTGGAATATCGGTCGAAGCAGCAACAGCTTGGTAGTGCTTAATCAAACCAGCTTGCGGAGGTTTGTTATAATAGGGGGTAACACCAAGCATCGCATCAACACCAATTTTGCTCTGCATTTTGGTCAATTCAATCGCTTCAGCCGTCGAATTAGAACCATTACCACCAATAACAGGGATACGTCCATTAACAAAACGTACGATATGCTCGACAACGTCCATGTGCTCTTTCATTGACATCGTTGTCGATTCACCAGTTGTACCGACAGCAACAATGCCATGAGTACCTTGCTCGACATGAAACTCAACGAGTCGCTCTAAGTTTTGGTAATCGATTTCACCATTGGCTTTTAATGGCGTCACTAACGCAACAATACTGCCTGAAAACATCACTTACATTCCTCCAAAATTAATGTCAGTCATAGTACGGTTGACGGCTAATAAACTCAAGGAAATAATCGCGTTAAAGGCTTACTATGTTAAAATGTTTGGGTAATATTAACCCACACTTAAAGTAACCGAGTTGATATTGTCGAATTTTCAATCGAAAAGAGTGAGTTCATGGCAAATTATTTAGTGGTTACCGCTATCGGTACCGACCGACCAGGTATTGTAAATGAGCTCACTCAGTTAGTGATTGAGTGCCATTGTAATATTGTCGATAGTCGGCTAGCAGTCTTTGGCAACGAATTCACCCTGATCTTGCTGCTTAGTGGTCAATGGAATGCCATCACACGATTTGAAAATGAGTTAAGCGCACGCAGCGCCCAGCTTGAACTCATCACGTTAATGAAACGTACCAGTGATCACACACTAGTAGACTATACCGCTCAGATGCTAATAGAACTTGATGGCCAAGATGCCCCGGGCTGTATCGGTCAATTCACCCAATTTCTGGCGCAAAAAAATGTCGATTTATCGAGTTTTCGCACCAAGGCAAAAAGTGGCTACCAACAGATTCAAATGGTCATTAACCTTGACCAAAACATTGACTTACTTGAACTAAGACAACACTTTACTAAGTTAGCGCAACAGCTCAATTTAGCCATTTGTTTTAAACAACTCGAACAACATTAATAACAGGAACCGTAAATGAATACATTAATAGCTGGTGATAAAGCCCCCAAGTTTTGTTTGTTAGATAAAGATGATAATGATATCTCGTTAGTACAGTTTGAAGGCAAAAAAGTGCTGGTCTATTTTTACCCTAAAGCAATGACGCCTGGATGTAATGTTCAAGCCCAAGGATTGCGTGACATCAAAGATCAGTTGGATGCACTTAATGTTGTTGTATTAGGCATAAGCCCAGATGCAACGAAGCGCTTGGTTAAATTTACCGATAAATATGAACTCAACTTTTCATTATTATCCGATGAAGATCATAAAGTCGCTGACGAATTTGGCATTTGGGGATTAAAGAAGTTTATGGGCAAGGAATACGACGGCATTCATCGCACCAGTTTTCTAATCGATGAAAATGGTGTGGTCGAACATGTTTTTAATAAGTTTAAAACCAAAGAACATCATCAAGTTGTTTTAGATTACCTGACAAAATAGTTATACCAATTCAGCGCATTAGCCAATCGATACAAAAAAGCCAGTTGCATTAGATGCCACTGGCTTTTTTATTTAGAGCTTATCGATTTCTTTCGATAAGTTGTATTCAGACGATGTAACGTGCGTTTCGACATTGCGCAAACGTAATTCAATCTGCCTAAATTGTTTCTTTAATTCTCTAAACGCTTCTCTCGGTGGCTGCCCTTGCTGCCACACTTTCGACTTGATCGTGATTTTATGATCGAGGCCACCTGCTTTAACAATTGCTTGTGGTGGCTTTTTATCGAGCATAAACCAACAGGCCATGTACGCGAGAAACACAAAACCACTACCGCCAAGAAAGAAAGCTGAGGCAACGCCAACACGAACCAACCACGTTTCAACTTCGAAACGTTCAGCGAGGCCGGCACATACACCTGCAATTTTACCTTGCGCAGGGATGCGATATAACTGCTTTACAGGATCATTACTCATGATTTAGCTCTCCACTGAGGCGCCTCTGCATCTAAAATCGATTCAAGCGTTTCGATACGAATCGCCATCTTCTCTGCTTGTTCTCCGAGTGCTGTTAGCTCTTGATACTCTTCATCACTCAGTCCTTGATTCACTTGACGCTGACTACGGTAATGTAAGAACAACCAGATCGGCGCTACAAAGATTAAAAATAATATTAACGGCACTACTATTATTGCTGTGATATCCATGTCCATTCTCCGCTACTTCTTAAGTTTAGCTTTTAAAGCTTCTAGTTCATCATTAATAGCATCTTGCGCTTCGAGTTCAGCAAATTCATCTTGCAGGCTGCGACCGGCAATATCTTGTGCCTCAACTTGCGATTCTAAATCTTCTACGCGTCGTTCGTACGTTTCGAACTTATCGATAGAATCTTGTACTTTATTAGTCTCTAACTGTTTTTTCACTTGAAGACGAGCCGATGCTGTTTCAGAGCGGATCACCATCGCTTTCTTGCGCGCTCGAGCTTCGTCCAATTTCGTTTGCAGCTGTGTCACTTCGCTTTTAAGCAAGGTTAATTGCTCATCGATTTGAGCCATGTCAGTGCTTAACTGAGTGGCTAACTCACCACATTTCTGTTTCTCAATCAGTGCGGCGCGCGCTAAATCTTCACGTTCTTTATTTAACGCCAGCTCGGCTTTACTTTGCCATTCTACTTCTTGATTGCTGGCACGAGTGATGCGGCGCTGCAGTTCTTTTTTCTGTGCAATTAAGCTCGCTGAATTCGAACGAACTTCGACTAAGGTGTCTTCCATCTCCTGAATAATCAAGCGCACCATTTTCTTTGGGTCTTCTGCTTTATCTAATAATGAAGTAATATTTGAATTAACGATATCGGCAAAGCGACTAAAAATTCCCATGATTGAATCCTCTAATAAAAATGTAGTAATGTGATTTATAATACACATCTACACTATTCATGCCA
>Ga0209396_1005204_pt1 | contig 12361 bp, 9 predicted proteins | sample GOMGulsemesocosm_6_FD_184638 | JGI IMG/M metagenome (GOLD analysis project Ga0209396, IMG submission 184638) | Methane-oxidizing microbial communities from mesocosms in the Gulf of Mexico - GOM8C Gulf of Mexico (SPAdes) (version 2) | ecosystem: Environmental > Aquatic > Marine > Cold seeps...
ACATCTATCTTACGAGCAGGTCTTCTAGCTGTAACCGGGTAGGTATCATTAATACTTTGTAAAAGGCGATAAGCTTGAAAAAAATCATAACTATCGCCATTCTCAATAATATCGCTTTCAATAATTTTTAACGATTCTGTAAGCTGGGCTGCCATGTCAGCTGCTCTCCGTTAGTTAAATTATTAATAGTTAATTCAATGAAACTGTTAATATCGGCAAATTGCTTAAGTACGCTATAGATCAATTCACCGAATAAATATAGATCACCAGTACTGGTAAACCCAGTACTATCAACGTCGATTTCGATTTTCTGGCCACGAATAAGATAACCTCGAAGTAAACGCTGGGAAGGAAGATTACGCATTTGTTTTAACGAGTTAATACGTTTTTTGTTAGCAGCGTGATCCTTCGCATCACTTTTTTCTGTAGGGTTATATAAGTTCAATAAGGTCTTAAGGTTGTCAAGATCAGCAATTGGTAAATAGTTAACTGTTAAGTGCGCTAATAATTTCCACAATACATTTCCATCTGTTACTGGAGCAATGTACTCACTAATAGCGGAAACATTACTAAAGCTAACTAGGTCGGGGACATCTGGAGTATTGACATTAACATCACCTAATTTAAGTTGCTGTGTCAGTAAACCATTAGAGCAACGCAATTTTGCGGTTAGCACTTCCCGCATAGGTAATTCATAGCTCGGAGGGAAGCTAATACGCAATATGCTATCTACTTCTTGTGGCCCAGTATATTTTTGCACCAACTCATAAACTGGGTGAATAGCTTGTTCTTTTGCCGCCAAAGAGAAATCTATATAACTACTTTTTTCACTTGAACGACGATTTTGGCCATTAACACTTAGCAATGAATGTACAGTTAAATGATTATTAGTATTACGAATAGGACTTAAGCGGAGATCACTTTGCTTGTGTGTAAGCGGTATAGGCTCAGCATCTGTTTCGAATAAATTAATTGCAGGGGTGCAAAATAATTTAAAGCTGTTTTTGTTAACTTGTAACCCATGGGTGTTCTGGCTAAATTTAAAACGCAGTTTGAAAGCCTTTGGTAGCGCTACATTTTCATCAAGGCCAGACAAGTTAACAAACAGAAACTTGTATTTGTTGATGAAGTATTCTTGCAGACGGCGATAGCTATGCAAACTGGTTTTGTGATTTTCTAACAGGTTGAAATCTTGTTCCCAACCCATTGGGGTGAGATTAGCCGTCTTCAGTTCTGTAACTTGCTGTCCCTGAACAAGAGAGATAGATTCTAATTTTTGGGTCAGTAAATAATAAATTTGACTGGCATCTATATAATCACCAGCGATGTGCAGAGGGAGCTCAGATAGTTGAACAACAGAGTTTGCTAAGCTGGTATTGTTAATGATGATATCGAGTTCGGAACTACCTGCGCCTTGATTTAGCTCACAAGAATTGATTGTTAAAGGGTAGATGCTAACATCTGTACAGCTATGGAAGCGGCAGTTGATTCCGCCAACTTTTTGCGAATCAAGCTTAGCACCTTGTTTTATACTGATAACATTATTAAGTATGTTTCTTGGCTTGAACTCAATAATAGTTGTTGCCGGAATTTCTTTTAAATAATCCGGAGCCACCAGTCGCAAGATAGATTGAGCAAATTCTGGGAAGTCCGTATCTAATCGTTCTTGAATACCAGCGCTTAAAAAAGCCGTACCCTGCAATATGCGCTCAACATCAGGATCACTGCTGGCACCCGCAAGGTGAGGTGCTAGGGCAGGGTATTTGCGGGCAAACTCCCTCGCGTTGTCTCTTAAATTTTGTAATTCGGCTTGATAGCTTTCAGTTTTCATAACGTCTTGTATTTAGTTATAGCGCAGAAGTAACCAGCACTTTTCCGTTAATATCTATTTTGATGTTGGCGGCTAATTCTTGAGAATTAACATCACTAGCAGTATTGCCATTGAGCCGCCAATTTAGTTCACCAAATCCACTGGTTTCTTCACTGTAATTGATAGTAGGAGCTTTGATGCGAGTCTCGTATTTGGAAATTTGGAATAAAAGTTGTGCCTCTAGTGCTTCAAGGTCAGGAGCTCCATGTCCATTGAATAAACTACGTAAATCATCCAGCCCCATTTCATCATCAATTAATACATTTCCGCGCTGACTGTTGAGTAGCTTAGTCAAATCGGCGATGATTGAATCGACCAACTCAAATGAATCAGAGCTGGTTTTTTTCCCTTGCTGCCATAGGCTAAAGCGTTTTAATAAACGCTCATTAGCCATTATTGATTCGCCCCGAAATCATCTTCAAACTCAATACCATCAGCTTCATGACTCCATGTTATGCTGTCGTAAATAAATGATACCTTTTCCATATGCCCGAGTTTGCTATTTGCTAGGTCAGTTTCATTTTCTACGATGAATTCGATAGCTGTAATTTGAGCGTTCTTAAGGATTTGACGATAATAGAGCTCTTCCATTCCAGCACTATCAATTCGGTACCAATCAATGATTATACTTGTCAGTAACTCACCTTCACTCAACGCTTGATAAAGCATTGGGCTGGTGCGGTCCAGTTCTTTAAGTATCGTAATAGGCATATGTACGCGACGGCCATTAGGCAAGCCTCGTTGGTCTGTTGGTAATTTAACGCTATGTTGAATTGCCTGTACAACCAGTGCGCCTTCGCGTCCATCCAAGTCACATTCACCTTCAATGTTCCCCTGGTTTTCTGCAATTATGGTCATGAATCCTGGTAAAGCCATAAAAATCTCCCTTTAAACTTTTTCTAGTTTGCTACGTTCAGTAAGTGTGAACGGAAGGCCCATGTATTTGAAATGAGGAGTCAGGGACATGGCGACTAAATACCAGCCCGATTTTCCATCAACCTCACGTACGGTCACCCGTGCATTTCTTAAAGGTCGTCTTGCTCTTACACTTGGAGCAGGATTGTCCATATCAGAAACATATTGTTTTAACCAGTTGCTTAGCTCTTGGTCAAGTTGCGATCGTGTTTGCCAGGAACCAATATTCTCTCTTTGCATTATCTTAATGTATTGAGAAAAACGGCAGCTGATCAACATATAGGGTAATTGAATTTCAAGCCGCTGGTTAAGGGATTGCTGTCTCCCCTCGGCAGTCGCAGGGAAGTCATCGGCTTTTCGACAAGAAGGTGCAGAGAAAAACCCCGCCTTCTGACTAGCCTTATGCAAGGTCAGCGGTGTGAAACCATTCTGCACCAGTTCGGGTTCTGAACGGTCGGAAATCATAACCTCTGTAGGTATGTGACTTCTAACAGCCCCATGACCTGCCTGGACTTTTAAATCATCGATAATACCATATTCATCACCGGTAACATTTACGAACCAGCGGTAGTTGGCAAAGCTATTACAAAAGCGAGTGACCAACGCATAAGCTGCGTTGCCCCATAACCCACCTTTGATTCCACGTCCAGATTCTTCATATCCAAATTCAGAACTATGATGACTATGGCTCGGACGTAATAAGAATCGAGGGAGTGTTAAACTTACATACTGGCTGTCAGGATTAGCTCTAAAACTATTCCATTTTGTATACATTGGCTGTTCGAAATGAGCGTCTATATCACGGATACGTGAGAAGTCTTTATAGTCATCAATACCAAAGAAACTTGCTTCGACAGCACTAACCAAAGGGCAGTGTGCGATGGCTGCGAGCTTAGCAAGTTGCTGAAGCAATGCCATGTCATGCGCACTGGATTTAAACTCAAAATCACCGAGCATCAATCCGTAGGGGCGTCCTCCAAACTGGCCGAATTCAGCACTATATATTGTTTGATATAAAGAGGATTGAGTTATATCTGGCGAATCCTCAAAATCTTCCAGTAAACCATTTTTGGAAGTATTAATGACGACAAACTCAGTATTTTCTTTGGTATTAATATGTTTTTGTAGAAAATCTAATGATCGCCAGCTCGTTTCTAATGTTATTAGCCGCTCATGCTGAATAATACAATCGAGTTGCTTGCTAATGCGGGTTGCCATCTCAGCTTGAACTATAAGTTTGTCACTAGAGTCTAAATTCAATTCATTATTAAACCCAAACTCTGCTAACAAACTCGCTAAAACCGCTGGTTTTACTTTTTCGTCGCTTAATAAAGTATGCATTTTAAGCGCTTGGCGTAATTCTGGAATGCCGCGAATTAGATTTTCTGGTGAGAAGTCTTCTAAGCTATTTAGGGCATAATTAACCAGTAACGCCTCATCTACATGTGGTTTTAAATGGTTTTCTAGCGCAAGCTTTAAACTGATGTTCTGGCGGGCCAGAATGTCAGAGATACTTGCGTCAATTTTCAATACCTTATGCTCAGTTAAATCCTCGGCTTGTTCATCCGCTGTAATATTGGATAGCACGACTATGCGAAAGGGCAATTCAACTTCATGATTCAAGTGATCATTAAAGGTTAGGTTGATCCTTTCGGTTACAGCTTGTTTATTCATAGCTCATCCTACCAGCAATATGCTGCAAGTTGTGGTAATTCAAGCGGAACGGTATCAAGCATCTGGATAACAGGGCGCTGTCCATTAATCTCATAGCTTACATCGATATAGCGCACACCATTATTAATTAGCTGAGCTTTCTGATTTGGAAAATCATCGACAGTAAAAATACGACGGCCGTCTTGGAAGTCTAATAGAAACTTACCGAAGCCTTTAACTCCTAGATATTCTTTCAATAGTGTTAGTTGGCCAATTTCAATGCGAAGGGTAGTATCACCACAAGTTTCCAGTGACCAATTAAAGTCATGCTGAGTTGGATAGTTATAGTTCGCCATAGTCTGCGTGCCATCACTACAATGCAAGTCCAAAAATGTTGCATAAGGGGAGGCTTGTGCGTCAGTATTTGTACCCGATGGAAGTGCATTCATAGAAACAGTGAATTGATTACCTACGACAAAAGCTCCAGCCGCTGATTTATTCAAAACGTCCAAAAAGGTTTCCGTTAGACCTAAACTTCTTTTTTCGATATTGGCGCGTACAAAACCTTTCTTAAATTGTTTTTTAACGAATGGAGAAACTTCAGTATCCAAGAAGTTCCACAATATTCCGCCGTCACCGACTAGCATATTACCGAGGTTGTTTTTTGCAACTCCATCGATAGATGCTAAAACATTATCTTCCCAACGGTCTTGAATTGCGCAACTACTTTCTTTTTGCATGTAATCATAAGCGGCATAAATGGGCCCCATATAAAGCTTCCAGAATAGACGGGATGTGGAAATAGGCTTGCCAATTAATGCTTGTAAGTCCTTTACCGAAGTCCAGGCAGTAGCAAGTGGACCATTTCCAGCTTCAGGAGAATCTGGGGTTTGGAAGAAAGTCGTTATTGTGGCAAGTGATTGTGAGCGACTGTCGGCTTTAAAAGCAACTTCTGCCAAAGCTTGCTTATACGCATCAGCTGCTCTTACAGCATCTTCAAGTGCACTACTATCATCATCACCACCTTTCCCTTTAGTGGCTTTCTTATGTAGTTTCATACCTTTCTTGGCTAGCTTTCCAACTTTACCGAGTTTACCTAGAGCCTTTTTAAGAAGTTTACCGCCACCTTTGCCTTTACGGCCATCAGAAATCGAATAAGATTGAATTTCAGTAAAGAAAGCAATTTTATCTCGTGATTGGTAGTCGACATCAGCGAAAGGGGAGAGCTGATCATGCATGGTCTGTAATAGAGTGAAGTAAGGGTTATCAGCTGTTGCCATACGATCGAGTAGAACTGTCCATTCTTTGCGATCGCGCTGCTTCTGCTTGCCCTCATCAAACCTATCAGCAAATTCCATCCAGGTATTAATGTATTTACGCTGATAATACTGATTGAAGTCTTGCTGAATATCACTAAGTTGTTTGTCATCAGTATTAGCCATTTGAAATTCAGTTAAGAACTCCTGAATAAACTCATAACCTTCAAGAGTGAAGGCAGGACTGATCACAGGAGCTTGTGCGAGCTTGATACTTCCACCCCAGAAAGTTTTCAATAGTACTGGATCAAAACCTTGAGCATTGGCCCACTGAATGATCCAAGAGTAATCACCATGGTTTTGTTTAATTAGATGAAGTAGAGCAGCTTGCAAGCGTTTCTTCTCTTCATCCAAACCAATTAGTGATTGGCTCCAATCTACGTAGCTTAGGTAGATATCATTGAATAAAATAGACTCTTCATTTCCCACACTCGCATCTTGAACAATAATATAATCATTACCAATTGGCTGTATCTCGAAATCAGACTCTGGATTCAAGCGCTTCTGAAGAATATTAATTCGTCGAACTAGTCCGCCAGCAAGAACACTAGTATTTTTCTCTTCTAAATCATCAATGGTTTGTTTTATAGAGCCATCGTAATCCAGTAATAAGTAGTTTTGCACATAATCTATGTACTTCGCTTTAAGTTCTGCTACCTGATTACCGCCACCAAACAGACTAGACCAAGGGATATACTCTTGGTCCTTATAAGCTTGAAGGGATTCAATCATGGATTTCAAGCGATAGGCAGTATCTAAACGCATGGAAGGCGTTTGAGACTCGTCACTAATATTAATAACGGTACCTGAAAAGTTGGTTTCGACCTCGGATAAGAAAGCGCTATCTTGATTGTAGAGAGCCGTAAGACCAACAGCGGAAACAAAAGTAAGTGCGCCACTAATACCTAGGGCGTATTTACGTAAAGCTCTTCGGAAGCGAACTGCACTGGGTAAACTAACTAGCAAACCACGATCAGGCGGTAGAATTTTAGTGAAAAAGTCATGCAGGAACATGCCATCACGTACCGTTGAATCATTTTCAGTATGCACACTTGAACTGAAATATAAACCACGAAACCTAGGGGCTTCTTGATATGCATTGCCTTTAAGTGCTGTACGGACGAAAGTATGCAAGCCCGTTCTTAAATTCTCCATCGTGAGAGGCAAAGTTAATAATGCATCGCTGGGAGAATCCGTTTGCTCCATCATCAGCAAACGGACTTCTTTAAGGCGATCTAATACACTATCAAGGGCAGTATCAGTAATCGAATCATAATCGCTGGAGTCAGATTCATTTAGGTAACCCATGGCCTGATTCTTTAATTCTTCAGGTACGTATTTAGCCCACTCGGAGAAACCTGGAATCAAATCAGATTTAGTGACCATAAGATAGACAGGAACTTTAACTTCAAGTTTCTCCATCATACGGTTAATGCTATTCCGTACTTGTCGGCCTTCTTCTAATAATTCATCCTCAGTGCAATTTAATAAACGGTTAGCCGCAATGACGAGAACTAGGCCATTTAAAGGTTCTTTTTGCTTATGACGGGAAAGCATGGAAAGAATTTGATTCCATTCTTTACGGTCTCGCTCTAAATTATCAGGTACAGCGTAGCGTCCAGCCGTATCAATAATAATACCTTCCTCATGCAACCACCATTCAAGGTTTAAGGTTGAACCCTCTTCTTTGCTGGAAAGATCAATGGAAGGCAATAAGAGCTTTGAGTTACGCAAACTTGTGCTTTTACCAGAAGCAGGGCGCCCGAAGACCATGTACCAAGGAAGTACATATAAAGGATCTCCTTGAAATTTTAGCTGGGAGCGTTTTAAGGCTCGAATGGTTTGATTCCAGCGACCTGTTAATGACTTTTTAAGCTCACCGGAGGACATACCTAAATCATCATGTTGATCATCAGGGTTTTCACTGTTTAACAAACTCTGCACTTGAGCTTTAGCACGGTAGCGAATTATGGCCTTGCGAACCATGACAATTGCCAGCCAAAGAGAAAAAATGCCAGCCAGTGCGTAAACACCTTCCATGAGTGGGCGTTCTAATAAATACGTGATACTAAGTACAACACCAGATATCAATAATATGATAAAGATCCAGGCAAGTGTACGGAAAAATGTTCTCATGACTACTTCACCAATTCCATAATCTCAGCAAGCCAATCATTAATCTGAAGGGCATAAAAAACAAACACACCTAAAATCACAAATACAGGTACAGACGTGAAAAACGGCATGAGGTTGGTGCGAGAGGTACTTTGTCGACCTTCGCGAATTGATGTTTGGTAGGCTTGATCAAAAAGCATTGTCTTTTCTAAAGTTTGATTAGCATCCTCTGGTAATAATAAGTCCAGATTAAATACTCTTATTTCTTCAAGTTTTGGTCGATCATCTGGCATAAAGTATTGACCTTTATAGCCAAGCCCCATACATAGCAAGAAAACTTCTCGAATGCTTCGATCTTCACCTTGGCGATTCAACTTATTTAACCGTTCAAAAAACTCTCGACCAGCATTAGTCGTTTCAAAGTAATGGCGCTGCATAGATACTTGCTGCCACTTAGCTTTATTAGACCAATTTGAGGTAAGTATCATTTCATCAATATATGAAACAATAGGGAATAGGGCAGAATCGGCCTGATACTTTGTCATTCCTTTCGATACAGCTTTCTCAAGGGCCTGATCGATTAGATGAGTTAAAGAATTCTTTAACTCATCTACGTCTTGCTCTGAATCAGGGGTTAACATTGGCACGATCTTCCGTGCTGTTAACAATACATCAATATAAAAATCAACTAAACGCATTACTTAATCCATCAATTATTTGCGTAGAATTACAAGCTCAACCTTAAGGTCTTCTGGTGCTTCATCCCACATTAGGGCAAGATTTTGCTTGCTCTGAATCTGTTGCCACTTGTCATCATATATATCAATGCGCGCGTAGTTAGCAAAAGCTTTTTTAGGTAGCCCTGGAGGTGGTGAAGGCATGTGAAATAAGCCAATCCCCGGTAGGGATCGCTCAGCTAATACTTCAACAGTACTGCTATCTGCAAGCTTGCCTGTAGTGAGGAAAGACTGAGAATGCTCATCCCACGGTTGCTCGGTATTAAGTATCAAGTAAAAATCGACTTGCTGCTCGAAAAACTCAGCGGGGATGCTCGTACTGAAATATTTACCGTCAAAATCTAGCTCAACTAGGAACTGTGGGCCCACAGATATTTCATTCATTAACTGGCTAATTAGGTTGCGCGCTGCATTAAAGCATTCACCAATATTAGTATGCTGATAAGGAGGCAATAGACGCTCACCTTTTTTATTTTCCCCTAGAAAGTTAATGTCCTGGGTAAAAGTACTAATTTCGCCCACAAGTTCACGTAAGAATCCGTAAATATCCCAAGGATGAACATTTGGTGTCTCAGTAATATGGAATAATCTAGGGACATAGCGAGACAATGTCTGCAAGCCTATTCGATAACGCAATAAATTTGGGTCAAATCCGCCCGATTGTTGAGTCGCGCTATTATTACTACTCAGCTGAATTGCACGACCGGTTAGCTCATCGCGCAATTCTTTAATTAAACGCTGAATCTCACTTGTACCTGCCATAGTAATTAATGGTGGTACGAAGTCACTCATGTATGCAAGGTTTTCACCATCAAGCGCAATTTTAGCTATAGGAATCAACAAATAGTCAGAGTAATCATCACGCTCATGTTCAAATACAACCCCCAACTTATAGGTTAAAGATTGCAACTCGGCTTCAGGACCGTCTGAGTATATGTCTGTAACATTTTGCGGCGATGCTTGAGTGAAGTATCGAGTCTGAACCGTTGCTGTTTCAATAGGATCTTGAATAACAGTAACATTAGATTCAAGATTGCTTATTTTGCGTAAACAAACATAAACATTAAGAGGAATTTCAGGATCAATTTCGATCTCATTTAACTGACGACTTTGTATAAATGCATTCTTCCCAATAATTACATGACTGCCATCTTGGAAAATAATTTCGCCGTCATCAATTTCAACAATACGCTGTTGTAATGATGTTTTTGCCATTGTGTAAGAGGTGAAGCCCCAAAACCAAGGGTGGGAGTACTCTCGCACTAGATTACTTTGATTGGCTTGATACAATTCACTTTGCTGAAAATGTTGAGGCTGTAGAAACATCCCCTGACGCCAAAACACTGGCTTAATTGTAGCCACATTAACCCCCAAAAAATTAAAATAATGAACAACCAACTTAAAAAAGGTTGGTTTCTTCCTTGTCTAAAATACGAAATTCACGCGTGCTCTTTCTACCGAGAGATACGTCAATATAGATGTCATTTGGTACCGCTTTCGCTTCATCTGCAATCAGCCCCAAGCTTGAAAGCATTATATCGACAAAACCGCGTTTTGCAGCTTTTACCGGTATCGGATAAATTTTCACATCTAACTCTGTGTTTAGGCCAAAATAGCCTGAAATAATACCTATGTACTGTGCGCTTTGAGCACGACTAAAAACAGAAACCTTTTCACCGCCCGGATGCATGATAGTGCGTGAAAATTGTGCAACGGTATCGTCAATACGACCCTTATTCATAAGTTGCACAGCGCCTTCTTTAGTTTCAGATAGACCACGAAATGTATTGGGATCATTTAATTGAAAAATACCTAATGCTAAAGAGTGTGGTCGACCACTAATAACATTTAAATCAGCAGGAGCTGCGGAATGAATATGAATAGCTCTTTCTTGGTAGGTCCAATCTTCAGGAGCAACTTCAAGAGTCGTTTTACTAGCGCAAGCCGTTAAAAATAGTGATAAAAAAAGTGTGAGAATATATTGCACGTCATATGCCTGATAAATATTACAAAGAGTTTGCAGCGTTTGCTGCAAACTCTATTTCAAACGGTTTACTAACCTGCAGAAGCACCGAAACGGTAGCTACCTTCAGTACCCGCTGCTTCATGAGTCCAAGTGATTGCACCAGGATTGATATACAAAACTTCTTGATGAGCAAGGTGAGCCAAAGAAGGATCACCAATGCTTGGAAGAATAGTTTCAATATCAACAAGAACTGAGTTCTCTAACTGCATCACATAATAAAGCTCTTCTTCACCACTTGCAGAAATACGATACCAGTTAACAGTAATTGTTAGCTGTTCGCCAGACGTTAGCGCGTTGTGCAAAAGAGGAGAGGCTTTGTCGATCATTTTGGTGATCTTCATTGGCTTCATTGCAGGCATGCTAGTGATTTGGCCACTTTGCTCATTTGTACCGCGAGGTACATTGTGTTGAAAAGCCTGAACCATAATCTCATCTTCGTGACCTTCTTGGGTCGCAGTACCAACGGAATCTTCGCTTAACGCTCCAGCGCTGATATCACCTTGGTTTTGGCCTTCAATTTCCATATATGCTGGGATTGCCATATATTATCTCCTGATTAATTAATTAAGATGGTACATGAGAAAATACTTGTAGGTGCAATAGAGCGACACCTACAAATACTAACTATTCTTTATCTAACTTTCCTGCGAGGGAAAGAGTAAAGCTAGAGCCCATATATTTAAAATGAGGTCTAACATTCATTTCCACACGATAGAAGCCTGGATTGCCTTCATCATCACTAACGATGATTTGAGCTTCGCGCAATGGTTTGCGGCTACGAACTTCTGGCGGTGGGTTATCCTGGTCTGCTACATATTGGCGAACCCATTGGTTGAGCTCACGATCTAAATCATTACGTGTTTTCCAGCTACCAATATGTTCGCGCTGTATGACCTTAATATAATGAGCTAAACGATCAATCATGAATAAGTAAGGTAATTCTGTACCTAGCTTAAAGTTGGTTTCAGCTTGCTTTCCTTCAGGACTATTGCCAAAGAACTTTGCCTTTTGGCACGTATTGGCAGAGAAGAAAGTTGCATTATCAGTGCCTTTACGGGCAACCAAACCTATAAAGCCCTGTTCAGCTAGTTCAAATTCCTGACGATCGGAAAGCATCACTTCAGAAGGGCTATAAATTTTGGTCTCGCCATTTTCTTGGTATTTATAGACTGGAAGATCTAGTACTTCGCCGCCGCTTTGTGGGCCAATTACATTAGGACACCAGCGATACTCAGCAAAACTGCGAGCCATGTTGCTGGCAAAAGCGTAAGAAGAATTACCCCAGCATAACTTTTCAAAATCCTGCTTTATGCCTTCTTGGTAATCAAATTCTTTTACAACATTGTCTTCGCCATAAGGTGAGCGAAGCATGAAGCGCGGTACGGTTAGTGCAACGTTACGTGCGTCATCGGACTCACGGAAGCTTTGCCACTTAGCATACTGAGGACCTTCAAAAATAGACTCTAGGTCTTTTAGAGCTGGCATACCTTGAAAGCTATCCAAGCCGAAGAACTTAGGGCCTGCAGAAGCAATAAAAGGGGCGTGAGACATCGCGCTTACTGATGCAACATCTTGCATAAGCTTTAAGTCTTGGGCTGTCGGATCTAGAGCAAAACCTGAAATAATTGCACCGTATGGTTTACCACCAAACTGGCCATATTCAGCAGAATAAACATGCTTATATAAACCAGAGCGTGTTACATCAGGAGCATCTTCAAAATCTTCAATC
>Ga0209396_1005205_pt1 | contig 12359 bp, 8 predicted proteins | sample GOMGulsemesocosm_6_FD_184638 | JGI IMG/M metagenome (GOLD analysis project Ga0209396, IMG submission 184638) | Methane-oxidizing microbial communities from mesocosms in the Gulf of Mexico - GOM8C Gulf of Mexico (SPAdes) (version 2) | ecosystem: Environmental > Aquatic > Marine > Cold seeps...
TGTCATTTTTTTGCTGGTAAGGCGCTTTTCTGCAGGCGTAGTGGGCCTACGGAGAAGAAAAGCAACGCGACCAGCAGAGGAATGGCGCAGAAGTTGTTATTCAATTATCCGCATGACCCACTAGAGCTTGTAAGCGCGCTTGGCGAGCTTGTAACTTAAATCCACGATCAGCTCATCGGCTTCGACCTCACTCAGCCGGTGTTCAGCGACCAGCTGCGCGAGAAAACCACAGTCCATACGCCGCGCCAAGTCGTGGCGCGCAGGGATAGAGAGGAAGGCGCGGGTGTCGTCGTTAAAACCAACGGTGTTGTAAAAACCCGCTGTTTCGGTCACCTGCTCTCGGTAGCGGCGCATGCCTTCGGGGCTGTCGTGGAACCACCAGGCGGGCCCGAGCTTTAACGCGGGATAGTGACCAGCCAGTGGCGCCAGCTCACGGCTGTAGGTGGTTTCGTCCAGGGTGAACAAAATAATGCTCAGTTTGGGGTGGCTGCCGTACTTATTCAGCAGCGGCCGCAGCGCGCGGGTGTACTCTGTCTTCAGTGGCAGGTCCGCGCCCTTGTCGCGGCCGTAGTCACGCAACAGATCGGCGTTGTGATTGCGGTAACAGCCCGGGTGTATCTGCATCACCAGCCCGTCACTCAGGCTCATCCCAGCCATCTCGGTGAGCATCTGCGCGCGGAACAGCTCGGCCTCAGACAGACTGAAATTACCCGTCATCACCGTTTGATAGAGTTCTTCACACACAGCTTCACTTAGGTCGGCTGTCGCGGGGCTCGGGTGGCCGTGGTCGGTGGAGGTAGCGCCGTGCTCGATAAAATACGCGCGTCGATTCACCAGTGCGCGCAGGTAACCGGCAAAGGAGCCGACATCTTCACCGCTCAACTCCCCCAAGCGCACGACATTATCCCGAAACTCAGGTATTTCGGGGTCGATCACATTGTCGGGGCGAAAAGCGGTGATCACCCGCCCCGACCAATCACTCTGATGAACCTGGCGGTGATAGCGCAGGTCATCGAGTGGTGACTCGGTGGTGGCCAGCACCTCTATATTAAAACGCTCGAATAAAGCTTGCGGTAAAAACTCCGGGCGCTGCAAACAGTCGTCGATCAGATCGTACTGGCTGTCGGCATTGGCCGGAGACAGGGTCTCGGTAAGCCCGAACACCTCGGCAAATACATAGTCCAACCAGAGGCGGCTGGGCGTGCCGCGAAACAGATAATAGTGCTGGGCAAAACAACGCCAAACAGCGCGTGGGTCTGTCTCGACAATTTCTTGCGGCTCTTGTTTGGGAGTCTCTTGCTGCTGCCTTCCTTGCTCCTCCTCTAGCTTCTCAGCTTCTCTCCCCCCTTGATTCCGGCGCTTAATGCCCAGCGCCGCTAAGCTCACCCCCTGGCTGTAAAGCATGCGCAACAGGTAGTGGTCCGGCTGAATCAACAGCGCGGCGGGGTTGGCAAAGGCTTTGTTCTCGGCGAACCAGCGCGGATCCGTGTGGCCGTGCGGGCTGATAATTGGCAGCCCTTCAACCCGTGCGTATAGGCGGCGCGCAATGTCGCGAGTGCCCGGATCGGCCGGAAATAGTCTGTCTGCGTGTAAGCTGATGGGCTGTGGATTACTCATACTCGCGCACTGCTCTCAAATCGTTAAATTTTGGTATGACCAATTATTCCGAGAGCTCAGAAGCAAGTCAAGCAATATAGTCAGATCCGTTCCTCTGCCCCAAAAACTTCCTTCAATGGGCCACGATTAACCGGATAACACGGGTTTTAAAACCGTAAAACACTTGACGCTGACAGAGGCAAAAAACGATAATTCGGTCCTACCAAAATAATACTCCCGTTCCTCCTGCCGAGATAAGCGTTAGTCATGAGTCAGTTCTCCCAAGAAGACATAAAAGTTCAGCGCCTCTACTTGCAGATTTTCGATCAGCTCAAGGCGATGATCGCCAGCGAAGGCCTCAAGCCCGGCGACCGACTGCCACCCGAGCGCAGCCTCGCCGAGCAGTTCGGCGTCAGCCGCCCCCCCCTGCGCGAAGCCATCATCGCCCTCGAGGTGAAAGGCATTGTCGAGGTCAAGCCAGGCTCGGGCGTCTATGTTCGCGCACACCAAGAACAGCACAGCAGCATCAAAGAGCCGGAGGACCTACCCGGCCCCTTTGAGATACTCGAGGCGCGCCGCCTGTTTGAGGCCGACGCCTGCGCGCTGGCCGCTGAGCGCATCAGCAATGAAAAGCTGCAATTGCTTGAACAACTGCTGAAGAGTTTGGAGGATAACAATACCCAGCTCAACGCCGGCGAAGCCGAGAAGATCGACCAGCAGTTTCACCTGATCATTGCCGACTCAACCCGCAACAGCGCTGTTGCCTCGACTATTCGCTGGCTCTGGGAGCTGCGCAACAAATCCGAAATCAGCGCTTTGTTCCACAAAAAATTACGCCAGCGAGGTTCACTGCCCACCGTTGACGACCACCGCCAAATATTGGCGGCGCTGATGCAGCGCGACCCCCAAGCCGCACGGGCCGCCATGGATCGACACCTGGGCCGCGTAATCGACGAACTGACGCGCCACAGCTTAGAAGCCTACGATTGAGCTCCAAGCCTATTCATCTACCCATGGGGACGCTCGCTGTTTCCATGCATCACCTTTTCGACATCGGCCACAGCTCCCATTTAAAGCCCACCACAAAATCGCACGGAGTGCGCTTTGTGCGGGCTGCTATGGTGTTGTCCATAATAGCCCCCAAATTTGCACACCTACTTCAGGGTTGGTCAAACAACAGACAAAGCATCACCCTAGGCTCTCATCTCCATCAGGAAAGCCTTGAAGATACGACCCAGTACCTCGCTCTGGGCGTCGAGCATCTCATCACCTAGCGGATCGCCCGCCCCCAGCGATGCCATCAGCGGCGCGCAGGAAAAATACCCCAGAGCAACATTCATCATCGCCAGAAGCGGCAGCATTGACTCGCCAGCAAGGCTGCCCCCCTCGAGGCCCGCCTTGCTGGCAAGCTCGCCGCCCGCCTCCAGCAGCCGCCCGAACCAGAGCTCGGCCATCGGACTGATACCTGCCCCGCTGCTGTTGAGCTCTCGCTGCAGCAGGCGCGCGCCGTGTGGGTGCTGGGCCAGCAGCTGCACGACTGCTCTCGGGGTTTTGAGCAGCCCACTAAAATACAGATCCTGTTTTGACCAGCTGGCCACCTCATCGACCAAGGGCTGCAGGGCGTACTCCATCACCGAGCTATAGAGCGCATCCTTACCGGCAAAGTGCTTGTACAGGCTCGGGTCTTTGATACCTATCTCATCGGCTATCTGCCGAAAGGTGGTGCGCTCATAGCCCTGCTCGGCGAACAGTCGCAGTGCGCTCTGCAGGATCTTGGCCCGGGTGTCGCCCGCCCGCCCCCGCCGCTGGGTTGTCTGTGTTTGCCTTGTCATCCCTTTGCCTTTGTCCGTCTGTGAGAATTTAGCTAGTTTACCATAGCCTATTATGGCTAGCTCCGGGTAGCCTTTACGTTTTCTTAGCGCACTTAGATCCGTGAGTATTTCCAGGATATATGGAAAATATTGGCTTTACTGCTGTTTTTAAGAAGTTTTCGGTTGTTGCAAATAAACCAAGCCTCAAGTAAATTGCACTCAAAGGCTAGCCCCAGCTAGCTATGTATTGATTTTGGCGCTGTGCACCCTGCATCGCCCCCTGTGTTTGTATGAGGAAGCCAATGAATACTGAACAGAAGCAATGGGTCAGCGACGACGGCGCGCTTGTCGACAGACGAATCTTTTCCGACGCTGAGATCTATGAGCGCGAAAAGAAAACAATTTTCAATAAGTGCTGGTTGTTCCTCTGCCATGAGAGCCAGTTGGAAAACCGCGGTGACTTCTTCTCGACCTACATGGGTGAGGAGCCGGTGGTGGTGTCGCGCCACAAGGATGGCGAGATCTACGCCTTCATCAACAGCTGCCGCCACCGTGGTCTGCGCGTGTGCCGTGCCGACAGCGGCAACAGCAATTCACACACCTGCCCCTACCACGGCTGGAACTATGGTACCGATGGCCAGCTGATGGGTATGCCAGGCAAGAAGGACTACTACCCGGATCTGGATGCCAGTGAGTGGGGCCTGGTGCAGGCGCGCGTCGGCATCTATAAGGGCCTGGTATTCGGCACCTTCGATCACGACGGTATTAGCCTGGAAGAGCATTTGGGTGATGCGACCTTCTATCTTGACACGCTGCTTGATCGCAGTGAAGAGGGCATGGAGGTGATCGGTGGTGTGCAGAAATGGGAGGCCAACAGCAACTGGAAAATGCCGTCGGAAAATATGGTGGGTGATACCTATCACGCGATGATGAGTCACCGCTCGGTGTTCGCCATGCAGCCGGACGCCCAGGATACCTACGATCAGATTCAGGAGGGCTTTAATATTGCCATTGAGGGCGGCCACGGCAGCGTTTGCCGCTATTTCCCCGAGGGTACCGATGCGGAGGACTTGCTGCCGGGTGAGACAGCGCACCTGGAGATGAGCCCGGCACTGGGGGATGCCATACGTGCCGGTCAGGCCGAGGCGGAGCAGCGTCTGGGCTCGGTAAAATTGCGCACCAAGCCTGCCGCCAGCACCATCTTCCCCAACTTTCACCTGCTGTCGACGGTGTTTTGTCTGCGCATTGCGCACCCGCGCGGGCCGAAAAAATCCGAGCTGTGGAACTGGGTGATAGTGCCCAAGGCCTGGCCGCAGGAGATCAAGCAGGCGGTTATCGATAACTATTACGTGGCATTTGGCCCGGGCGGCATGCTCGAGCAGGACGATATCGAGAACTGGGAGCAGGTGACCGCCGGCAGTATCGGCGAAGAAATCACCAAGCACCCCTTCCACTTTGGTATGGGCATGGGGGCGGGCGAAGCCCACCCGGATATTCCCGGGTTGATTGGCGACGCCTTCAACGAATTGCCACAGCGTGAGATGTATCGCCACTGGCAAAACCTGATGAATCAAGAAGATTAAGGGCACGCATATGAGCAGCAATACGATGGTCAGTCTTGAGGAACAGCGCGAAATTGAGCAGTTCTTGTACCGCGAAGCCAGGGTTCTCGATGAACGTAAGTTTAACGACTGGTTGGGCATGTTGGATGGCGGGATTCGCTACTACATGCCCAACCGGAAAGTGCGCAAGCCCAAGTCGAGAAGCGATGAGTGGGATGTCGAGGACGAAATCAGTGGTGACGGCGAGCTGGGTCTGCTGTCCGACAATATCCTCACCTTGTCGATGCGCGCCACGCGTTTGATGGACGGCTTGTCCTTCTCGGAAAACCCCATGTCGAGAACCGTGCGCATGATCTCGAACATCGAGGTGCAGGCGGGAGAGGAAGAGGGCAGCTACAAGGTCTATTCCAACTTTCACCTCAACCGCAAACGGCTGGAAAAAGACAATTGCGATATCTACGGCTCGCGGCAGGACATTATTGTACGAGAGGATGGAGAGCTGTTGCTGGAAGAGAGGCGCATCGTGCTCAATGCCACGGTGTTGAACTTCCCGAGTATCAGTCTGTTCTTCTGACACTGGCTTTCCCCGTGCGACTGTCTGTGTGTGCTTTCCTGCAAACCCATACACAGGTTCATGTCGCCCTGCCGTGCTCGCAAGTGAAAGCGTGGCACTATCTGGGCGCTTAGCGCCCTATTCCAAAAATGCTGCGGCAGCTTTTACTCTCGCTGGAAAGCTGAGTTGAAAGAGCCAGCGCGCCGGCATTTTGTAGAGGAAATATTGGTATGTTGGAAAGTTATGGTGGTGCGGTAATCCTACTTATTCCCGTCATCAATAGTTTTGTTGGCTGGTTTACCAACTGGCTGGCGATCAAGATGATGTTTTACCCGGTCAACTTTGTCGGCATTCGGCCGCTGCTCGGCTGGCAGGGCATTATTCCGGCTCAAACCGAAGAGTTGTCGAAGAAATTCAGTCTGCTGATCAGTGAGCAGCTGGTGGACGTGTCGGAAATTATCGGTGACCTCAACAGCGACCGCAAACTCACTGAACCTCTGGTGAGTGAGATGACCGAGGCGGCGGTCGAGGCGATTTCAACCCAGTATGCGCCGAAGAAGTGGGCGAAGTTGGCGCCCCCGATACAGACCCAGGTGAAGACGGGCATTACCAAGAGCATCAAGAAGATCGTTGCTGATCTGCTGGAAGAAATGGCTGAAAGCCCAGAAAAAATGATCGACATAGACGCGATCATTCACCAGTCAATGGTCAAGGATCGCGGTCTGCTGGGGCACTTTATTACGGAGATCGCCGGTCCAGAGCTGAAGTTTATCGAAAAGTCTGGCCTCTGGTTCGGCTTCCTCTTTGGCCTACTGCAGCTGGCTGTATGGATGCTCTACCCGCAGCAGTGGATGCTGCCTATCGGTGGTTTTCTGGTCGGTTATGTCACCAACTTCCTCGCGCTCACCCTGTTGTTTGAACCAAGTACACCGCGCAAGCTGGGTCCCTGGGTGATTCAGGGTGTCTTTATCAAGCGTCAAACCGAGGTGGCGACGAAGTTTGCCAATGTGATTGTCAACTCAATCTTCACTCTCGAAAACCTCGCCAGTGAAACTCTGCAGGGCAACAAGCGCGAGTCACTGATGGCCATGGCCGAGGAGAAGATCAATACGGCGCTGGATCGCGAGCAGAAGAACCCCATACTCGCGCGTTTGTTTGGCAAGGATATGATCAATGACATGCGAGCCGATTTGCTTGCCGGCATGCATAACTTGGACCCGAAAAAGATAAAAAGTGAGTCGCTTGAAACTGTCTTCGCAGAGCGGACCCAGAAGCTTCATCAACAGCTCGATGGCAACCTCTCCAAGCTCAAGCCCGATGAGTTCAATAACATTTTGCGCCCGGTTTTTAAGGCCGATGAGTGGAAGTTGATCCTTGCCGGTGCCGTACTGGGTACGGGGGCGGGTGCGCTGCAGATGCTGTTTATTGTCCAGTGATGGGTTGAAATAATGAGCACTGCATTCGCACGGCAGGTGTGGGTGCGGCCGCTCGCCGTTTGAATAATGTGCAGGAGGATGTATGAGCGAGGCGAAAATAGCCCTGGTGATCGGGGCCAGTGGTTTTCTTGGAAGTCACCTGGTGAAAGAACTCATCAAGCAGGATTATTCGGTGCGAATCTTGGTGCGCGCCAGCAGTAATATCAAGACCTTGAAGGGATTAACGTTTGAAAAATTCATTGGCGATGTCGGGGATCTGGACTCCCTTAAAGCGGCCATGCAAGGCTGTCACTATGTCTTTCACTCGGCGGTGAATACCGGCGCCTGGCTGAATGACAGTGGCCCGCTCTACAAAACCAACGTGTTGGGCACCATCAATTCGGTGCGAGCGGCCAAGGCGGCTGAGGTCGAGAAGTTCGTCTTGACCAGCAGCCTGGTCACCATTGGCTCTGGGGGCGTGGGCGGCTCGCAGATGGCCAGCGAAGCCTCTGAGCTGAGCGAAAAAGATATGGTCACCGAGTATACGCGCACGCGTTTTCTCGCCGAGCAGTATGTGCTGAACGAATTCCGCGAGAGTGGTTTTCCGGCCGTGGCCGGCTGCGTGTCCAATACCTACGGTCCCTGCGACAGCCAGCCAACGCCCCATGGCAACCTGGTGAAGTTAGTGGCCGAGGGACGCCTGCCGTTTTACTTCGGCGCGGCTGCGGAAGTTGTCGGGGTTGTCGATGCCGCCAAGGGTTTAATTTTGGCGGCGGAAAGAGGCATCAGTGGCGAGCGCTATATTTTCTCTGAGCGCTACCTGAGCAACCGTGAATTGCTGTCGATTGCTGCCAAGCATGCTGGGCGCAAGCCCCCAGCGCGGGCGATCAATAAATCGCTGCTAGGGGCAGCCGTGTGGTTAGCTGAATCCGCCAGTCGCGTAGCGGGAAAGCAGTCTATGGTTTCTGCCAACTCCATCAAGATGATGTATGAAACCTGGCCGCTGAATCACCAGAAGGCGACCGATGAACTTGGCTGGCGCCCGGCCCCCATAGAGCAATCTATTCAGCAGGCGGTTGATTATTACCTGGCCGATTAAGCGCTGGCATCAAGTTCAAGACTTTGCAGCTCGCTGATGCTGCCAGGTACCTGGCTGTCTTGTCATTAACAGTCTCTGTCGGCAGAAATGGTTTATAGCTCACGGATGAGCTCTTTTTATAACCTGAATCGCTACCTGCTTTCTAGACAATTACTCGCCGCTTTTTATGTTGCTCTTCATGCTCTAGCGGCGAGACCTGATTGTTGGAACCATGTCGCCGTCTTGAGTTGTAGAACATCTCGATGTAATTGAATGTGCCGGCCCTTGTCGCATCGCGTGAGGGATAAATTCCCGTTTCACTCGCTCGCAGCACGCCACCCACACTGCAGGAGCCAGTCCTTACTTAAAAAAGCACTTACAGGGTAAACAGCCACTATAATAAAATGGGTTTTGTCGACCTGCCTGCTCCTCTGCCCATTACTGAGGCTCGTTTTGAGATCAGACAAGTTCATCCTCTCGCTACTGGCCCTACTGCTCTTCAGCCTACAGGCCAGCGCAGCCGAGCCGCCCACAGCCGTTATTGCCAGCCTTGAGAAACCCTTTAATCTAAGCCCCTACTTGGAATTTATTGAAGACCCAGCGCATGAATTGTCCTGGCAGGACATAAGCGCCGGTCGCCACGACCATCTCTGGCAAGCCAACCGGGGGACAACGTTTAAAGCCTCCAACCGCCAGAGCCGCTACTGGTTTCGGCTCACCCTGGAGCTGCCGCCAGCGGTGGTATCAGCAGCACCGGTGGTGTTTGTTGACTCACAGCCGGATTCTATTGGCCTGCTGAGCCTGCGTATCCCCACGGCAGACGGCCAGTATCGCCAGGTCAATACCGGCTCGACCCAGCCCTTCCAGCAGCGGGATATAGCTCACACAAACTACGCCTTCCAGCTGGAGCAAACATCCGGCAGCCTGGTGCTACTGGGCCTGGTGGATAACAGCATGCGCGCGCGCGCCGCGCGCCTGCCACTGGTTTTGCTCAGTGCCACAGATTATCGAGAACTCAGCCAGCAGCGCGACGGCATTTTCATTGCTTTTTATGCGGCCATAGCCTCACTGCTGATTTACAACCTGTGTTTGTTTCTCACCCTGCGCCACAGCATGTACGGCCTCTATCTACTCTTCCTGATAATGGCAATGCTCAACCTCGCCGTTATCGACGGCAATGCCATGCGCTGGTTGTGGCCAGATCACCCCGAGCTGCATCGGTTGTTTGGTAAGATCAACGGCATCATCTCGCCGACCCTGTACCTTATCTTTGTCTATGCAGCGCTCGAGCGGGTAGCATTCTGGCCCTGGTTTACCTGGTTTTACCGTGGGCTGGTGGGCGCGGGCATTGCCCTGGCGCCGGTGGCGCCGTTTATCGTTAATCAGGCGGGGGCTCTCTACAGCCTCTACGGCGGCCTTATCATCCTTATAGTACTGACCGTACTGATCGCCGCGGTGCGCCACCGCACCCCCCTGGCCGTTTATCTGCTCGTCGCCGAGATAATGGTAATAAGCGGTATTGTCATCTATCTAATGATGATTCAGGGTCTGTTGCCCGCCAATCACCTGACCCAGTGGAGCATGCACTGGGGTTTGGGTATTGAGGCCTATCTGCTGTCACTGGCGCTGGCGGCTCGCACGCGCATCGCGCAACTGGCGGCTCAAAAAAACCTCGAGGATTACCAAACCCTTTTTCAACAATCCAATGAGGGATTATTTCAATTCCACCTGAACGATAAGGCTCTGCGTTGTAATAGCGCCTTTGCGCGTCTGTTTGGTTACGATAATCCCAGCGAATGCCAGCGGCAAATACAAAAAAATATGCCGCCTGAAGTCCGGGATCTGGCCAGGCTGTTGAGGATCAATAACGGCAGTGTAACCGCCGTCGAGCGCGAAATAAAAAACCGTCGTAACCGCAAAACAGCCTGGGTACTGGTGACCATGCGGTTGGTCACTGACGCGGCGGACGAGCCGCTACTGGTCGATGGTTCCATGACCGACATCACCGAAAGCAAGCTCAAAAAACAGGCTGAAAACGCCCAGCTGCTAGCCGAACAAGCGCGGCGGCTGGCGCGCGCCGAAGCCACAGAGGCACAAGCAAGGGCCAGTGCGAAGAGTGACTTCCTGGCCAAAATGAGCCACGAAATTCGCACCCCCATGACCGGCGTGCTGGGTATGTCCGAGCTGTTGAGAGATACAGAGCAGACCGAGCAACAAAGAAAATACAACGACGTGATCCACGCCTCCGGCCAAGCCCTGCTGACCATCATCAACGATATTCTCGACCTCTCAAAAATAGAAGCGGGCAAGCTTGCGATTAACAACAGCCGCGTTGAACTGGAGCAACTGGTGGCTGAAACCCTGCAGATATTTCGCCTAAAACCTGACAAGCAACACCTATGCCTGCTCTGCTATATCGACCCAAGATTGCCCCCACAGATTGAGACTGACCCTACACGGCTGCAACAAATACTCATCAACCTGGTGGGTAATGCCTATAAGTTCACCCAGCAGGGCAGTGTCGGGGTGCGCATACAGCTAGCCGAGGGCAAGCGGATGCGTATTGCCGTGACGGACACAGGTATCGGCATGAGCGAACAGCAGCAGGCGCGGCTGTTTAGCGATTATGTCCAGGCCGAAAGCTCAACCAGCCGCGACTATGGCGGCACGGGTCTGGGCTTGTCCATTTCAAAACAACTGGCGCAGTTAATGGGCGGCGAGATAGGCGTCGACAGCCGCCAGGGTGAGGGCTCCACCTTCTGGGTCACCCTGCAACTTGTAAATCACCCAGCGGAGCCGCTACAGCCAGCAGACAGCAAACGGCCGAACACTAAACCCCTGGCTACCGAGCCGCTGGACGATAACCCACTGAACAATAAAACCCTGTTGATCGTCGACAGCATCCAACTCAACCGCGAGCTACTGAGTGATTGCTCACAGGCACTCGGCTTAAAGGTTTGTACTGTGAGCACAGGTGCCGAAGCCTTGCAGCAGCTCGAGCAAGACAAGCTCGACCCACAGACACACGGCGTCCCCTTCGACCTGATCATCAGCGCCAGTCAACTGACTGATACCAGCGGCGTCGAGCTGGCCAACCATCCGCTGTGCCAGCAGAGCCAGCGGCTCATACTCACCAGCGCAGCGCCAGGCCAACCAGCCGCGCAAGGGTGCGATGGTTCAACGCTCTGCGAGTACCAATACCCTCTGGGAAACAACGAATTCCGCGCGCTGCTGTTGCAGGCCCTGACACAGGGCAATCCGCCGCCAGTAACGGCTGCGCCACCAGCCGCCAAGCCCTCGGCCGCGGCGGACAGCCAGTTCAGCGAGCTGCCAACCCTCAATATTCTGGTGGCCGAAGACAACAGCGTGAATCAAATGGTGATCCTCGGTATGCTCAAAAAATTGGGCCAACAAGCGGACCTCGCCCAAGACGGGCGCGAAGCACTGCAAGCATTTAACAAGGCATCGACCACTCCCTACGACCTGATCCTGATGGATTGTGAAATGCCCGAGATGGATGGCTTCAGTGCCACACAACACATACGCGAGTTGGAAACCACTGACCAGCACACTCCCATCATTGCGCTTACCGCGCACGCCATGGAACACCAACTGGAGCGTTGCAGAAATGCCGGCATGGATGATTGCCTGACCAAACCTCTGGATATAAACAAGCTTAAAGCGCTGCTAATGAACCTCTAACCGGCAAGCCCCCCTTTGAGGGCCTAACTTAGTGGACCACTAGACAATGATTTAACCCGTCGCACGACGTCTGCGGCCAGTGGGTCACGATGAAAATTCGGTAACCCTTGATTTCAAAATATATGATTTTATATAGGTCGAATTCTATTTCTCAAAGTGCGTAAAAATCCACTCTGACACATCAGCTAGGTTTGTCATTTCTCGATCAGGTTCCGAAATACTTCGAATTTCAACCGCCTGTCCAAGCAACACAAGAACTAAAAGGACTTCCACCCCTAGCGGATAAGGCAGAATAAATCTGCCATCCAGGCAGTGGCTTACAGTACAATCTGATTGAGTATATTGCCCCTTAAAACCCTGCTGCACTCAGCTCTGATCACACTCACCGGAATACGCACCTCTTGAACAGTCAACTGCTGTTATTGCTCGTTCTTGCCTATGGCGGCTTGCTCTTCGTCATTGCTTGGCTGGCCGAGCGCTACGCCTACAAGCTGGATTTCCCCTGGTGGCGACCACTGGTTTACAGCTTGTCTATCGGTGTCTACTGCAGTTCCTGGACCTTTCTCGGTGCGGTCGGCACGGCGGTGACCAGTGGTTGGTCCTTCTTGCCCATTTATCTGGGCCCTATCTTACTGCTGTTGT
>Ga0209396_1005208_pt1 | contig 12352 bp, 10 predicted proteins | sample GOMGulsemesocosm_6_FD_184638 | JGI IMG/M metagenome (GOLD analysis project Ga0209396, IMG submission 184638) | Methane-oxidizing microbial communities from mesocosms in the Gulf of Mexico - GOM8C Gulf of Mexico (SPAdes) (version 2) | ecosystem: Environmental > Aquatic > Marine > Cold seeps...
TCGATGTTTTTCATAATAATAGGGTTTGTGTGGAGAGGTGGCCGAGTGGCCGAAGGCGCTCCCCTGCTAAGGGAGTATGGGCTTTAAATCCCATCGAGGGTTCGAATCCCTCCCTCTCCGCCATTAAATAAAGAAACCGCTTAATTGCGGTTTTTTTATGCCTAAAATTTACTCATCCTCTCAATTCATGCCTATTCTATTTTCTGAGACTCTAACCATTCTATCAGCAACTGATTGAATACTTCTGGTTGCTCTGTCATTACCCAGTGACGAGTATTAAGCGCGACGACTCTGTTACCTGGAATGGCCGCCATTTTTTGTTCCCAATTTTTAGAATGGAACATACCCGGTTTATTTTTTCCATAAACAAAAAGCAGTGGACAGGTGATGTCGATGGGTAAGTTTCCTAAAGGACGCCCTGTAAGTGTGTGACTCCATTTCCAGTAGTAGGAATAGGTCATCGCTGAGGTGATGGTCGTAGGATCTCCTGGTGCATTTAATGCCTTTGCCATCTTACGGGTCATCTTATCACCGATGGTGCCACCTATTTTCCAAGCTGCTGCGAGCCATATTTGATAGGCAAACATAAAGGCTTTAGCTTTGCTGGTGAGTACGTGCTCGGAAGAACCTGCATCGCCAATATCAATGCTAATAATTTTACTTACTTTGGACTTATTACGCATATAATATTGGTAACCGAAAAAGCTACCCCAGTCATGTATTAGTAAGGTAACAGGTTTTCCAGCCCCTACTTTATTAACAACGGCATCAATCGTCTCAATTATGTCTGCAAGATCATAATACTTACGTGGTTTATCGATAGCGTAACCAGGCAGTGTAAAACGCACACAGCGGTAAGAATCTTTTAATGTAGCAACCTGATCATCCCATATCCGGTAAGTATCCGGCCAACCATGGATCATCACAATAGTATCTTTTCCTGTACCTTCGATAAGCACGTCAATATCACCAATACTGAGTTTTTCTGTCATAGTCATTCCTTTAATAGCCGCAAAGTTATTCGTTGCAGTATTTTATCGGGTAAATAAAGTAGAGCTATTACTCTATTACCATTTTAACCTTTGATCTATGCTTCTTTATTTAGATTGCGAACTGGTTCCAATTTTATTATTTTTTTAAACGTTAAGATCATGCTTATTTGATGTAATAAGCATTTTTTAGCAGACTATCGACTTTGTGTATTAAATTGATTTGGTGATGAGGTTATCACTGTAAGCCGTTAAAGTTGGCTGCTATTGAGTTAAAAATATCATCAAACTAAGAAATGCGATGGTAGCCGTTGTACCACCAATAATATAGATAAAGCCTTTTTTACCTTGTTGTATGGTCCAGTTATTATATTGTAAGAATCCGAACCACAAGATGCTTAGTATTAAAGGTAATAGAAAAAATTTAAACATAAACTCCCCTACGTAGCGATTTATCACTGTTTATTGAATTATATAGTGGCTAAACTGTCCTACCACTTTTAATTATGCACTTAATATTTATAGAACGGTTAAATACTGCCAGTCGTATACCTATAAGTGCGTTAAGCATAACACTAGCATGCTTAGCTTTGATTATACGTCTAACTTCAATATATAGTGTGACTTAATTCTCTTAGTGATAACACTGTGGGTAAATGAAATTTAGAGGATTAGATGGGTCTTTGGTTATTATTTTTAAGTAGTTTTACATCTGCGACCATTTTACCTGGTAGTTCAGAAATATTATTAACCGCGATGTTAGTTGAAGGTTCGTGGTCACATTGGCAGCTTTTTATTATGGCGACCAGTGGCAATGTATTAGGGTCTATTCTTACCTTTTACATGGGGTATTTTATTTATGCGAAAAAGCCAATCGACTTTTCAGAAAATAAGCACTACCGCCGTGTACATGGCGTGATCCAACGATGGGGTTGGAGTAGTTTGCTATTTAGTTGGTTGCCTGTTTTCGGTGATGTTTTTTGTTTATTAGCAGGTTGGTTACGTTTAAATCCTGTTCTTTCTTTTATCGCTATTATGCTAGGTAAAGCAATTCGCTATGCAATTATTATCTGGTTTATGAGTTCTATTAGCTAATTATTTTATATTTAATTTTAAACTGACGAGGAATTTTTGATGCGTTTGAATTCTTTTTATGGTGCCGTTGTACTGAGTTCTTCAATGCTGTTACTTAGTGGGTGCTCATTACTGGATAAAGACCGTAATACCGCAGCACTGCCTAGTGGAATGACACTAGTTGAACAGCAAGAAAAAGTGCCTAGCAGCTTGCTAATACCCTATGAAAAATACCAGTTAAGCAATGGACTGACTGTTATCTTGCACGAAGACGATTCCGATCCGTTAACGTATATTGATATGACTTACCATGTTGGTTCTGCACGTGAAGAGCTCGGTAAATCAGGGTTTGCGCATTTCTTCGAGCATATGATGTTCCAAGGCAGTAAAAATGTTGGTGATCAGCAGCATTTTAAAATTGTTAATGAAGCTGGCGGTTCAATGAACGGCAGCACAAATCAAGATAGAACGAATTATTATCAAACAGTACCTGCAAATCAATTAGAAAAAATACTGTGGTTAGAAGCCGACCGTATGGGTTTTTTATTAGATGCAGTTGATCAACGTAAATTCGAGATCCAACGTGCAACCGTTAAAAACGAGCGTTCACAACGTGTAGATAATCGCCCTTACGGTTTACTTGGTGAACGAGTTGGTGAAGCTTTATATCCACGAAATCATCCTTATGCTTGGCAGCCAATTGGTTATATTGAAGATTTGGATCGCGTTGATGTGAACGATTTAAAACAATTCTTCTTACGTTGGTATGGCCCGAACAATGCGACGCTGACGATTGCCGGTAAATTTGATAAAGCAGAGACCTTGGCTTGGGTAAATCAGTATTTTGCGACAATCCCGAAAGGCCCTGAAGTAAAAGATATGCAACCTGTGCCTGTTAGCCTTGATAAAGATCGTTATATTACCTTAGAAGATAACGTGCCACAGCCGATGTTGTATATCAGTTATCCAACAGTATATATGGGGCATAAAGATGAAGCGCCACTCGACCTGTTTGCTTATGCCTTAGGGGGAGGAAAAAACTCACTTTTGTATAAGAATTTAGTGGAAACAGGTTATGCAACAAATGTGGCTGCTTACCACAGCTGCAGTGAACTAAGTTGTACATTTGATATCTATACGCAACCTAACCCAGCTAAAGGGATGGAGCTAGCCCCGTTATTAGCGAAGATTAATGCGTCGATAAAAGAATTAGCAGATAAAGGCATCGCAGCTTCTGAAGTAACCCGATTACGTTCGATCATTGAAAGCTCCGCTATATTTGGTATGCAAAGTGTCGCAGGCAAAGCAAAAGAGCTTGCGTTAGGCGAAACCTTGATGAATGATCCTAATTACTTAACCAAGGGGTTATCCGTTTTCGACACGATCACAGCAGAAGAAGGGATTGCTAGTTATAAAAAATATCTCGAAAATAAGCCAAAAGTAATCATGAGTGTTGTGCCTAAGGGTAAGTTGGAATATATCGCTCATGCGTCGACTTTTGCACCCGCACCACGTGATATTAGTAAGCAAAGCACGCAGCTAGATCGAACATTAGCAGTTAGAACGACGGAAGATACTTTTGATCGTTCAGTGATGCCACAAGCGGGCAGTAATCCACAGCAAATATTACCGATGTTATGGCGTCAATCGCTCGCGAATGATATTCAAGTACTTGGTACGGTATACGATGAAACTCCAACCGTTAGCATACAGATTAATTTAAAAGGTGGTCGACGTGTTGAAAACGCTGATAAGCAAGGGATTGCGAAACTAACGGCCGCTATGATGAATCAATCTACAACGCAACATTCATCGGCAGAGCTTAATGATCAATTACAATTACTAGGTAGTAGCATTAATTTTTCTGCTGGTCTTTATGGCACGAGTATCAGTGTTAACAGCTTATCGAAAAATTTACCTGCAACATTAGCAATATTAGAAGAGAAACTCTTTAAACCGGGTTTTGTTGACGCTGATTTCACGCGTGTTAAAGCTCAGTCAAGACAAGCTTCATTACAAAATCAGCAAAGAGTCGGTTGGTTAGGGCAATTAGCTACACAGCGTATTTTATATGGTGAAGACCGTGTTACTGGCAACCCATCATCTGGTACATTAAAAAATCAAGCTGCATTAACGCGTGATGATGTACTTGCTTACTATCAGCAATATTATAACTTAGCAGAAGCTAAAATAGTGGTGGTTGGTGATGTTAGTGAAGCTGCTGTTACGACGTCGTTAGGCTTTTTACAGCAAGGCGCTCATTTACCTGCAGTGAGTTACCCAGCTCTAGCAAAAGCACCGTTATGGCAACCGAACACACTTTATATTGTTGATAAGCCAGATGCAGTACAGTCTGTAATTAAAGTAATATCACCCGCGGTAGCGTATGATGTGACAGGTGATTTCTTTAAAGCTAATCTAATGAACTTTAATTTAGGTGGTAACTTTAACAGTCGTTTGAATCAGAATTTACGCGAAGATAAAGGGTATACATACGGTGCGATGACCGGATTTTATGCTGACCGTGAATATGGTTTTTTCTCTTCATCTGCGGATGTTCGCGCTGAAGTAACTGGCGATGCAATCAAAGAAACGTTAAAAGAGTTAAAAGCTTATACAGACGGTGGTATCACTGATTCTGAACTGGCTTATATGAAGAGTGCGGTTTCACAGCAAGAAGCCTTGTCTTATGAAACACCTGCTCAGAAGTCTAATTTCTTAATGCAGTTATTATTATTGGATTTATCACCTGATTTTGTAGAGCAGCAAGCAAAGATCATTCAAATGATGAATAGGTCTGAAATTCAGGCATTGGCAAAGACTTACTTATCGAGCGATAAATTTTCTGTTATTGTGGTTGGTGATCGTCAGTTGATTGAAAAACAGGTTCAAGACTTTGGTTTAGATATTCAGATTTTTGATCTGTTAGATAAATAATAGACTTGAAATTAACCTTAAAGATTGCTCTATTGATCGCGCAATTTTTAAGGTGATACTTTTATATAGTTCATTGGTGGATTTAATTTGAACGTTACATTTAAATCTCTGATCTCGAAATTATCAGAGCCAAGTAATATACAGTCGCTAAACGGCATCACGCGCGGCATTGAACGAGAGTGTTTACGCGTAAATGAAGTAGGAGGCTTATCACAGAACAGCCATCCTGCAGCATTTGGCTCAGCATTAAGTCATCAGCACATTACCACAGACTATTCTGAAAGCTTATTGGAATTCATTACACCTGTTAGCGACAGTGCCGCCAAGGCGCAACAGCAATTGAGTGATATTCATCGCAATGTAGTTAAAAACCTTGATGGTGAGCTATTTTGGCCTTCGAGTATGCCATGCCAAGTTTGTGATGAAGAAAATATTCCATTAGCTAAATATGGTACATCTAATACAGGTAAAATGAAGCATACCTACCGCATCGGTTTAAAACACCGTTATGGCAGTAGTATGCAAATTATTTCAGGTCTGCATTATAATGTGTCATTACCCGTTATTTTTTGGAAAACGCTTTATGATCTTAAGGGGGAAACTGGCGAACTCCAAGATTTTATTTCCCATAGCTATATGGGACTTATCCGTAATTTTTATCGTTATGGTTGGTTAGTACCTTATCTATTTGGTGCATCTCCTGCGTTAAACCGTTCATTCTTACCGGCGGAGAAGCAAGCACCGTTCTCAACATTGGGTGAAGATACGTTATATATGCCATATGCCACATCGTTACGCATGAGTGATTTGGGTTATACCAATAATGCGCAAGATGATTTGGTTATTTGCCATAATACGCTAGAGAATTATACCGACAGCTTGAAAAAAGCGATTAAAACAAAAGCACCTGAATTTGCCAATATCGGTATTAAGGTTGATGGTGAGTATCGCCAGCTTAATGACAATGTTTTGCAGATTGAAAATGAACTGTATGCGCCGATTCGACCTAAGCGTGTCGCTAAGCCAAATGAAAAACCTTCAGAAGCATTAGCTGCTCGTGGTATTGAGTATATTGAGATCCGTTCTTTGGATGTGAACCCATTTGTAGCTACGGGTATTACAACTGCGCAGATGTCAGTGTTAGATAGCTTGTTAGTTTGGATGGCACTGCAGCCTTCTGCACCGATGACGGCTGACGAAATGGCTGTCTGTCGTGATAACAGTACGAAAGTGGTGATGGAAGGACGTAAACCTGGTTTAACATTACAACTTGATGGTCAGGAACAAGTACTTGCTGATGTTGCTGAGCATATTCTTACTGAAGTACAGCTGGTAGCAGGGCTATTGGATGGCGCAGAACTCGCTACTAAGACTGATGCGAGTCATTTTTCTCAAGCGGTTGCTGAACAACAGGTATTGATTAAGCGTCCCGATTCGTTATTGTCTGGGCAAGTGCTTGCGGCAATGAAGGTACAAGGTCTAGAGCATAATGATTTTATTTTAAACTTAGCAAAGAAGTATAAAGCAGAATTATTAGCGGCAGATTATGTGCATTGGGATGATACTTATTTTAATAAAATGCAGCAGCAATCAGTCGTGCAACAACAGCAGATAGAAGCGGAAGATACGCTTGATTTTGATGCGTTCTTAAGTGAATACTTTGCATCGACTAAAAATGGGTAAAAAAAAGAGCCTAAAATTAGGCTCTAAAAAATGAAAAAACAACTCTTGCAATGAATCAGACTACAGGATTTAGTTATGGTTCATAAATAATTGTAGTAGTTGGAAAATAAAAAAAAGGAGCCTTAATAAGGCTCCTAAAAATGAAAAAACAACTCTTGCACTTAATCTGACTACAGCATTAAGCAATGGTTCATAAAATTATTATTTGTTTACTAAATTATTTCAACGGAGTGTTAATAATGCCATTACTGGATAGTTTTACGGTCGACCATACCATCATGAATGCACCTGCAGTACGTATTGCCAAAACAATGGCAACACCAAGCAAAGATACTATTACTGTCTTTGACCTGCGTTTCTGTGCTCCAAATAAGGATATTTTAAGTGAAAAAGGTATTCATACTTTAGAACATCTTTACGCTGGTTTTATGCGTGACCATCTCAATTCAGCAACGGTAGAAATTATTGATCTTTCGCCAATGGGCTGTCGTACTGGTTTTTACATGAGTCTAATTGGCGCTCCAACTGAACAACAAGTTGCAGATGCTTGGTTAGCTGCAATGCAAGATGTACTTATGGTTGAAGATCAGAATGCGATCCCTGAATTAAACGAGTATCAATGTGGTACTTACCTGATGCATTCGTTAGAAGAAGCAAAACAAATTGCACAGGCTATTATTACCGCGGGTATTGGTGTGAACCAGAATGATGATTTGCTGTTAGCAGACGAAATCCTGAATAAATTGTAATGATTAAAGGCGACGATTAAGTTGCCTTTTTTATTACTATTACGGTCAATCTATTCTAGGATGAAACATACAGTTTCCTTTCCACAGGCAGTCATTAATGGCTAGGAGGAGTGATGAAAAAAAGGCAGTTGTTTAATAAAAAAGGTTATTTGGTTGCGTTGTTTAGCTTAGCTTTAACCGCGTGTTCAACCGTTAAGGTGAGTACTGATTATGATAAAAGTGCAGATTTTACCGCATTAAAAGGGTTTAATTGGTTACCTGAATCGGCAAAAGCTGAAAAAGAAAATGCTTATCTGAATAATCGGATTATGGATGTGCGCATCACTAAAGCGATTGACAAGCAGCTTGTTGTACAAGGTTTTTCATTTTCGACAGCGCCTGATTTTTATGTGAATTACAGCATTACCTCAGAAAAGAAAACCAATATTCGTACTTATAATAATTATTCCGGCTATGGCCCAAGTTGGGGTTGGGGTATCGGTTATGGACACCGAGGTATGTCACTGAGTGCGCACACAGAAACCCGTGTTGATGAATACCAGCAAGGTAGTCTCGTTATCGATGTGATTGATCCAACAAGCTTAGAGTTAATTTGGCGAGGTATAGGGAGTAAACGTCTACCTGAATCGACAGATGCGGCTGAAATGGATAAGTTAGTTGCAGAGGTGGTGAAAAATATATTAAGTAAATACCCACCTAAAGCAGGAAAGTAATCTAGCTAAGCGGTCATCGCAATACGTTACTTGGTATTGTAGACATAAATAGGCTTGAACAAATAAAAATGAGCAACCAGTGGCTGCTCATTTTTATATAGAATGACTACGATACTATCATCAGTGCAACATTGGATGCAGCAATACCTGCACCAAGCCATTTACTCACGATTAAATGCGAAACTCGTTCACCAACAAACATAATTGCAAGAGCTGAGATTAACATGCCTACACCGAAGCCAGATAAGCTTCCAGTGGCTTCAATACCATGAGCAAATCCGTGGAAAAATACTAAACCAATTGATATCATCAATAGGAGTGTTGTAAAAGATTCGTGACGGTTAAAGCTATTCCAAATCCCCAGAGCCACGACAAAGGTTGAGGCGGCAATTATTAGCTCAATACCGGTTACTGCAACAGTAACGCTACCTACGATTAAGCCAATGACCAAACTGATAAGTGCAGCCATAAATAAGCTGAATTTAATTTTTATTGGTGAACTTTTATTTGTGGCTGGATTGTTAGTCACTAAAGAACTGGTAACTCGGCTAATCAATATACCAAGAGAAAACATCATGATTAAATGATCAAACCCTGTTAGTGGGTGTAATATGCCGTCAACAATTGAGCTGTGCGACATGTGTCCTGAATGGGCAAAGGCCATAGGAGCGGCAAATAAAGTTGAGAGCGTTAGTAAACGTAAAAATTTCATAGATGATGTCCTTATTATTGTTTAGTTGAATATGTAATTTTAATGCTGATACTCATTTTCGGGCTTGAGTGTTAACAATATTTTGTTACAACCCATGATTTCTTAACGCATATACAGCCGCTGTAATGCTGATATGTGTCCCATTTTTGATTACGGCATAGGGAACCCCGGTTAATCCTACCGAATGAGCATCTGAAATATCTTTATCAATAATTTTGTCAATATATGTACCGTTTTTATTAAGTTGTTCTTTCGTAAGAATAATATCCAATTCTGCAGCCAGATTTATGAGTACTTGGGTATCTCCAATATCAAGGCCTTGGATAAAATAGGCTGAAAAAACTTTGTCATACAGATCTGATGTATTTTTACCTTGATCTTCGGATATCTTGATTGCTCGATGGGCTGCTCGTGTGTTTGGTGTGATTGAAATATTATCAAAATTAATATTTATACCTTCATTGCTTGCTATATCAACTACGATCGAGTCGCGTCGGCGTGATTCTTCGATTGAACCAAATTTGTTTTTTCTGTACGTTGCACGTGGAATACCTGCTATTGGTAAGGATGGGTTTAATTGGAAAGCGCGGTATTGCAGATGTGCGGAAACCGTTGTATTCAATCGGATAGCTTCAGCGATGCGATGATGCGCAATATAAGAGTATGGGCAGGTAAAATCTAAGTAAACATCAATAGTATTCATGCATAAGTCCTTACGACCATTTATTATTTTTAATGATGATGAGTTTTGGCGTAGTGTTGCGCTAGTAAGTCAGTGCTAAAATCACCTTTGGGGTCACGCCAGACACTGTGAATATGGTTAGCGTTACGTTGGGTGTTGTCAAATTCGATAACGAGACCCTCCCCCTGAATTCGGTAATAATTTGGCTCTCCACGATTAGTCTCACCCGCCCAAGCAAAGTGTAATCCATCAAATTTATCACCTGTGACCTTTCTTAATTCCAGCTCTGCAATTTCATCAGGTAAGCGTCCAACATAAAGATTGATGAGTTCAGTAAGAATGTCTCTTTGATGTTTATTCATATCGGCAGCCGCTAATCCTTTGGGCTTTTCAGAAAAACTGACTGCTTTACGATGTTGGTGAGTGAGTCCGATCTGTCGTTCGAGTAAATCTTGAACTCGCTCAAAATGATCTCGTTGTGGCCCGTGAAATTGTTGTCGCCAAACATCGGCCAGCCGTCTTGGTTCGATAGGATGATGTCCCACATCAATTGAGCTTCTATTTCCTCCTACTATATCTATCGGTGGGATGGAAGATATCACTACATGGGATTGCTGCTGATCAGTAAAACTAGTTAGGAGGTCAAATGCTGTATCTTGTAATGACCCCAAAGGTCGCAACATATGTGCTCCTAACAATGGTACTGTTGCCGGATCTGCGCCTAAGAAACTAGGTGTTCCTGATGACAATTGTCCATTAACAATAGTATTGTTAATGGAAATATGGTGGCCACCAAAACGCCAACCCCAATTCATACCATTTGGATCACCAAAAATACGGAGGTAATAACGATTAGGATCTCTAAAGCGTCCATGCTTATCGCTAAGACCATGTCCTTCAATTTGATCTAGAATATTTTCAAGTCCAATAATAGCTGTAACTGTGGCATAGCCAGCTTCTGAAAGTCCGGTTGCCAAGAGCTTGAAAGCTAGCGCTTGCTGGCGAACATTCATTTCTCCAAGTGTTAAGCCACCATGATTACTGGGTGTATAGAACCACAGTGTGCGTTCAGTATCCGAAGGAAAACTCCATGCTGCAGTGGATAATTGATTCGGGCGAAGAGAAGATATAAATAAATCTGCTGCGCTACTCATTCTTAACGCTATCCTAGCTCTTACTGTTTCTTCACTTGGTACCATAGTTTTACCTTCCATTGTTATAATTTCATATCGACTATATGGATATTTTATTGGATCCGTTTTTAGCTATTTTTATATCTAGCCTCCAATTTCTTATAGACAGGGTTATTATATTCCTTCATCTAGTTTTGATAATTGAGTTAAATGTAAAATTATTATTCGGATAATATGAACAATAGAAGGTAAGAAAGTAGGTAAGTAAATAGGTAAGTAAATAGGTAAGTAAAATAGGTAAGTAAAATAGGTAAGTAATAAGTCGGTAGGTTTTTAGATATAACTTGTAATTCAAGCAGCTTAAAAAAGTGGTGAAAATCGATTCATAGCAGGGGGACTGCTATGAATCGGTTTATAATTAATCATTCAGGTAGCGTAAGCAGAGTCTGCCTGATAATATTTATTTTTGTTTTTCACGCGCGATCGCACGGTAGCCAATATCGGTTCGGTAGAAAGCACCTTCCCACTTGATTTGTGCCGCTAGCTTATATGCATTTTCTTGTGCTTCAGTCACTGTGTTACCCAGTGCCGTTGCGCAAAGTACACGACCACCGTTAGTCACAATGCTGTCACCTTGCTGTGCTGTGCCAGCATGGAACACTTTGCTTTCAGTTGAGTCCGTTTTTGGTAGGCCCGTAATGATGTCGCCTTTTGCGTAATCAGCAGGGTAACCGCCAGCCGCAATTACTACACCAACAGCTGCACGTTCGTCATAATCCGCTGTCACTGTGTCTAGTTTTCCTGCAACAGCAGCAAGACAAAGTTCGACTAGATCTGATTTTAAACGCATCATGATAGGTTGCGTTTCTGGATCACCAAAACGACAGTTATATTCTAATACTTTCGCGGTGCCATCTGGTGCAATCATTAGGCCTGCATAGAGGAAACCAGTGTAAGTATTACCTTCCGCTTTCATGCCATCAACCGTCGGGCGAATTACTTCATTCATTGCAAAGTCATGCACAGCTTGTGTTACCACTGGTGCAGGTGAGTAAGCTCCCATACCACCTGTGTTTGGACCTTTATCACCATTGTCACGTGCTTTATGATCTTGGCTTGTTGCTAGCGCCAGAATATTCTCGCCATCAACCATGACAATGAAGCTTGCTTCTTCACCGACTAAAAATTCTTCGATAACAACACGTGCACCGGCATCGCCAAACTTGTTACCTTCAAGCATATCGTCAATTGCGGCAAATGCTTGTACTTCAGTTTCAGCGATAATTACGCCTTTACCTGCCGCTAGGCCATCAGCTTTAATTACAATTGGGCAACCCATTTCACTTACATACGCTTTTGCAGGTGCGATCTCTGTGAAGTTTTGGTATGCCGCTGTTGGAATTTTGTGACGTGCAAAGAAGTCTTTTGAAAATGCTTTTGAGCCTTCTAGCTGTGCAGCCCCTTGTGTTGGACCAAAGATAGCCAAACCTTCAGCTTGGAAGGCATCAACAACACCAAGTACTAATGGTACTTCAGGGCCAACAATCGTTAGCTCAATTTTGTTTTCTTGTGCGAATGCAACCAATGCTGGAATATCTTCCACTTGGATAGGTACATTCTTACATTTGTTTTCTAGCGAAGAACCAATATTACCAGGTGCGATAAATACAGTTTCAACAT
>Ga0209396_1005210_pt1 | contig 12350 bp, 7 predicted proteins | sample GOMGulsemesocosm_6_FD_184638 | JGI IMG/M metagenome (GOLD analysis project Ga0209396, IMG submission 184638) | Methane-oxidizing microbial communities from mesocosms in the Gulf of Mexico - GOM8C Gulf of Mexico (SPAdes) (version 2) | ecosystem: Environmental > Aquatic > Marine > Cold seeps...
AGCTTTAAAGGAATGGAAGAAGCTTGGGGCGACCGTTCAGACTCAGTTTAAAAAGAAGCTCCTTGATGTATTAGCAAATCCGCACATACCTGGGAGTAAGCTGTCAGGGTCGAACAACCTTTATAAAATCAAATTACGCCAAGCTGGGTATCGATTAGTTTACGAAGTTAACGACCAAGTAGTTATAGTAACAGTTGTTGCTGTAGGGAAACGAGAAGGCAGCATATACGGGGCTGCTCAGAAGCGAATTAACTAAACAGTTTCACTACTTTCTAATTCAAACTTATACAAGCACAGACCTATCTCACCGCTGTTAACTTCACCCGTCGATGAGCCAACGCAACTATTGTTTGGTAAGAGCACCGCTACAACGGCGCTCCACTTTCATCAACAGCATCCAGCTGATTGCCATCAGGCCCACCATCGCGCGCTGGAATCAAACTGTTAATTTCAGGGCTACCCGCAACAGCACTGGGATCAGACAAGCTTTTAAGATACGAAACCAAATACCCTATTTCGTTATCGGTAAAACCTCGTGGCGCAGGCCCAGGAGCACCCACACCATTAACCGCCTCTATCTGAGCAAGGTTGAGTTCTAGTATGTAGTCATCGCCACCGTTAACAAGATCAACACACTCTTCGGCGCTTAAGTGTTTAAACTGTTCTAGCGAACACACTTCATTATTATTATAAAACTCTTCCAGTGATGTCTGAATATGATCGTAATGATGAACAATACGCTCTAGGGTTTGGAATCCCCTTTATCACCGTAAGGTGCGGTTAAGCCAACATTCAGTAGGCTTGGCATTCTGAATTGGTTTTTATCTGGGCTGCCATCATCAGACTCATTACCCGAGCCATCCGCAACAGCATTGGGCCCATATTGTGGATAAAGCGGACCACGGGTAACTTCTGGTGTGAAAAATACCCCATCATGACAATTAGAGCAGCCCGACGCGCTAGACCAAAACAAGATCGCCCCGCGTTTTTCATCGGCACTTAAGGCTTGTTGCTGCCCTTCTAGAGTCATTTGAGATGCACTGGTGAAATGCAGCCTCGCTCTACTTTAAGTTGTCGAGCTCATTTATCAGCAGTCTCTTTACCGACAATCATTGCTTCAGCAACTTCTTGAATAGAATAGCCTTTACCTACAACTAGCTGCGCAACTTCTAAACGAAATTCAGGTTTGAAACTGGTTTTTTTACGCTTGCTCATTGTGTCACCTTAATACTTGAATGATGCTTATATAATCTCTAATTAGGTTGCCAAATTAACCGTACCTCTACACTAGCCAAGAAAAATGAAATTATTAATATGTATAATGAGAATAGCGGATGAAATACTCCTCGTATGTAAATCATGCTCTGTTAGAAATTGGTTGGTCGCAGGCTGAGAGTTTTACGACAACAGGTAAAATCGACGTTGCTATTTATTGAGACTAAATACGATAGATTTATTCCAGATAGGTATAGCCTCTAAATATTAAAACTTACCTTTTATATTTTTTCGATATTCATTTGGAGATATGTCATACCATAATTTAAACGCTTTATTAAAATTGCGGCTATCATCGTACCCTAGAAAGTAAGCAATTTCTTTAAGGGATAAGTTACTGTTATTTAAGTAGGATACTGCAAGTGTTTTTTTTGTCTCTTCAATAATTTCTCGATAAGATGTATTCTCAGATGATAATTTCCTTTGCAGGGTCCGTGAAGTCATATTAAATAATGATGCCATTTCTATTTGAGATGGAAAATTATTTAATTTATCAAATAGAATATTTTTAATCATATTTTTTAGAGATGAGCTTTCCGTCAGCGATATCAATTCTTTCTTACATAGTATTTCTGCTTCTTTATATGCTTTAGTATTTGAGAATGGGGTTGGAGTAATGACATCTTCTATATTTATCTGGATCGATGCTTTAGGCTGGTTAAATTTAACCAAGCATTCATTAAAATAACTCTCTTGAAAATCTTTTGGTTTTAAATACGTAAAGTTTATTGTCAATTTATGATTTAATTTCGGTTGCAACTGGTATATGGCCGACTTGATGGTCGATAAAATCACATCGTATAAAAATAATTTAAACGCTCCCGGTGGAATTTCATCCACAAATTCCAAAATAAACTGATCACTTTTACGAATAGTATTTATCTTTATTATCGGTATGCGAATTGAAATATACTTTTCAAATAGCTTTGCTGCAGAGAATAGATCCTTGCTGTTTAGAGCGGTGTAACCAAGAATGCCGTGGGATAATAGTGTGAATTTTTGTCCTAGAGCTATACCTAGTGTTGGCTCATGGCTTAGCTTGACAGCTCGTAAAGCTATATCGCTTATAACCTGGAGGCTTATAAAAGTGTCAGAAGTAATATTCGATAAATTACTGTTTTTTAGTAATGCTGCTTCATCAATCCCATACTCAGTCATTGATTCAATAAGAATATGTAAGTAAATACTCGGGATTTTGAAGTTATCTAAATACATAGTCGAATACTCTATCAGTACTTTAGTGACAATTATGCTTTGCATTATAGCATAATTTGTACACCTGTTCCTTTTATGTCTTATTTTACTACCTTTTTGTCGCATTTTTACCCCCCAAATAATTGGGCAAGTATTTATACTATTAGCTAGATTTATGGAGGAATATTTTAACGGATTAATTAAACTTGGCCAAATGCTGTTAAGGGCTGAGAGCAAGAGACCGACAACAAAGGTTACTTGGTAATAATGCTTTAGTTATTGAATCACTTTTAAGTGATTCAATAAATGTAATTAGTAGTTCAAAAAAATAAAAATAAAAATATTTCGCTTTAAGAGGATAAGAAATGATTAATTACCTAACATTAAACACATTACTACTGTGTGCTGTATGCTGCATTAGTGGATGTAGTAATAATCCAGTATATAAGGTAGGTACCTATGTAGTCGAAGATTATTCCGAAGTTATTATTACCCCTCATATTTTGAAGGGCGTTGATATAGATGTCGCATGTCAACTTGGAAGTGTAATAACTCCGCTGTTTGGTGCCATGAATGCTCTATCAGAGTCAAAGAAAAAAACATTATCTCTATTACATTTGCTCTCCGCTAACTGTAGTGAGCAAAAAGCTAACGAAGCTGAATTGAAGTCAATTCGTGGATTACGATCGGGAAATAAAGAAGATGCTAAGGATTCAAGAATAAGTCAGAAAAGATGGCTTAAAATAACAGCTTTACGCCGTAAAGAAAGTTTTATTAATGCGATGAGTGCGTACGATTATAACTATAAAAAGACCGATGAATACTGCCCAAGATTTTCTGAAAAACTAGATGAGACGGTGTTCTTACTAGGCCTCATTACTGGTCTGCAGGCAATTATAAGTGATGCTGGAGCAGAGCTTTCAGCGAGGGTACCACGTAATATTGCATCAGCAGCCGCTAGGGCTTCATATTGCCTAGATGATACACAGTGGGGTGGTATGCCTTCGAGTATTAGGGCAAGTGTATGGTTATTACTTCCTGATTTATCACCTAAGAATATTGATCCTTGGAAAATGTTAAACGCGGCAGATTCTTCGGCTATAAAATTTGGCGTGCGGATACCGTTGGCGTTACACGCGATAATTGCTGAGTCAACAGGAAATGAAATGGAATTAAGACGTGCCTTAAGTTATTTGGAAGAAGTAAGCTATATAAATAAAGAATTATCGTTATTAGATAAAATAGGCTTATCACATCTGCTAGCAGTTTCAGACAGACACTGGACTAAAGCGATTGGAGTGAGAACTCCATTTTCAAATCTTGGGTCTCTATTTGAAAATAATAGTGATGAAAACGATGATGTATTTGATGACTATTTGTAAAACCAACAAATATTCAGTGAGAAAACATAAAAATATAAAAATATAAAGCGGATGACGAAATCTAATGAATAAGAAAATATTAATAGTTGTGATGGTATTTATATCAAATATTGCTATAGCAAATAAAACAACCAATATCTGTGTTTTTGATCCACTGGGTGCGAATGGCGATGCATATCACTTAATAAAAGATCATATATTCGAAATAACTACCAAAGACTTAAAATTTAAATTACAGCCATATACTGACGAAAGCGTAGCAATGGGAGATTTTCTAACGAATAAATGCGGAATAATTGCTGCAACTGGAATAAGGATTAGGGAGTTGAGTCCATTTAGCGGTTCAATTAGTGCAATTGGAGCAATTCCAACGTATGGAGAACTTAAAACATTGATTAACGTTATATCAAGGCCAAAAGCCAAAAAATATATGGATAATGGACGTTATTCTGTTTTAGGTGTATTTCCTTTGGGCGCTGGTTATCTATTTATGGATAATAAAAGTATAGATTCTGTCAGTAAGCTTGCAGGAAAAAAAATTGCAACCTTAGATTATCAAAAAGATGCAATTCATATGGTAAATCATGTAGGGGCTACAGTCGTCCCAGCTGACATAACTAATTTTGGAGGGAAATTTAATAATGGGTCTGTCAACATATGCTATGCCCCTGCCTTTGCATATGATGCATATGAATTATACAAAGGACTGAATGATCGAGGTGGGATAATAAATTATCCTTTAGCACAAATGACATTGCAGATTTTAACGAAAAGTAAATCGTTTAGTGAAAATTTTGAACAAAACTCATTGAAGGTGGCTGCCAGTAATTTCGAAAGAGCGTTAAAAATTGTAAAAAAGCATGAAAATAAAATTGATGAAAAATACTGGATGAATATCCCTGAAACTTCAATTGTTAAATATCAGGAGATGTTTCGTCAAAATCGACTAGAGCTTCGAGATTCAGGTAAATACGATAAACGTATGCTTACGTTATTGCGTCAAATTCGCTGTAAGACTAACGCGCAAGCTGCTGAATGCACTAGTAGTGATAAGGAATAAATCCTATGCTTATCGATACACTAGCTGGAAGCCGAATGGCAAGATATCTTCCTCAGTTAAGTAAAAAACAATGCATTGGAATTTTTGTTTTTGCCCTATTGTGTTTGACTGTAATTGTAGGGTTAGGCAGTTCAATTCACTCACGTTTATTAGGGGTAGGAGAGGTCATCTGGGATGATTATTACATACTTGATGTTAACGCAACTCCGCCTCTATGCAACATTAAGATCAATGTAAATGATGAGATTGATAGGCAAATATTAGCAAACTCAAATGAGATGAGTTTATTTGATGACGAACCAATTACTCGCGATGATATTAAGAAATCAATAAATAACAATCTTGCAGTATGTCGTGAAAAACATGACCTATATGAAAAAAATCAGTACCTGATTACACCATGGTTAATAAAATATAAAACAATTGAAACTGGACTAGCAGATATACTTTTATCGAATTTAGATAGTCAGAAATTAATGTTAATGATCATGTTGTTTTTATGTGCTTTTTCTACCGTATTGCATAAAGAACATATTTCGTTGGCACCTATTGAAAATTCGTCCCAAGACTTACTCAGCGAAAGCTTTCAGTTTATGGCGAATATTACACTAAGCTTTTCATTTTGGAATTACAGTGAAATATTATTAGAATCCTCAGGTACATCAACAAACTCTACACTTCAACAGTATTGGTTTGTTGGCTTTGTACTTTTGAGTGCTATTAATTTTGTAAATATTTTTAAATTATTAAAATCTGACTTGCCTACTCCTCGAGCTAGAGATTTACTTAGTGCTCCTTTATATACTTGGATGTGTTTGTTTTCATTTATATATTTCTATTGGTATGATGGGCATCCCTCAGGACTTGCAATATATATTAACCAACTGACTAACCTGTCAAATATATTTTTAAATATCGGGCTTTATGTATTTATTGGTATGGTTTTAAAACACACCAATATGCCTGCTTTATTTTTTGATTTATTACGACCTTGGAAGTTGGCTCCGCCATTACTAGCGTCGATCATTATTTTCTTTACCGCATACCCTACAGCTTTTACCGGGGCGTCAGGGATTTTTATTTTAGCTGTTGGTGGACTTATCTATGAAGAATTACGTAAGTCTGGTGCAACTAGAAACCTTTCGCTGGCGACGACTGCAATGTCAGGAAGTATGGGGGTTATTTTAAACCCATGCCTTCTCATTGTTATTATCGCAGCTTTAAATAAAGACGTTACTACAGATGGTCTCTACGGCTGGGGAGTATTCGTATTTATGATATCTGCATCTATATTCACTTTCTTTGTTAATTATAATTACAAAGAATCATTAATTGGAACAAAGTCTATTTCTGGAAGTCTTAAAGGGATGCTAGCCCCAGCGTTAAAACTCTTGCCTTATGTTCTGTTGAGCTTATGTGTCATAGTTGGGTTTAATATTATTCTTGATGTACAGTTTAATGAATATAGTGCCCCTCTAATACTTCCAGTTGTTCTTACGGCTATTCTTTTGTACGAGAGATTATGGTTAACCCAATCAGATAGAGCAAAGAGTTTTATAAGAATAACAACAGAATCAGCAGGTGAATCAAGTGTACATATCGGTGCTTTGCTTATGCTTATTGCATTATCAATTTCACTAGGTGGGGTATTAGAACGTAGTGAAGCAATAGAACATTTCTTTCCTGAATCGTTAACATCACCATGGATTGCTATGCTAATCGCCTTATTACTTTTAACAGTCATCGGTATGTTTATGGACCCTTTTGGTGCTGTAATTTTAGTATCAGCGACATTCTCACAGATTGTTATACAAGCGGGCGTTCACCCTTTGCATTTTTGGATGGTAGCACTAGTTGCTTTTGAATTAGGTTATTTAAGTCCTCCTGTTGCTCTGAATCATTTATTAACTAGGCTTGTTGTGGGAAGTAATGAGACAAATCTGGCTTATCGGGAGGAGGGAGCGAAATCAATGTACCAACGGTATGAAAAAATATTACTACCTATTTCAGTTATGGTTATTACGTTGCTAATTACTGCATTTGTACCATTGGCGGTTTATAGCCAATAAATATTACTTACGTTCGTACTAGAACGCTTGAGAAAAGTGTTAGGTAATTAATTAAGTTTTCTAGTATTTATATATGGTGAGGATCATATTAAAAATGAAGTTATCGGCTCTACTAATTACATTAGTATTATTTTACGGTAGTGATTCGCATGCAGATGAAAGCAATACATCTTTAAGAGATAAAGTTATAGATGCTTCCAAAACAATTGAGTATCGTATTCGTGCATTTAAGGAAATGTATAGGCATCTATTGATTGATGGTGAAATCCCACAGCGCACCATTTGTATCTGGGATGTTTTTGGGCGGCAGGGGCCAGTGTTTGAATCTACTGTTGATATCCAACTTAGGTTCAAATTTTATGGTGTGAGCATGAACCTACTAGCCTATTTAGACGAAGATGAAATGATAGTTGATTTTAAATCTGGTAAGTGTGATGTTGCCGTTATGAGCGGCGCCAAAGCTAACCAATTCAACAGATTTACTGGTTCAATAGAAGCCTTGGGAGGAGTAACTAGTAAAAGCCAGATGAAAATATTACTTCAAGTATTATCCAATCCAAAAGCAATGGCTAAGATGGAAAATGACGAATATGTAATAATTGGAGTAATTCCTCTTGGTGAAAATTATTTATTTAGCCGCAATGGTGGCGCTTCCGATTTGAGAGCAATAATGCATGGTAAGGCAGGGATGGTTAAAACTGATTTATCTCAAGAGCTTTTCTTTAAAAGCTTTGATACAGAAATTATAAAACAAACAAATATTTCGATGACTGCACATAGTTTTAATACAGGAAGTACTGACATTATTTTAGCATCTAGGGCTGCTTACAATATGCATAATTTAAATAAAGGATTGGAATTTGGTTCAATTATTGATTATCCGATATCTCAATCAACATTGCAAATAGTTGGACGTATTGAAGCGGTTCCACCTGAGATGGCACTAATGCTAAGGGAGGACTTCTATATTAAATTTAATTACATGTACAATTTTATTGACAAAATGAGTACAGTACCAAAACCGCTATTTAAATCTCTTTCACTTGAAGATGAAGAACTGATATTAAAAAAAATAAATTCTGTTCGCGATAAATACAAAAAAACTGAGAGGTATGATAAGTCCATGCTAAATTTAATGGCTAGAATTCGTTGTAAGTTAGATCAACATTCAAGTGAGTGTAAATAAGGATGTAACAATGTTATTTTAGTTATAATAAAGGGGGGGGGAAACTTAATTTTACAATTCAAACTAATTTCTTAGTTTTATAGACTTTTGTTTCTGATATTATTTATAATATTAGAGGTATAACTAAATCCAGACTTCTCATTGTATTTAATGCTGACATATGGCTCGGGGAGTTATAATTAGATACTTGAGTTTGAGAACTACAAGACGGCACCTACACTACTCTTTATCTAGCTTTTTAGGAAAATTAATAGCAAATCGTGTTCCTTTTCCCGTTTCACTGTAGCATGTAACCTGCCCTAAAAATTTTTTAACCACTAAGTTATACAAAACATGGAGACCAAGCCCTATTCCGATTGATCGGTTAGTAGTAAAAAAAGGATCAAATATTTTATCTTTAACATCCTCACTCATCCCGCAACCGTTATCCTCGATGATTACTAAAACTGATTCAGCACGATCAGATACGTCAACTACAATCTCCCCTTCCATTGAATCTTTAAATCCATGAATTATTGAATTGGATATTAGCGAAGTTACAATTAGGGAAAAAGACATAGGATAGCCAAATATAAATATCGATTCATCACATCTAATCGTAACATCATAGTTTCCTTGATCTAAAACCGAACCTAATCCGATAACACTGCTATTTATAAATTCAAGTACATTAAAATCAACTTTATCATCCTGGTCACCCTCAATATCAGCTGTCTTAAATATTTTAATTAAATCAGAAGCACGTACCATACTCCTAAGTAATAAATCAATTAACTCCTCCGTATTATCAAGATAATTAACAAAGCTATTTTTTGTCATTTTTTCCTTCGAATAATCATCTTTTAAATTATTAACGTCTTCTTGCAATTGGGTTACACTAGTCATACTAATACCTATCGGGGTATTCAATTCATGAGCAACCCCAGCAACCAACTGACCTAACGCTGACATTTTTTCAGCCTCAACCAACTGACTCATCGTTTTTTTAAGTTCTTTAGTTCTATCTTCAACCTTTCTTTCCAAAGCTGAATAGAGCAAAGTATTCTCAACTGATATGGATATTTGTAAAGACAGTGCATCTATCACATCCAATTGATTTTCAGTAAAAACCCCTGCCATTAAGTTACTTTCCATATACAGGACAGCCACAACCTCTCCCTTATTCACAATGGGCTTACACAATACCGACATTACATCTACTGAATGAAAATACTCATCAGAACAAAATAAGTTATTTTTTGAAATATCATCTACAATGAGAATTTCCTTAGATCTTGTTACATAATTAATGACTGTTTTAGGAACTGGAATATACGAAACGCTAGATCCCTCTTCACTTTCAACCTCAATTTTTGATAGAAACTCCGAAGATACAAGATAATCATATTCACCATCATTATTTATAGATAGCTTACTTACTGATAACATATCCTCTGAATTATTTAATATACAAAAACAATTATGTGCACAGGTATATTCGATCATTATCGACAGAACAGATTTAATGAGCTCTGAAAATGAAGAAATTTTGGAAATAGTACGACTCGACTTTAGTATGGCCCAAAAATCTATTTCAGACTTAAAGTTCATCTCCTTACTGCCTAATGTTGACAGCTCCACGCGTTGCCCGTAAAACTCTTTTAATTGATTAAGTTTAGTTTTCGCCCCCCATCGTCTGTACATGCAAAATGATTTGTGTAAATGAGTCATTGCATATTCTACTTTACCCAAGGCTTGCCAACACCTGCCATATAATTCATTAGCCATCGCTTCCATTTGAATGAACTTATTCTTACTTGCTTCGGTAATCGCTTCATCATATAGAGCCATCGCACGTGGGTAATCACCCTTTACCCGTGATTTTTCCGCTAAAACTAGTAAGTATTTATGAAGAAAATTAGATTTACTCTGTTTTGACCAAAGCCTTAAAGTCTTCAAATATCCATTAATGGTGCACCAATATAATTCTTTTTGATTCTCGGCAGCAGCTGGCAAAAGCTCCAGTAGAATGAGAGGGTAGTAGAACGCAATATTGGTATAGTCATAGGAAGGCATAGTACCCTGTTTATTTTCTTCTGCCATAATGGCATATTTCAGTGCGCTGGTATAATCACCGTAAGTGTAATGAAGCATCATTTTTTGGATGGAGTATAATGAAATATGAAGATTATTATTATAACCTTTCCAACGGGATAACAGATCACTTTCCAGTTCGGTACTTTCATTAAGAATATATTTATCTGGACTTACCCCAAGTAAACTTAAATAAGTGTAATGCATTATTATATGACAATCATATAGGGCGCCTACATTCCACTTTTGTATTTTTAATAAACAGGTATTTGATTCAGATCTTACTTTACATAAATCAACGCCCTGGTAAAAAGCATAACGGTTATAACCAGCTGTACAATAAGTGGCGAACGTTAATTCGTTAGATTGTTCTGCGGAAGCTGCACCCGCTTTCAGTATGGAAACAGAATGACGAAGGTGCCTATTATAATGGTCAATGCATATGCCATTCCCAGTGCATACTCTAGCCATCATTTCATGACTGCTTGACATTTTCATGGCAAGTGTTGAAAACTCAAACGCCTGTTTGAATTTCTCCTGGTATATAAGGCTAATCCCCCACCAGCTGTAGGCCAAAGCCATTGATTTATTTCCACCATTTTTAATGGCCAAATTAATCTGTAAAATTGAAAGCAAGTGCATTAGATTTTTTGAGACAAAAAAGGATGGGACTAATAATTCAGATAATATAGTCATTGCATTTTTTATCTTTGAATTGTCTGTTTCTGCGAGATTACTAAGATCTCTAACGCTGAATCCAGACTGTTTTATAAGATTATTATGCTCTTTAGTCTCTGCCTCAAATTGTGAAATCAATCCTATATTATCATTTATTTCAGGTATATCGATGTCAAGTTGTTTAAGAAAGTCCCTTCCAATATTAATAGCAAGAAGTATGTCGCCAAGTGCTAAATAGCTAAGAATTTTTATCTTTACCGATTCAGCCCGTTGGATTACCTTGTGATCAAGAGTAGTTAATTGATCTGCTAGTTCCACAGCCTTTTCAAAACTCCCAGAAATATATTGGGATATAGCGGCTTCGTATAGAAGAGTAAATTTTAAATCTGAATGTGACTTAGTATAAGCTGGATTAAAGATATCAAGAGCTGCTTCAAGAAACTCGCAAGACAATTTAAAATCTCCTTTATCTCTAGAAGCCAATCCTGCTGTAAGATTTAAATCGGCAACCTGTATGCACTCTTCAGGGTCATCAATTATGTCTATTGCCTTATTGTAATGAAGTGCAATTATTATAGATTCATTCTTTAAACTTTTATTCGAGGTTTCGGCTAATAGCTTCCTAGAAAACGCTAGGTGAAGTTGTTTTTTTATATCACCGGGTATTGAGTCGTAGGCCGCTTGCAATATTTCATCGTGTGAAAACTTTGCTACAGTTAATGTTTCTGAGGCACTGTAGTCACTTATAAAACCACAAGTTTTATATAGTGTGTTTATAGTTGATCCTACGCATACCATAAACTCATCATGTATTAACGTCCATAATGAAGTGATTACTTTTGGGTAGGGCTGGTCACATAACATGGATAGGGTACGGATATTAAATTGCCCATCCATTAAGGCTGCTGCTTGAATGACTGTACGATCCATATCATTTAGCTTTACTATTCGATTTGAAATCTCTTCAACTATATTGTCGCATACATTCATTGCCACTATGCGATCAATGTTCCATGTCCATGAAGCACTAGATTTATTGAAGCTAAATACATTATTATCATTAGCTTTGTTCAGAAATTGAATTGCATAAAAAGGGTTTCCCTTAGTTTTATCAAGAATTATGCTAGTTAATTTATCAATTGAACACCCTTGTGCTGAAAAGGTATTCCCTATGAATTCCTTAAGTTGTTGATAATTCAAGGGGGAAAGCTTTAAATTCTCTACATCAGATACTGTATTATTATTTATTGTGGAGAGTAATTCCGATTCAACTGACAGCTCTGTATCACGATAACTAAATATAATTAGAATATATTTTATCTCGGGATCTTCAATGACCATCTCTAATAGCTTCATACTGGCACTATCAGCCCACTGTATGTCATCTATATGCCAGATTATATTGTGACATTTACGGGCAACTACTTTTAGAA
>Ga0209396_1005211_pt1 | contig 12350 bp, 7 predicted proteins | sample GOMGulsemesocosm_6_FD_184638 | JGI IMG/M metagenome (GOLD analysis project Ga0209396, IMG submission 184638) | Methane-oxidizing microbial communities from mesocosms in the Gulf of Mexico - GOM8C Gulf of Mexico (SPAdes) (version 2) | ecosystem: Environmental > Aquatic > Marine > Cold seeps...
TTACCGCAATACATACCTGTGTATCAGGAATTATTACAAAGAAGCATTGAGTGCGAATTTATCTTTTATCATCAGGAAGATGAAACTTTACAACAAATTTGTAAAAATGTTGAAACTAAGGAAAATTTGCCTGTAAAATGGGTGAGTTGTTGGAAAAGTGCTTTTGAATATTATCAAAACATAAAGGCAGATTGGATCATATTTGGCAATGCTGTAAGCAATATTGATGAATTACATACTTATAGTAAAACTGTTTTAATGGAGCATGGGATCGGTCCTAAAAGTTGTTATTATGATGTATCTAAAAATTTAACAACAGTGAGGTTTGTTGAAGGCCAGCATAGGCTAAATCGGTTATATGATTTATACCCTGATGGCAATTTTGTTGACACAGGATATGCTAAGTTAGACCCTATTTTCTCTAAGGCTAATTTAATTAATCAATTCTCTTTACAAGATTTAGGTTTAGACCCTAATAAAAAAACGATTCTTTATGCACCTACATTCTATCCAAGCTCTTTAGAGTGTTTCGATAAAGCATTTCCTAAAGATTTTAAAAATTACAATATTATTTTAAAACCTCATTTTTTTTCCGTAACCAAAAAGAAATATGAAAAGCAGAGTAAATTGCTTCAGTTGTGGGATCAGCAAGATAATGTGCATTTGGCACCAACATCTTCATATAATTTACTGCCTTTTATGGCCATTTCAGATGTCATGATTTCAGATGCATCATCTGCCATTTTTGAGTTCGCTGCTTTAAATAAGCCTGTTATTTGGTGTGATTTTTATAAATTACGCTGGACATATAGGGGAGTTTTCAGTTATCGGTTTAAGCGAAGATTAGATTCTGATATTGAGTTTTTCCATGAGCTATCAGATCGTGTTTCTAATTATAAAGAATTAGCAACTGTTGTTGGCAATGTATTATTAGACCCTACTAAAAAAGCAGATAAAAGAATCAAACTAACAGAACAATTAGCAGGGATAACAGATGGTAATTGTTCAGTTAGAATTGTTGACTATCTAATCAAAGGTTAGTTAAAAGCTTTATCATACGCTTTTAATAACAGCTCATTTGTCAGTTCAGGGTGATCTAAAATGGTTATTCTGTCTGGCCTCATTTTTTTCGCAATAGAAACGGCTTCAATAAACTCATTCTTATTAATAGATATTTTATTAGGGTGATATGGTAAACCGCTTACTTTAATGAAATTTAAAAACTCTGGTTTTAAAGTTTCTTCATTTAAGAGGGCTCTTAAGGAGTTCATATAAATACTTGTTATCGCAACCTGCTCTCCATGCAGGCCTATACCATAATTTAATTTATCAATAGCATGGCTAATTAAGTGTTCGGCGCCACTCGCTGGCCGGCTATCTCCAGAAAATCCCATTGAAAGTCCTGAAATTAAAAGGCCTTCGGCCATTAATTTTAAATCTTCTGTATTTGAACATTTAAATTTATTATTTTTTATCAAAGCATTACAGCTTGAAATTGAGAGGAGCTTTGCAAAATCATCTATATGTGTATTGGATGTTTTTGCCGCATAATCCCAATCTAAAATAGCTGATATATTAGAGATCAGATCACCAAGTCCACTCAAATTAAGTCTTTCAGGTGCTGAGGAAATCAAATTTAAATCAATAAATACAAACTCTGCAAGTGCGGCTGCAATACTCTTTGTTTGCCCATTTTCTTTTATCACAGCAACAGGGGAGGTGATACAATCACTAGAGAGACATGTGGGTAAAACAGCAAAATTGATATCCCTTTTGTTTGCAGCGACTTTACAAACATCAATTACTTTTCCACCACCAATTGCGAGTAAAATGTTACTTTGATTTGCAGCACATTGTATATCTACCGCAACAGCTTGGTCTGTTGTATTATCTAATATTTCAGTGTGGTGAACTTTAAATAGCTTAGACAAAGCTGATCCGATATTAACTGCTATTTCTCTTGATTTCCCTGGTCCACTGGCTATGGTAATTGAACCGTTTAGATCATTATGAAATGCAGTTGTAATATGCTCAATAAGCTCTTTGGGCTCACCTGAAATTATCTTTAAAACCTTTGGAATGGTTAAAAATCGATTTTGTGCTGTACCTGAAAATTTCATTTATCTTTGCTTAATCTCTTTGATTAAATCAGATGTGCTTATGCCTTGTGTATAAGGCACTAATACTATTTCACAATTTTGTTGTTTCAAGTATTCTTCAGAACATCGTATTTGTTTGAGGTAGGAATTAATCTCCCAGTCATCACCATGTACCACTTTGGTTATTTTAAACTCTTCTATATAAGGTTTTATATCAAATTCGTTCGAAATAACTGCTGCATCTACAATATCAAGGGCTTCAATTAATCTTTTTCTATCACTTTCATTGATATAAGGTTGCCTTTTGTACTCGGTTGTCATTTTATCACCGTTAACTATGATAAAAAGTTTATCACCTAAGGCTTTTGATTTTTCTAATAACGATAAATGACCAACATGGAATAAATCAAAAACACCTACAACTAATACATTTTCTGACATTAAAAACTTAACCTTAAAATAATTAAATACAAGTGACATTTTATTACACTTGAATCAAAGAATCTCTAATTTATATTGCAAACGGGCTTAAAAATACATATATTGTACCCCTTTTAGCTACTTCAAGAAAAATATGCTTAATTTAAAAATTGGAACACTTTGTTTTCTAACTAGTGTTTCTTTGCTATCTAATGATACCTTTGCAACTGAAACATTTTTAATCAAAAATACTCTACAAGAAAAATGTCTTGATGTAAGTGGATATTCAGGCGGGAAAGGGCAAAATGTACAATTATATCACTGTGATGGATACAGTGATCAACGATGGTATTTCGCGGATCCATTTGGAAATCCAGTATCAATAGATATAGTCGAAAGTAATAGTTCTTTTGATTCAAATTTCTATAATTTAAGAAATGTAAAATCGAATTTATGCTTGGATATTTCTGGTCATGGTGGTTGGCAGAATGAGAATGCTAAAATCTGGACATGTGAATCTACAGGAGATAACGCTGATCAACTCTGGCGTGCTGAATGGACTTCATATCATGGCAATATGATTTTAAAAAATGGTAAAAGATTAAACATTTTAGATGTAGCAGGTACTTCAGGTAAGTCAGGCAACAATGTTCAATTGTGGGGCTATGATGATAATCCAGATCAATATTGGTATTTTAGTGATATAAAGAATAATTAAGATTTTCTAACTATCATTTTAAGTGAAAATAATTCAAAGCCTTTCTAATTTTGTACTTTCGAACAAGGTTTAAAGGCTTTTTCTTTACCCCTTGAGCTATTACTTTATTAACGGCATCTAAAATTCGATATGCACTTTTACCATCTTGATATGGATGAACTTGGGATACATAGTCATTGATAGATTTCATCTGTTCTTCTGAAAGGTTTAATGCTTGAAGAACCATCTCCGCTAACATTTTTGGTTTGTTAAAATCTAACAAACACTTCTGAGGCTGACTGTTGTTGTAAGTGATTACACACTTACCCATAATGAGAGATTCGTCCACAACGCTTGATGTATCCGAGATTACAACATCCGCTTCTTGTATTAATGGAACGATATTATCCTCATCACATATCTCAAAATTATCATTTTGAAACACGGAATAAAGTTTCATCCACTCAGGCTTCATTTTTGGATGAAATTTAATTTTTATTTGATAATCACCACTTAATGCCAGCTTTTTAATTTCATCAACTAAATCTGTCGCAGATGTAAGGCTAGGTGAAAAAGTGGGGGCATATAATAAAGTGGGTTTTTTATTATTCACTTTTTGATAATTTACATAAGGATCTAACTTAGGCCAACCTGTTTCAATTACTTCAAAATGTTTGTGTTTTTCTTTTAACTTATTAAAAGGAATTGTCGTTAGTGGTCCATGGGTACAATATAAATCATAAAAATCGCGGATCACAAAATGACCTTGTTTTTTATATTCTAAACCATGAAATACTTGTACTTTAATACCAGGGAAAAAATCAGGAACGATATTGCCAGGCACAAAAACGGCAATAGGGTTATAGCTTTTTACTTCTTCGACTGTCGTTAAATATTTTTCATCTTCATGTAAGCTATTAATCGATACACTTTTACCATTTAGATACCATGCAACCTCTCCACCACGAGATAAAATTTCAGTTTGAAGGGGCCTTAAAATAGCAAAACTATAAGGTTGTTGCACAAAAAATAGATATCTTTTTATCATGAATTAATTAAAATATTTTGAAAGGTAAACTTCTAAAAACAATAACAAATAAACAATATTGAGGCAATTAAAAAAGACGAGCATTAAGCTCGTCTTCGAAGGGAAACTGCTATTTAGCAAATAGCATAAAAACAACTAAAACCGGGCAAGGTGATTTTATTTGCTTTGTATTGACCTTTGTTGTGCGACAAAGGATGCAATAGGGTACTTTTTATTTTATTTGGTAATTCAAATACTGCTGTTTCATCACCCAAGTTAAAACAACATAAAATATTTTGTCCTGATATTTGACGCATAAATGCTAAAATCGGTTCTTGAGTTTCGATAAATGAAATATCACCAACGATTAATGCTGGGTAGTTTTTACGCCAGTTTAAGAATTCACGATATGCATTTAACATCGAATTATCATCTAACTCTTGTGAGCTGACACATTTTTCTAAATGATCGTCAGTAAGCGGTAACCAAGGTTTATGCTCTGAAAAACTACCATTTAAAGTATTTGTCCAAGGCATAGGCGTTCTGCAACCATCTCTACCTTTAAAATTTGGCCAGAAGGTAATGCCATAAGGGTCTTGTAAATCTTCAAATTTAACATCAGCTTCACCTAGGCCTAACTCTTCACCTTGATACATACAAACGCTACCACGTAATGATGCCAGTAATGCTGTTAGCATTTTAACTTGTTCAGGGTTGATACCTGATTTATTCCAACGAGAAGCCACACGTTTAACATCATGATTACTAAATGCCCAGCATGGCCAGCCTTCAAGCATTTGTGATTCTAAGCCTTGTACGGTTTCACGAATGTATTTAGCACTATAATCATCGGTTAATAGCTCAAAGCTATAGCCCATATGGAGTTTGTCACCATCAGAAGTATATTCAGCCATAGTGGATAATGAATCTTCTGAAGATATTTCGCCAAGAGATACTGTACCTGGATACTTATTTAGCAAAGTACGTATTTCTTGCATAAAACCTAAGTTTTCAGGTTGGGTATTATTGTAATAATGATATTGGAATGCATAAGGGTTATCTTCACTAAAACCTCTGCCCTCACGCTTATCTTCGGGTTTTGCAGGGTTATCTCTTAGCTGTGCATCATGAAAACAAAAGTTAATCGCATCTAATCTAAAACCATCAACTCCTTTTTTAAGCCAAAATTCTATATTATCTAATACATGAGTACGTACATCAGGATTATGAAAATTTAAATCTGGTTGCTCAGTTAAAAAATTATGTAAATAGTATTGCTTACGTCTCGGTTCCCATTGCCAAGCCGGGCCACCAAATATAGATAACCAGTTATTAGGCGCGGTACCATCTTGCTTGGCGTCGGCCCAGACATACCAATCAGCTTTCGCATTTGTTAAACTTTGCTGGCTTTCAGTGAACCATGCATGTTGATCAGATGTATGACTTAATACTTGATCTATGATTATTTTTATATCTCGCTGATGTGCTTGTGCAATTAAGTCATCAAAATCGCCTATGTTACCAAATAATGGGTCTATATCTCTGTAGTCACTAATATCGTAACCAAAGTCTTTCATTGGAGATTTAAAGAAGGGAGACACCCAAATAGCATCTACACCTAAGCTTTTGATATAGTCTAATCGGCTTATAATACCAGGAATATCGCCTATACCATCATTATTAGTATCTTGAAAACTACGAGGGTAAATTTGATATATAACGGCTCCCTGCCACCAATCTTGCTTAGCCATATTCTTTCTCCAAAACCTCATTAACCTAAGGCATATTTATATCGTGGTTAATTTATTTTTTATTAAGTCATTTGATTTTGTAAAAAGCATACGTGATTCAATTTTCACTGTAAAAACCCTACATACGTATGCATAAAAATTATTTTAAAAAATATTACTGAGATATATTTAAATAGGTGATTTTAAAAGAAATATATTTTTAATGATTCATATTGACCAATTGGCCTAATTTTTAGTTTTAATAGGTATTTATTTCTTTCTATAAACCGTTCTGAATTACTTTTAACTAGGTTTTATCACACTTTGCTGCATTATTTTCTAAAGTGCATTATTGGTATTACCAATTAACAAAAAATTAATTAATGTACTTCGTTTATCAAATAAAAAGAAAGGATTGCTGTTATTTACAAGAGTAATTTATAATTCACCTGATGCTAGTGTTTATTATGCATAGAGTGTCAGAATAAATTCTGTATGTTGTTAAAATAGGTAAGCGTGTAACCAAGAAAAGCTTACCCTTTGTTTTTATGCAGTATATAGCAATCTTTGTAATTTTTTTGTAAATAAAAGTGTAACAAAATTTTATTGAATACGTATGCAATTAGTTGTCTCAGTTGCAAAGTCTCCGTTATGATTTTCACGACAACAAATGCAACCCATTTTGGTGCAAGGCTAGAGTCTATGACAGCACTTAAATAGGAACTAATAAATGGTTATTCGGGGTAATAAAATGTCAGTATTCAAACCAAGTATATTAACACTCGCTTTATTAAGTGCTGGAGTAGGTTCATTTTCTGTATATGCAGCAGAAAAAACACAAAAAGAAAAAGAAGCTGCAGTGAAAGAAGTTGAAGTTATCGAAGTACGCGGGTTTCGCCGCAGTATTGTTGAATCTATTAATACAAAACGCTTTTCATCTAATGTGGTTGAATCAATTTCAGCTGAAGATATTGGTAAATTACCAGATTCATCTATTGCGGAGTCAATTGCACGTTTACCTGGCTTAGCGGCACAGCGCCTTGATGGCCGTGCAAGCCGAGTAAGTATTCGTGGTTTTGGTGAAAATGAAAGTGGCACAACCTTTAATGGCCGCGAACAAGTTTCTATAAGTGATAATCGCGGCGTTGAATTTGATTTATATCCATCGGAAATCATGAGCGGTGTGACTGTATATAAAACACCAAATGCAACACTTGAAGGTGAAGGTATTGCGGGTGTGATTGATATGCAAACAGTTAAACCCCTTTCTCAAGATGGTCAAGTTATTCAAATTAATACACAATTTGAAAAAACAAGTTTTGATAAACTAAATCCAGATGGTGAAGACTCTGGTTTTAGAGGTACTTTTTCATATATAGATCAATTTGCTGACGATACAATAGGCGTTGCATTTGCTCATTCCAGTATGAGTTCACCAAATCAAGAAAAACGTTGGAATGCATGGGGCTACCCAGAAGCGACTGAAGATGGTAAAACATATTCAATTTTAGGTGGTGCTAAACCATTTGTCCGTTCTTCTGAACTAGAACGTGATTCAACAATGTTAGTGATCGAAGCGGCACCATCAGATCAACTGCATATCACTTTTGATGCTTTATATGTTGATTTTTTAGATACAAAAATTCTACGCGGTATCGAAGTACCATTTGCTTGGGGTCAAGGTAATGTATCACCTATAGAGGTTGATGAAGCTACTGGGTTTATTACTAAAGGCATAACAGAAGGACAACGTGTTGTTGTTCGTAATGACCATGAAGAACGTAAGGCAGAATTAACGTCATTTGGTTTTAATACGCAATACGAGCTAAATGATGACTGGTCTTTAGAATTTGATGCCAGCTACTCAAATGTAGACCGAAAAATTTGGAGTATGGAAAGTTATTCAGGTACGGGTCGTGGTAATGATGCAGGTATTGCAGATAATATAGGTTATGAGTTTAATTCAGGCAATACAGGTGCTACTTTTTCACATGAGCTAGATTATAGTGATTATAATTTGATTCAATTAGGTGGGCCATTAAGTTGGGGTGGCAGTACAGCACTTAATAATAGTTTAGGAGTCGTTGGTACTCCACTTGAAAATACGGGGCAAGATGGATTTATTAATACACCAACAATAGAAGATGAATTAAAAGCATTAAAATTTGCAGCAACACAAAATATTGAATCTGAATTTGTATCTAAATTAACCTATGGTGTATCACGACGAGAGAGAGAAAAGCAAAAAGAATCTGAAGGTTACTTTATGACATTAAATGCTTTCCCTGGCACATTAGTTGTGCCTGAGCAATATCGTAAAGGCTCTGTATCGTTAGATTTTATTGGCATGGGCGATATGATAGCTTATGACTCTAAAGGCTTAATTGATGATGGTAATTATTCTTTATTAGCTGAAAGCTTAACAAGTGATAAACATGCAACTAAATCGTGGATAGTAAAAGAAGAAATCACATCTGCCTATGTACAAGCAGATATCGATACTGAAGTTGCTGATATGGCACTAAGTGGTGGTGTTGGTTTACGTTATGTGCATACAAAACAATCTTCACAAGGTTCTGCGTTCAGTACAAATAGTGATGGATTAGTAATTGCGTCGCCAACAGATATAAGTCATAGTTATTCTCATTTATTACCTAGCCTAAACTTAAACTTAAAACTTGATGAATCACAGTCATTACGTTTTGGTATCGCAAAAACAATTTCTCGTGCAAAAATGGATGATATGAACGCATCGGTTAGTGCAACGTACGATCAAAATACACCAGATAATAATGGTAACTATTGGAAAGTTGAAGGTGGTAACCCAGAGCTTGAACCAAAAGAAGCAACTGGCATCGATTTATCATACGAAAACTACTTTGATGATGAAGGTTATTTCTCAGTGGCACTATTTCATAAAGATTTGAACCAATGGATCTTTGATGGTAATTATGATGTTGATATGACTGGAGTTACAGATCCTGCAACAGGTATTGTACCTGAGCATTCAACCGCGACAGGCAAAGGTAAAGTGAATGGCGGCGGCGGTAGCCTTTGGGGTTACGAGCTTGCAGTTACATTCCCTTTAAATCTGTTAAGTGATTCGTTAGATGGCTTTGGTTTGATGGCAAGTCATACTGGTATTGAATCTGATATGAAAGATCAAAATGGTGATGAATATGAATTGCCAGGTTTATCAGATACGATTCAAAGCTTTACTCTTTACTATGAAAAATCAGGTTTTCAAGCGCGTACTAGCATGCGTAAACGTAGTGATTTTAAAGGTGATGTCTACGGTATTGGTTTTGATTCACAACAAGTTAATATCTTAGGTGAAACAATTTGGGATGCGCAACTTGGTTATAGCTTTGAAGAATCTGATAATGAAAAATTACAAGGTTTATCAGTTTCATTGCAAATACAAAACTTAACTGAAGAACCATTTACTTCTTTAAGTGGTGATAACAAGTTACAAGTACGTGATTATCAAGACTATGGTCGTACTTACTTACTTGGCCTTAGCTATAAGTTTTAGATAAAGTTTTAAAAAGATATAAATACAGCCCCTGAAATGAGTATTTCAGGGGTTTTTTGCTTTTAGTTTTACTTGCTTGGAGAAAAGGCTATGGATAACGATAAAATTAAAAATGTAGTCATTGTTGGCGGAGGTACAGCTGGTTGGATCACTGCTGCTTTATTGACTAAAACCTTAGGTAAAACGGTTAATATTACGCTAGTCGAGTCAGATAAAATCGGCATTATAGGTGTCGGTGAAGCAACCATTCCGGCAATAATCCATTTAAATAATGCTATTGGCTTAGATGAAAAAACCTTTATTAAAGAAACAAACGCCACTATTAAGTTAGGAATTGAGTTTGATAATTGGGGCAAGTTAGGTGATAGCTATATGCATGCTTTTGGCGGCATAGGTAAAAACTTTCCATTTTGTGATTTTCATCATTTTTGGTTAAAGGCCAAACAAATTGGTAATGCTTCAAGTTACTGGGACTATTCACTTAACTATCAGGCAGCCAAGAAAAATAAATTTGATAAGTTAAAAGGCATTGAAGGCACTAATTTACCAGGTGTGGAATATGCCTATCATTTTGATGCGGGTTTATATGCCAAGCTATTAAGTAAATTTAGCCAAAATATGGGTGTAACCCGTATTGAAGGCATAGTGAATAAAGTTAACTTAAAGAATGATAATGGCTTTGTAAGAAGTATTGTTATTGAAACTGGTCTGAAAATAGCGGGTGATCTATTTATTGATTGTACAGGTCTTAAAGCACTGTTAATCGAACAAACCTTGAGTACAGGCTTTGAGGATTACTCTCATTGGTTACCATGTGATCGGGCAATAGCGGTACCTTGTGAGTCAGTTGAACCCATTACACCTTATACTCGTTCAACAGCGCATGAGGCTGGCTGGCAATGGCGAATACCTTTACAACATAGAATTGGTAATGGACTGGTTTATTCAAGTAAATATATGAGTGATGAACAGGCTAAAGAAAAGCTATTATCACAATTAGATGGAAAACCTCTGGCTGAACCAAAAGTGATCCCATTTAAAACGGGTATTAGAAGAAAGCAATGGCATAAAAATGTGATTGCAATCGGTTTATCAAGTGGTTTTTTTGAGCCATTAGAATCTACTAATATTCACTTAATTCAAACTGCAGTAATTCGTTTACTAAAGTTTTTTCCACATCATGGAATTAAACCAATGGAAGTAACAGAATTTAACCGCCAATCTAAAATAGAATCAGAACAAATGCGAGACTTTATTATTTTGCATTACAAATTAAATCAAAGAGATGATAGTGATTTTTGGCGGGCATGTCAGAGGATGGAAGTACCAAAGACATTAACAAAAAAAATGGCTTTATTTGCGCAATCAGGCAAAGTTTTTCGTGAACAAGATGAGCTGTTTACAGAAATAGCTTGGCAGCAAGTTATGATAGGACAGAATTTAATACCTCAAGATTATCATCCGATTGCTAACTCTTTATCTGATGAACAAGTTTCTGATTTAATGAATAACTTAAAAACATTAATAGATCGTACCGTAGATAACTTACCTACACATGAAATCTTTTTAGAGGCTTTATAGTCATAATTTTTTGTAAATAGACAGTAAAATAGAAAAACGGCAATAACAGGAAAGTATTGCTCAGATCATTCAAACTTTGGCCGATATAAAATCATACATTTATAACTCACTACCACGGATGTGTATTGATATGAAAATTGATAATTATCGGCTCGATATGGCTGTTGATCATTCTCGCCATTCACGTGACTTTGAACAACGACAACTTATTTCGTCAGCAACTCGAAATACTGAAAACCAAGACGGTATAAAGCTTGCCGGCTCGATTTCGGTTGTTGATACACAATATACATATACGGCTAGAGAAATCGCAGCTAACAGAAATCGGCAATTATCATCTTCAAATATAACCAGTTTAAACTCTAATTCATATTCGTTACGACATGAAAGTAATATAGAAAGCTTAATCTCAGATTTTGTTGGTCAAAACTTATCAATTACTTCATGGCAAAATAATTCAGAAAATGTAGCCGCTACTTCACAAAACCAATCATTAAGTTTAACGCAAGGTTCTTTACAAAACAAAAGTGAATCAGTAAGTTTTCAAGGAAGTGAAGATTTACAAGCTGGCCAGTTTTTTATGTCATCTCATTTTATTGAATATGAGCTAGAAACAATGCAATTTCAAGCACAAGGAGAGGTGATTTTAGCTGATGGACGAACTATTAATTTTGATTTAGCACTGTCAATGGAACGAAGTTACTTTAAACAAGAGCAGCTTAATATTTCAAATACTACAAGCCCATTTGTTTATGATCCCTTAGTACTCGATATCGCGGGAAATGGTCCCGCTTTTAGTCAAGTTAAATTTGATTTTGATATTGATAATGATGGGCAGACAGAGAATTTAGCTTTTATTGGGCAAGGTTCAGGTTTTTTAGTATTCGATAAAAATCAAGACGGTGATATTAACAATGGTTCTGAGATGTTTGGTGGTGTGTCGGGGCAAGGATTTAAAGAATTAGCGGTACATGACGACGACGGTAATATGTGGATTGATGAAAATGATGCCATTTTTGAACAATTACAGATTTGGCATTTAAATGACAATGGTGATAAACAGTTAACGTCTCTTAAAGATGCGGGAGTCGGAGCCATTTATTTAGGTAGTGCAGATAATAACTTTACTTTAAAAGATAGACATAATAACGCTTTAGGCACAATCCAAAAATCTGGCGTTTACTTAAAAGAAAATGGTGAAGTATCAAGTATCAGTCAATTTGATTTGGCAGATCAAAGTAATTTAAATAAAGGGCTAGAA
>Ga0209396_1005212_pt1 | contig 12349 bp, 16 predicted proteins | sample GOMGulsemesocosm_6_FD_184638 | JGI IMG/M metagenome (GOLD analysis project Ga0209396, IMG submission 184638) | Methane-oxidizing microbial communities from mesocosms in the Gulf of Mexico - GOM8C Gulf of Mexico (SPAdes) (version 2) | ecosystem: Environmental > Aquatic > Marine > Cold seeps...
GTACTCTGCCTGTAAACCGCATAAACATCACCGCTAGACTTTTCATTGAGTTGCGGCTTCCAATCATCTAAACAAACAACAAGTTCACCACTATCAACAAATTCAGACACCACCCAATTAGATAACTGAACCACGCCTAGGCCGCACAATGCTGCTTCTAATAAAGGCGTGCCGCCCTTTGATTTTAAATTACCTTGAACTAGCACCTTAGTGTTTCGCCGAGCTTGATTAAAGTACCAATAGGTTCGCTGACGTTGCTGATTAAGCAGCAGACAATTATGGGATGATAAATCGTCCGGCTGTTCTATTTTTTCGTTCTTAGCTAAGTAATCTGGTGAAGCACAGATGAGGGTATGATTGGAGAGCAGTTTTCGAGATTTAAGGCTAGAGTCTGCTGGAATGCCAACCCGAATAGCTAAATCGATATTATCTCCTGCAAGGTCTGCTATGTTATTTTCCAAATCGACTTCAATGGTTATCTTAGGGTATTTTTCTAAAAATTCAGGAATAAGCGGGCATACATTAATGCGCCCAAAACTTTCGAAGACTGAAATGTTCAAATGGCCCGCGGGCTCTTTATCCCCATCGGCAAGTGACATGAGTAGAGCGTCGCTGTCAGAAACTAATTTAACAGCCCCGTCTAAAAACACTTGTCCTTTGTCTGTAAGTAATAACTGACGTGTGCTGCGTTTAAATAACGCCTGCCCTAATTCTGATTCAAGCGTATCAATGCCCCGAGTTACTGAGGACGGAGCCATATTTAATACTTTGGCAGCCTGAGAGAAGCTGCCTAATTGGGCAACTCGAATGAAAAGACGTGTTAATTTCAACATATTAACCTTTGCGTTTTACGCAAAACTAATCGGTATATATCATGGATTCTACAAATTAAATGATGTTAGTACAATGCGTTTTATCAATCACACCACAAATCGAGAATACAATGTCTAGAGTCCCATTTGATAAAATCCCTAAAAACCTAATGAACTGTATGATGCAAACAGAGCAATACATCAACAGCTTAAACATCATTGAAGAATCCTTTATGGAAATATTACGTTATCGCGTATCCGTCATAAATTCATGTGCTTATTGCGTTGAAATGCATTTTAAAGAAGCTATAGCGGCAGGTGAGATAGAACTTAGAATATATTCTAGTGCAGTTTGGAAAGAAGTTAATTTCTATAGTGAATCAGAAAAAGCATTATTCGCATGGACCGAATCTGTGACTTTGCTCAATGACTCCCCCGAGCAAAGACAACAATCATTCGACAATTTAAACCAGCACTTTAATCAAGAAGCTATTGCGAATTTGACCCTAGCTATCAATCAAATTAACGCATGGAATCGCCTAGCCAAACCTTTTGGTTTTGAGGCTGGCGCTTATCAAGTTGGACAGCATTAACTGATGGTACTCCGGCAGTGTCGTATTGCTGCCGGACTTCCTGATATTAACTTTCGGGAGATATTTCTAGGACTATTTTCCCCGTTGCACGCGCGCTTTCATTTAAGATCATAGCTTGTTTTGCATCATCCAAACTAAACACGGAATCTATCGTTACCTTAAGCTGATTTGATTCAAGCATATCAGTGATGATGTTAAGTCCACTTTTAGATGGCTCCACTAACATTCGTGCATAATATACATCTTTCGCTTGTGCTTTTTTCTCGTCAATCTCATCTAATAATGAAATTAACCGCCCCTGTGGTTTAATTACATCGATTGAGCGCTCAACGATATTATTGCCACCAACGGCAGCAAAGACTAAATCAAGATCAGAAACATGCTGCTCAAAATCATCTTGTTTATAATCAATAAATTCATCGGCACCAAGCCCCATAATAAACGATTTTTTTGCCTGAGAGCCCGTGGCTATTACATGAGCGCCGAGATGCTTTGCTATTTGAACGGCAAAATTACCTACCCCACCGGATGCATTATGAATAAGTACCTTTTGGCCTTCTTTCAATTCACCATGAGTTGTTAAGGCCTGATATGCAGTGAGTGCAGCCAAAGGTACGGCAGCACTTTCTATAAAGCTTAAAGAAGCAGGTTTATGTGCAACGAACTCAGCATCAACGGCTAAATATTCAGCTTGGGCACCTTGTTCTGTTAATGGGGCATAGACATAAACTTCATCACCTATTATTAAATCGGTCACATGCTGCCCTACTTCACTCACAATACCAGCAGCGTCCCAACCCAATACCAAGGGTAATTGATGGGTATCAGAATCTTGTAACATGCCGTTTCTTATGTGGAAATCTACTGGATTTACACCCGCCGCCTTAACGTTGATTAATACCTGAGAGGCTGAAATAATTGGTTTGTCTAGTTCACCAACGATCAAGTTTTCTACGTTACCATATTGCTTTATGTATGCTGCTTTCATTGTCATTCCTAATAATTTATTTAATTGGTTTTCTCTGTTGCAGCTAGTATCAACAAAATAATTGATATTCTATAATTGATTGTTAACATAGTACTCATTGATATATGTGATGAGTTTAGTGTTGATATGAGTAAACCTGATTTAAACTTAATGGTGATTTTCGATGCCATAATGCAAGAGCAATCTGTGAGTATCGCAGCAGAGCGCTTATCGATGACGCAACCTTCGGTCTCTAATGCTTTATCACGCATGCGCCACGTTTTTAAAGATCCATTATTTATTAAAGATGGTCGCGGCATAAAACCCACACCTTTCGCAAACTCATTATGGCTACAGATTTCAAGTTCGTTAAATACAATCTCTGATGTTGTCAGTCCTAAAAAGTTTGTACCACATTATGCAAAACGCACGTTTAGGATCGCATTAACTGACGGGCTGGTATCATTGTTGTGGGTAGAACTGCGACAGATTATAGAAAAAACGGCACCGCACATTAATATTCATGCAGTCCCCTACACGATGAATGCTGAAAGTTTGTTGATGAACGCACAAGTTGATCTTATTGCCGATTACGTACCTGAGTTAAGCCGAAACCTACAAAGACAGCACCTATGTAATAATCATTTTGTCGCGTTAATGTCACCAGAACACCCTCTGGCAAACAAAGTATTAGATTTAAAAGCGCTCACGAATAGTGATAACTTGTTGGTTTCTTTATCTGGCGATGCATCTGGCATTGTTGATAGTAAATTAGCTGAGAAAAACTTAACACGCCGCATCGCCATGACAACCAACAACTTTTCCAATGCAATAAGTTTGCTCAAACAAACATCACTCCTATGTGTTTTGCCTTATCCTGTTGTTTTTGAACATGTACAAGACGGATCGTTGATCGCCAAATCTATACCCATTGACATTCCTCCCGCTGAAATATCAATGGCATGGCATAATCGAAGTAACCGAGATGTCGGTTTAATTTGGTTGAGAGACACTATTGCTAACATTATTAAAAACAAACAAGCATTGTTCGAAAATGGCGCTTGGGCGAAATATTAACAGCCTGACTTAACCATACAATGGCTATTTATATTAATAACAACGTCTCCTAATTTATAAAATACATGCCATTTTCTAATGATTCCCTAATGATTGTGTTCTCAAATTGCTCAATCATAAAGTCTGGTTCATCGGCACCTGATGTACACATCTCAAAACCATAAATACTCTTTGCACGTGCGTACCAAACAAACGGTGCTACTTTTTCGACAGAAAAGTACCACCCTTCAATTTTACTTTGCAGAGGAAATTCTTTTAGCAATTCATCACTTGAAAACACAGGACTTCTTTTATTCATATCATGTGACCTTTAACATGGTTTAAGTATCAGCTGTTGTGACAGAAACTGAGCAGCTATAAATTTATCATAAAAGCCCCCTAACAGACGATTAACTATATTCACTATTTTTAACCGTTGTGAGTCTTCTAAACACATACCAAGCTGTCCAGAAAAATAAGGACAATCCAATGGCCGTAAAAATAGCCGGTTTGGGATTATCTAGTGTGCTAATAGACCCTGCGTAACTGGCGATAAGCACATAAGGAATACTGCTCGCCGCCCATGCTGTTGCAAATTTAGTGAGAGGCATTTTGGTCATACCCGACATGCACGCCGCAACTTCAGGAAAGATAGGCATAGCGCGTGAAAATAAAATCATAAACAGCCCATATTGATTAAAGGTGTTTTTAGCGTCTTGCCATTGCAAAGGATCCTTAATGATCTTTTTACCCAGCTTTTCGCCGTAAAAATAACTCAGCCAATAACCAACACCGCCAGCCAACGACACACCTATAATTGATGCGATGCTGCCGTAAAAGACACCTAAAAAGTAGCCACTTAAAATGATGATCGTCAATGTTGGTACTGCAATAATTATATCTGCAAACAACAACACGATGACAATCAAGGCAATGTAATATGCATTTACTTCACTGGCAGCGTTAAGCCATGATTTTATATGATCCACACTCAAGAGGCCTGTCATTTTAGCGACAACAAAGGTTGTGGCAAACACCAATGCAAATGTCAGCATTATTTTTAATAAACTTTTCATCAGATGCGCCTAAGGATAAATAACATTGATTATGATGGCTGGCATATTGGGCGAGTAAGTCAGTTGGGATTTTTTAAAGCTAGGCGGTCCAAAAGATACTTTAGCCCCATTAGAAAAGCCAAGCCCTTCAGCGGGAATAATACCTGTCCAATTCTTGGTGACTTCCCCTGAGTTATCCTCGTCGTGCAATATTTTTATGGCAAACTGATCTGGCACAACGTCAGCATCAAAATTAACGCTAATCGAATTGGTTGCACTTGGGATCGCATGGATAAAAATTGCTTTATCATGCGCCTTTGGGAAGCCATTCTCCCCATAAAGCATGACGAGAATTTGTCCCTTTTTGTCAGTATTAATATTGTCTACCTGAACGGTAATTTCAGCCGCATTTACGCCATGATTCATAAAAATATAGCCTCCTATAATTAACGCGAATTTACGCCATTGTTTACACCTGTTTTGCATGCTTTGCTTCACTTTAAAATGAGTTGCCATGTTAACTATTCCTCATAATTGATTTGGCCAAAAACGGAGCAAGTGAGTTAATAAAAAACAGCAACTTGGTTTTGCCAATAGCGTGATTAGCTACCTTCTTTTCAATACCCACAAGCATTAACCGTGCGGCATTATCCGGTGTCATTTTAGAGCTGCCCCGTCCCGCTGTCATAGCTGTATCCACCAGAGGTAAAAAGGCTTGCAACACTTCAACTTTTGAATCAACCAGCTGATAACGCAGGCTTTGTGAAAAGGTATTTAGCGCACTTTTAGTGGCGCAATAAATAGCTGAGCTACGTTTTGGCACCAACCCTAAAGCAGAATTTACATTAAGTATGACTGCGTCATGCCCTTTGTTTAGAATCGGCAATAACAAATAGGTTAAGCAACATATGCTAGTAAAATTAGTCGATATTTCACGATGAATACCGTGATAATCAAAGTCAGAACCAGTCAATTCAGGGGTATTTTGTTGGGCGGCGTTATTAATCAAAATATCCAAACTATCGACAGCAGATAAAATGGATTGGCCTAATTCATTAATCGCACCCACGTCAGCGAGGTTGACCATAAAGACAGTGATTAGCGGGAACTCTTTCTCCATCAATCGCGCCTTTTCAGGGCACCTTGCTGTGATGTAAATTTTATTGTTTGGGTACAGCTTTTTTACCAGAGCATGCCCCACACCCGAAGTGGCACCAGTAATTAATATAGTTTTATGACTCAATTGCATTGTTTTACTCAATTAATATATTTGAGTGATACTATAAAGCGGCATTTTTTTAGGGGCATTAACCTAGGTTAAAAATATGGATTTAATTCAATTAGCGAAAAATTACGGCGAGACAGTGCAGGTTTCAAATCGATCTCACGTTTTTTCACAACGCGATAAAGATCAAAATATCTACCTTATAGAGGAAGGTGTTCTTAAAGCATATTATTTGTCTGAGGACGGTAAAGAATATATCAAATCCTTTCTTTTCTCGGGGGATATTATCGCGAGTTTACAAGGTCTTACAGGACAGTCGTGTACCTTTAGTTTATTAGCATTAAGCAATTGTAAACTATTAAAGTTACCCTATTATAAAGTGAAAGAAATGGCTGAAAACAATCTCATTACAGCTAATTCTTTGATTGATCTACTGCTTAATTTTGCAATGAAAAAAGAGCAACGAGAATATGAATTACTCTGCTTGTCAGCACTGCAACGCTACCAAAATTTACTTGCAAGAGTACCCAATATCTACGACATAGTCACGCAGAATGATATGGCTAGATATTTAGGTATCACTCCAGTAGCCCTTAGCCGTATTAAACATATGAAGAAATAACCGCGATGGCCAAACACATCACAATAAAGCAGATCAGAGATGAACATAGATGTTCTATAGTTTTTTAGGCTTTGTTGGCAATAACCTTTTTTAAGACAAAAAATATAACTAATAAGTACACAACAGTGGCGATATGCTTAGCAACAACCTTAAATGGTGCTTGAGCTTCATATGCAAGTAGCCCGTCTGTAATTGGCATAACAACAGCAAATAATGCACCCCACATTAAAACAATATGATTTCGAGTATATAAAAGATAGCCAAAAATTAAGGTAATAAAGATAGTACGTGACCCATATATTTTCACCCAGTCCGCATCCATGCCAGAAAAAAGTTCAGTGCCTCTTACTGTAGAAAAACTGGCAGGGTCAATGAATGAAAAAGTGCCATAAAAGCCCTGTAACAAAACTATTAGTGCAACTAATACAAAACTTATTTTTTCTAATGTAGTAATTTTATTCGTCATAATATCCATTTTCAGCTGAATTATAGAAAAGCCTAACGCCTCAGTAATCAGCAGTCTGTGGCGAAGCCACGTATAGGCTGTCTGACGCTGAAAGCGTGTAACTAATTGACTTGTGAGAGAGTGCCTTCATCAAGCTCAAAAACTTCATAATGATTCCATCGTAAAAAGCATTCACCATTTTCAAGAAAAATATCAGTATCGTCACTAGAAGGGTAACAAAAATCCCCCCAAAACTCACAATAGGTCGACCAAGGTAGAGTCAAAGCCGTATCTCTGTCCCATAAAATGGTTACTCTTTGCGGAGGAAGTTTAATTTCTTTTAACCATTGCGATGTTAATTGATCATTTGACGCGCTAAACCTAGTTAAACCAATGGATATATCAACAGACTTAGAGTTTGCTAACTTATTTGCCGATTCAATACTTAGGGGATGAAGCTCACTCAAGATCTCTTTCGAAAAAATTACATGTGATGAGTTTATCTATCTCCACGATAACGAAAAATTTTCAATATTCATGTAAACCTTATCTGTGCTTTCTAACGAGTCTGTAGAATTTATCATTGATGACAAACACTCATTAATTTTTGATTGATTTACGTTAAAAAACGCTCCTCTTTGTAAAATATAGCGATGTATTAGCGCTATTTACTCTAATACATCACGCTCAACTACATGATTTTGAATATAAAATGTAAATATTATAAATCCTACAGCCTCAACGTCCACCTAAGCGAAACCGAGCAGGCTGTTACGAATCATTTTGAGGCGCTTGTAAATATCGCTTTATCGTTTAAATAAAACTTCATATTTAAAATATGAAGGTATTCTACTATGCTCTATATCCTGAATTTCATATGATTTGTAATGAGGGTTATCTATCATAAATTGTGAGGCATATTTATATAAATCTGAGGACGTACCTTCTTGAAAGTCTTTATCTAACATATATGGTTTAGGTAACCCGCCAAAATAGATTTTCAAAAAATGCGTGTCTGAATCTTGGCTTGTAGGTTGAAATGTTGCTCCGTATGTACTTGTTGTGACACAACCATTAAGCATAAATATACATAATATAAACGCTATAAATGAGATTTTAATTTTCAAGGTATTTCTCCGTAAAGAATAGATATTAACGCCCCAATCAGAGGCAATAAAATAATTGGTTAAAATTAGCGACGCAGGAGCAGAACCAACTTTTTTAGCCTTTTGAATGACTTGTTTAACGAAGCCGCTACGCGGCAGAGTATTAGCTCATTCGTCCATACTTAATCCAGTAACATCACAACCTTTGTGGTGCCTATCACTGGAGTATATCAAATGAATTCATTTGAACAACAACGATTTAACCAGCGTTATCAACAACACATCGTCAACATCCGATTCCAAGGGAGCGCCCTTTAACCATTGAAGTAACGTAAGGCGAAAAGTAAATTTAGACGGGGGAAGTTAAATGTAAACATCCCGAATTTGGGATTCATATATGGACACAACTCAACCGCTAATATGGAAAGCGAAAAGAAAGCCCCGATTTAACCTTCCGGCCATTGATGTTGAGAAAATCCTATTAGAAATACAGTTAGCATCAGTGTTTTAAACTTCATTAATTTCAGCTTCGACCCGATTCTTAATCAAACCTAATACACTATGATGAAAATCATCTAGGATAAAATTCGCCCACAATGCACCATACCAATTTACTTTTGAGGTCATTGTATATCGCGTTGTGAGGGACAAATGAACTTCACCAGCAACTAATTTCAAATCGTATGAGCCGCTTAGAACATCAAAATATTTATCACCAACCACAATATGTGTATCAAGTTCTGCTATTTTCATTGACTCTTGATCAACAATTACTTCATACGCCAATTTTTTATTCACTTGAATATCAGTGATTTTCTCCTGAAAATGTACACCTTTCTCCCAAGATAACTCCCGTAGACCACCAATCTTAAATTCAGCTGTTTTCGCAGAGACAGGCTTAGGAATGCCAATAAAGTGAGACACATTCCACGACAATTCAGCAGGTGATATATTTTCAATGTTAGAGATATTACGCCATACCTTAGTCATTGGAGCATTAATAATGACGGTATCGGTGACTGAATGAAACAAGGTAGGAGACGTTATAGGGTGTTCCAGCGGTGCGACAAAAAATGGCAACAAAGCAAAACAGCCACTAATTTTGATCTTGGTTTTATCGGCATATTTTTTTCTTATATACCCTCCAACTATTCCACCTAAAGAGGATAACGGGAGATATAAAGGCAATAACATGATAATGCAAATTATCGTTTCAAAGGCAAGTATGATAGACAGTAACGACCAGCCTACAACTGGTAACCAAGGATGAAATAGTCTAATTTTTACATTTAACGCTTGTTCCTTGGTTAAACACAACACCGTTATAATACCAACAGAAACAGGCGCAAAAACTAGCATGGCCATGGAAACAAATTCTAAAAAATTAACAGAATAATGCTCACCGACACTAAACAATAAAGCGACCACAAGGGTATAAAGCGTTCCCCATATAAAACCAGCGATGCCGCCGCGATACTTAAGCATAAATCCCCTTTGTAACCACACGAAACTGACCCAACTGTTAAATGTTCTGTATGAATGGCTTATTAGGGCACGTATATTCTAAAACCACTTGACTATACCAACTATAAATATGGCTGCTAAACCCAATAAACTAACACCAAAAGAGATGCTTCTTAGCAGTTTTAAATTTAAATAATAACAAAGCATATGACCAACTCTGCCAACTAAATACACGATAGCGCTTATATTGAGAAGATAAGCGTCTGCCGAAGATAGTATTGAAAAACACACTAGCAATATAAAAATCGCTACACTCTCATTTGAATTCGATAACACCCTTGTTGCACGAAAATGCAAGTCATTATGGTTAGCCTCAATTGGGTAACCCGGTATATGACGCGATTTAATGGCAATAATATCTGCGACTAACAGTTGCACAAGAAACGTTAATCCTGCCAACCCCATAACTAAAACTGTAATTTTATACGGTTCAATAAATTCCAACTTAACTTCCTTTAAAAAAATGAGGACTATTTGGTTTAACCAAGAGCCCTTATGCCCGCAATAAGGGGCTGATTGATAGTTTGCTAAAATTCGTAACGAAGCGAAACCGAGCAAACTGTTAGCAGTCCCGCTTTATTTTCCTTGTTAGGTGAAAAACTCCATTAGCTCATTTACGATCCCTGATGGATCTTTAAAAGCTGCATACCGACCCCATCTATTTTCATGAGTGGATTTATGAACAAAAACAACACCCTTGGATTTTAATTCTTTAATTTTTTCATCCAAATTACTAACAGTAAGCACCAATGATGAGTTTGAATTAAATCCATGCTCATAGCTTGTTGCTTCCATTGTTCCTTGGAACATGAGCACTATATGTGATCCACTTTTAAGTTTTATACAGTCATCATGTTCTTCGACAATCTCTAGACCAAGAACATTAACGTAAAAATCTCTCGACACGCGAAGCTCATGAACGACTAATAAAGTTGATGGATTATCCATAGAGGATTAATTTCCTTTTCACTGAACGCCAACCTAAACCGCAGATTACTGGCGCAGGTTTCACGACTTTTGTTTATTGCAAAATAATGCGACAGTAAAATCTGTCGGATTTCAGGTTCTAGTTATAAATTAATGAATCCAAGTGTAAAACATACCTAAACCACTATCTTGATGCATCAGGTTATAGATAAAAATAGCCACAGAAAAAGTACAGGGCACAAACAGAAGGTAGCTAAATTTAGTTTGAACATACTTAATAGTTGCTATACCGATATACCAAGAAGCTGTAATCAAAAGTATTCCGTGCAGCCAATTAAATGGATCTCTGAAATTAGCTGAATCAATAGCAGTAGTATTACCTATGCTGATTACTAATAAAAATGCCAATAATGCGCATAATGTCTTTCTCGTCTTTTTTTCTGGTAATGAAATTGCACATCCAATTGTCATTGTAACAATTGAAATCAGCAGTAAAATGGTTGAGAAGCTTTGCCAATGTTCATAGATCAATACAGCCTCCTTCACTTATAATATTTGTATATAAAGCGCACTCGTTCACCACAATAGACTAGTGACCTATAACCCTTAAAAAGTTGTTATAAATTAATATGTAATTACCAAACATGCAAGATATAAATCTGGCAAAGCGTGCATGTACGCTATCTCCTTGAAATAAATTATTCTGCAAAACCGTCAACAAATAACCATTGTTGACGGTGGTCAAAATTCTTACCTGTAAGTTTGTCTTCACAACACAAAAAAGCATGACGAAGACAACGATATATAGCGTGATAACTAATAAGGCATAGCGGATAAATCAATCTGCTGTTGGCATGCGCAAGCCATAATAATTACCTATCAAAAATTAAGGATGGCTTAGTCTTCTATAGCCGCCTAAAATTGATGGTTATCCTATAGTTCTAGTTACTACCCAACTATTGGCAGTAATCCAAAAACCAACAAAGTACAGGCGATTAGCGATAGTAGTGACCCAGTACGTACCATAATCTTAACTGTAAATTCGGTAGTGACGGTTGCTGAAAATCCAGCGCCAGCGATTGGAAGCGCTTTACTTGCACCTGTTACAGAAGCAATAGTTATTCCCAGCCAAATAAGTATGAATCCCAATGCACAGCCATAAGCCACAAAAATTTCCAAAGACAAAGGCAGCTCAACCAGCGACCAGATAACACCAAAGATCGCCAAGGCCATTGCGCACTGAACAGCAGTCAAATGACCAGAAAGAGCCATCCTGGAATTTTTTACAGATGGTATCAATGCACCTTGGATTAAACCGACAAGGAAAAAGACAATTCCAATTAAGATGAGTTGTGCACCTATTTGTGTAAGTTCTATCATGATGTTCCTAATGTATGCATAACACTAGGCTCAGTGGCACTACTTACATTCCAGACGTTGCCAATGTAAAGCGGGGAGCTTTGTTCGTGTGTGCTTTTAAATTTTTGAAAGGTATTCATTATTAATCTCCATTGAAAAAACACATGGTAAACAACGGAAAACTAAAATTCATTCACCTAGATTCATTTTTCAATTTACTTAATGTCTGGGGAGCGACACCGAGATAAGAGGCTATATGATATGACTTAACTTGATTAAATATAAAAGGGTATTCGTCAAGTAAACGATCATATCTTTGGGCAGCAGTCTCTGACATGAGAGAAAGGACACGTTTGTATGTTGCGGAATAATAGGTGTCATGTATCCATATTCTCGCTAAAAGCTCCCATTTTTGTTCTTGTGATATAAACTTATCAAGCTCTTTCAGAGACGCCACATAAAAAACCGAATCTTCAAGAATTTCAAAGTTAAGCATTGAGCCTTTTTTTTCAGAAAAGCTTACACTATCGTCCATAAAGTGGTTTAAACCATGTTTACTTTTTCCGCGAAAATAGAGTTGCCAAGTATGATCTTTGCCATTCATATCACTAAAACATGATCTGGCTAAACCACTTTTTATAAACCATATATCACTAAA
>Ga0209396_1005213_pt1 | contig 12348 bp, 7 predicted proteins | sample GOMGulsemesocosm_6_FD_184638 | JGI IMG/M metagenome (GOLD analysis project Ga0209396, IMG submission 184638) | Methane-oxidizing microbial communities from mesocosms in the Gulf of Mexico - GOM8C Gulf of Mexico (SPAdes) (version 2) | ecosystem: Environmental > Aquatic > Marine > Cold seeps...
TTATAAAGCCTAAATCAATATTTTCTAAGCCAATATGTTTAAGACCTTTTTTGATCGTAACCAGTGATAGAACAAAACCGGCAAGAAACATGTAAGCAGGGACCCAGCGTTTTGCTTGTTGCAATGGCTTGTCTGTATCAAAAATCAGTTTTTGCGCGCTGTTAAAGATGATAAAAGCGATAATACCTGATATCAGCGGTGTGATAATCCAGCTACCGACGATACCAACTACCTTGCCCCACTCTACCGCTTCAACACTAACGCCAACAGCAGCAAAACCAACAATAGCACCCACAATAGAATGCGTAGTAGATACTGGCCAACCTAGAGCTGAAGCGATTAATAACCAAGTAGCTGCAGCAAAAAGCGCAGAGATCATGCCGTAAACAAGTAGCTCTGGCGTATCAATAAAGTAACTGGCATCTATGATACCTTTACGTATCGTTGATGTTACTTCGCCACCAGCAAGGTAAGCACCTGCAAATTCAAATACCATTGCAATGATAATGGCTTGTTTTATTGTTAATGCTTTTGAACCTACAGAGGTTCCCATCGCATTCGCCACGTCATTGGCACCAATGCCCCATGCCATGAAGAAGCCAACTACGGCAGCAAGGATCACAAAGGTGCTGCCTGAGTTAAGTATAATATCCATCAGTTAAGCCCTATTTTCTAGCTAAAAGAATTTCTAAACGTGCACCTACACGTTCAGCAAGATCGGCCAAGTCGCCAACCCAATCAATAATTTGATATAAGAACATTACATCAACTGGATTCAAATCCTTTTCAATCGCTAATAAATTTTTACGTAAAATGATTTGCAAACCATCTGTATCATCTTCGATAGCATCAAGTTGATTAATCATTTTTTCAACTAAAGCAACTTCACGGCCACGAAAGCCTGTTTCTAATAAATCATCTAATTCATTAATCGCTTCAGCTGCCTTTTCAGTCGCTTCAATACAGCGTCCTAAGTAGATAGAAAACTCAGCTTGTAAACTAGCAGGTACTTCAAGCTTACGCCCTAATACTCGACCAGCGATATCCTTAGCTTTGTTTGCTATTTTGTCTTGTTGGGTAAGTAATTCAAGTAAGTCAGCTCTATCCACTGGCATAAATAAGCCACCAGGAAGTTCTAGACGTAATTGACGTTTAAGAGTATCCGCATCTTGCTCTAATTTAGAAAGTTTACGACGAATTTTTGCCGCTTCACTCCAATTCTGCGCAGTACATGCTTCAAAGAAAGGGATAAGTTGTTTACTACATTTAACAACTATTTGAATATGTTTTTCTAACGGTTTTATCGGTGATTTTGCAAATACACCTAAGATTGTATTTCTGGCCATAATTGTGTTTCCAGTCAGTATAACGTTCGTCATTTCAATTCGCCGCGGATAGTAACCCATTTAACTTCTAATGTTAAATGCTAATATGAGCTTAAATACTTGCATCTATCATCTAAGCACTGCGGCGCTAATTAATTTTCACTAAGGGTAAGTAGAACATACAGCTAATAAATTGAATTATGTAAGCTTTATAGTCACCACCCTAATACTTTATAACTTATAAATTTTTCATATCTTCTGCTGTGGTATGGCGAACAACCTTACCTTTTACAAAATAAATGATGTATTCACAAATATTTTGACAACGATCACCTATACGCTCTAACGCACGAGCAGACCAAATAACAGTCATAACTTGTGGGATTGAACGTGGATCTTCCATCATATAGGTCATTAATTGACGCATAAGCGCTTCATATTCACGATTTATTTTGTCATCCATTTGGTGAATTTTAATCGCTGTTTCGCAATCCATACGCGTAAAAGCATCAAGACTAGCTTGTAGAAACTCTAATACTCTTCGACCTAAATTATCAAGGTTTACCAATAAATCTTGTTGCTGGGATGAGAAACTTTCAAGGGCAACTTTAGCTATTTTCTCAGCTTCATCGCCTATTCTCTCTAAATCAGCAATAGTTTTTACAATCGCCATAATGAGGCGTAAATCACCTGCTGCAGGCTGGCGCTTGGCAATAATACGTGTACACTCGTCATCAATGCTTACTTCATAAGCATTCACTTGAAAATCATTACTTAAGACTTGTTTGGCTAACTCTACATCAGTTTGCTCGACAGCTGCCAGTGCATCTGTGACTTGTTTCTCGACTAAACCGCCCATATGCATGACATTGTTAATAACGCGTTCTAAATCTTCATTGAATTGGCCGGAAATATGACGACCAATCTGTAAGTTATCCATGGGATGTCCTTCCAAAGGTGTATGCTTGTATTTTATCGCTAGTTTATATTCTTCGATTATTAACCATAACGACCAGTAATGTAATCTTCTGTTTTCTTTTTCATTGGTGTGGTAAATAAAGTATTAGTATCGCTGTACTCAATTAAATCACCCATATACATAAATGCTGTTTGATCTGATACCCGGGCAGCTTGTTGCATATTATGCGTCACGATTACCACAGTAAATTGTTTCTTCAGATCATTGATTAACTCTTCAATGGTCAAGGTTGAAATAGGGTCAAGTGCAGAGGTTGGTTCATCAAGAAGTAATACCTCGGGCTGAATAGCAATAGCGCGAGCAATAACTAAACGCTGCTGTTGACCTCCTGATAACCCTAATGCACTTTCATGCAATCTATCTTTGACTTCATTCCAAAGTGCTGCACTGCGTAATGATTTCTCTGCGGCGTCATCAAGTCTGCGACGATTATTTTCGCCCATAATACGTAAACCATAGACCACATTTTCATAAATGCTTTTAGGGAATGGGTTAGGACGCTGAAAGACCATGCCGACTTTGCGTCTTAGCTCTGCAACATCAACATGTTTGTCATAGATGTTGTTTCCATGAAGGTTTATTTCGCCTGTGATATGGCAATTATCAACCAAATCGTTCATGCGGTTGATAGAGCGTAATAACGTTGATTTACCACAGCCACTAGGACCAATGAACGCTGTTACCTGCCCTTTAGGAATGGACATACTAATATTATTTAGTGCTTGTTTTTTTCCATAAAATAAATTTAATTTATTAATATCTAAGGCAACTTGCTCTGGTGTTAAATTTGTTAAGTCTAACTTTTGTTCAAAAGATGTGTCTGAGCCAGGCGTTAACGCTTTTGGGCTTATAGAAATCATAATAGGTGTTTCTCTAATCACTTTTCATTAATCATAATTTACAGATTTAAATTATGAATTTAAAATTACTTACCGTAATGAGTAACCTAACATTACTCATTACTAAATTTTGTCAGAGCAAACTAGTGCTCTAACATCTTATATCTTTCACGCAATCTATTTCGGATAGAAACGGCAGTCATATTCAAGGCGACAATAATGCTCACTAAGAGTAAAGCTGTTGCAAAAACCAATGGACGTGCGGCCTCAACATTCGGACTTTGAAAACCTACATCATATATATGAAAGCCTAAATGCATGAACTTTCGATCTAAATGCAAGAAGGGGAAATTACCGTCTAAAGGTAAGTTAGGCGCCATTTTAACAACACCAACCAACATTAATGGCGCGACCTCACCCGCTGCTCGGGCTATAGCTAAAATAATACCCGTCATAATAGCAGGACTTGCTATAGGTAAAATGATTCGCCACAAGGTCTCTGCCTTGGTAGCACCTAATGCTAGTGAACCATGACGCATTGCTGATGGTATGCGTGATAAGCCTTCTTCTGTAGAAACGATAACAACGGGTAAAGTTAATATTGCCAGTGTTAGTGCTGACCATAAAACACCTGGTGTACCAAAGGTTGGGCTGGGTAAGTTTTCTGAATAAAATAATTGGTCAAGTGAGCCCCCCACCATATAAACAAAGAAACCTAAACCAAAGACACCATAAACAATTGACGGTACACCCGCTAAGTTAATGACAGCAATACGTAACAGCTTAGTAAATGCATTTTTACCTGCATATTCATGTAAATAGATAGCTGCAATGACCCCAAATGGTGAAACGATGACTGTCATCAACAACACCATAAGTACAGTGCCAAAAATAGCAGGAAACACCCCTCCTTCCGTGTTCGCTTCACGAGGGTCATCAATAATAAATGAGCCTATTTGACTAAAAAACAACGCCGTTTTTTCGATTACGCTAAGTTGGTTATTGAAGGTAACTTTAAGGATATATTCAAAATTAATCGTGACTAGCTGACCATCCATAGCGCGCATAACAATATGATCACGTGATATTTCTTCACGATAACCCATCAGTTCTTTTTCTAGTAATGCGTAATCTTGATTTAATGTCGCTACTTCACTATCAATTTGTGCTTGTAACTTGGGAGTCAGTTTATCTTGTAACTGATACTTACGTGTTTTTAACCGCAGTCGTTCTAACTGATAGTTAATTGCACCAATATCTGATTTTTGTAATTCATCAATCTGATCTTGAAAGTTTTCAACACGCTTTAATAATTCTGACAGCTTATTTTTATCAACTTCGTTACCATCAACCACAACGCTTTCAATGAAACCGTAAAAATTACCATGAGTGCTGCGCTCAACAACAACCAAGTCTTTGGGTGTTTGCGTCTTTTTGATGTTATGACTTAATAACCAACGAAAATCTAAACTCACCAACTCTCGGTTACCTGTTTTGATTAACAGTCGTTCTAATATTTCTTGTTCCGGGTCAAGCGCTAAATTTAAATGTGCTAATTGACTTACTGGAATTTGCTCTCTATCGTAGATTTCACCAATAACAACACTCTTTGCGCCATGCTCATCTGTAAGATCAAATTGATAAAGCTCACTAGGCCAAAAGTAAGATAAACCTCGTGAGGCGATAAGCCAAAGCAAACCTAACACTGAAATTAGACTGATACTTACACCACCAGCCGATAGCCATATCCAGGGTGAACCCGATTTAAACCACTTATTCATATAACAACTCTATAATTAGTTTATAACTACACACTTTGTTGCTGTTTAGCCCAATTTATTCGTCGAAAGTACTCATTGATAGTCATCAACTCCGTGCTTCCTTCTCTAAATTGAGCCATACAGCTTAAAAGTGAGCAGCTATATAATTCAATAAAATAATATTCGTTTCTAAAATTTATAACCTACGGTGTTACATTGAGCTGTACTTTTCGCGTAATCGTTGACGGACAAACTCTGCTGCGGTATTGAAAATAAAGGTGAATATAAAGAGCACAAACGCTGCCAAGAATAGAATACGGTAATGGGAGCTGCCTACTTCAGATTCAGGCATTTCTACCGCAATGTTTGCAGCGAGCGTTCTCATTCCTTGGAAGATACTCCAATCCAAAATTGGTGTATTACCTGTTGCCATTAAGACAATCATAGTTTCACCAACGGCGCGACCTAGCCCCATCATAATAGCGGAAAATATACCTGGGCTGGCGGTTAGCAATACCACACCGATTAGGGTTTGCCACTGTGTTGCACCTAACGCTAATGAGCCGCTGGTTAAATGACCTGGCACACTGAAAACAGCATCTTCAGCCATAGAAAAGATAGTAGGTATAACAGCAAAGCCCATGGCAATACCAACAACTAAGGCGTTACGTTGATCAAAATCAATACCAAGATCATTGGTTAAATATTGACGCATATCACCATTAAAAAAGCTGTCTTCTAGTAGAGGTGATAAAGAAAAGGCAGCATAGGTGGCAAGCATTATCACAGGGATTAACAAAATGGGTGCTAATGTTTCTGGCAATTTATCTTTGAGTTGATTAGGTAATTGGTACCAAGAATACGCAGTAATAAGAGTTGCTAAAGGTAGGAAGATAAATAATAGGAATATTGCGGGTAAATATTCTTCCATTAACGGCGCTAACCATAAGCCGGCTAAAAAACCTAAAATAACTGTTGGTAATGCTTCCATCATTTCGATGGTAGGTTTAACTTTTTTACGCAGTCCCGGCGTCATAAAGTAAGCGGTATATATTGCAGCAGTTAAAGCGATTGGTACTGCAAATAACATAGCATATAACGCTGCTTTAATGGTGCCAAATGAGATGGGGACTAACGAAAATTTACCTTCAAAATCATCAGAGCCAGAGGTAGATTGCCAAATATAATCTGGCTCTGGGTAACCTTCATACCAGACTTCTTGCCATAATGCGTGCCAGGTAACTTCTGGATGCTCATTATGCACACTAAATGCTTGTAGTACCTTCTGATTTCCATTACTGGCATCATTATTTATAACGATTAAGCCATTGGCTCGAGGTGCTATTGCAAATACTTCTGGCTGACTTGACACTAATTGTCCTTGCCACAGGTGTGCAGAACTCGTGGTATAAAACACATTAACCATGCCGCTATCAGTCATAGTGTAAAAACTTTTCCTATACTGCTCTGTATAAATGGCCGATATCGCGTTTGATGTCTGCTTATTATTACTGTCACTTGCATTAAAACGTCTTATTTGTTTAAACTCGCGACCTGATTCAGTTGCTACTTCAAACCATTGACTGACCCGTCCACTACTATCACCGAGTAAAACAGAGCTACTACCTGAAAGTAGCGCCATTGAAGTGAGGTAAGTATCTTCGTTATGTAATGTTGGCGTTATCGTCGCTTTAAGACTGACTTCGTCATCATCATTTAAAGAATACACATAGACTGTTGAAGCACTGCGAACAAAAGCTAGCCCTAAGTCTGGTGTGACTTTTATCTCATCAACGCTAGCACTAAGCAGTTCTATTTGTTGAAAAATCGTTTCGTACTCAACATCATCGCCATCACTTGAAGAGCTAAAATCATCTTCGGCGATGAAAGTAGTCTTCACTAAGCGTTTATCTTGAGTAAAACCAACAAAAACGATTCTTTCATCATCCATTGCAAACCCTAATTGAGAGAAGGGTAATTGTTGTTCATCAATAATGAGTGCATCATGACCTAGTGGATAATTGACTTGAGGAATTATTTCACGGCTATCATTCGCATATTTAGCATAAAAACTTGGCTGAATTAATAACGTTTTACCCGTCACGGTATGTAGTAGCTTGCTGGCTGAAAAAGAATCAACCACACGCGTAATTTTCTCTTGGTTGAAATCATCGCTGGTAAGTAAAGGTGTTGAAAGGGCACTATCACCAACAGAAAACTGACTACTCCCTTTTGAGTCGCTGGCCTTTAAATGGTAAAAATCAATGTTGCCTGATGAGGTAATTTGATAAGCCAATTCTTGCAACTCATCAACACCGGTACCTAATACTTTTTCGTCAGCTGTTAAGCCAAAACTAATATTAACTGTTGACTCAATATTAGCTGATTCAAAAATAGGTTTAACTACATATAACAAGTACATAAATATAAGTACTAGGGTAAACAAAACACTTATACCACCGAGGGTAATTAACCATTTTGCTAGTGAATTTTTAACCCCGCGACTACGGTTTGAACGAATAAGAGTTGCCACTTAATTAACCTTAACATCAATAAACTATCAATTAGCTTATCTAATATAGAAAATACAATTTAATAATGAAGCAAAGTATAAGTCAGTTATGTGACAGTTATATTACAGCAATAAAATTGCTAGAGAATATAGGTGTCCATTACCATGCAAAGTGCAGGGTTTCAGTGGGAATTAAAATGATTTTAAGCATGGTCATTCTATGTTTGATTATTTAACGCAGTATAAAGTCATTTTAAACCCATTAACTAAGCTTGTGAGCCATTCCATTTTGTTGTTGCAGTAGTTAAATAGGAAATAATCATTATTTAATTGCTGCGCCTCAAACTGAAACAGCTCACAAACTCAGCAACATGGATCTTGAATGGTGAGGGCTATATAAGTTAAAGATGAGAGAATGAAAAAGCAGAACACATTCGTTGGTTTGAATAAGTTCTGCTTTAAAGTTTAGCAGCGTTAAGTATAGCTGCCTTTTAGTTAATACTGATATATTAAAGTATTAACTAAAAGGCAGCTACTAATAGTAAATTATAAACGGATATCCGCTAGATTAGCATCGAGCATATATTTTAGATCATAAATCACATGCTCATTTTTCATCAATACTTTAATATCATTTTCAGATAATGCTTTAAATTCGTTATGAGCTACTGCAAAAATAACGGCATCATAATGTCCAGCCTTAGGTGCAGAAATTAAGTCAACATCATATTCATGTTTTGCTTCTTCAGGATTTACCCAAGGATCGTAAACATCAACATTGATTTCAAACTCAGCCAATTCAGCCAAAATGTCTATCACACCGGTATTGCGAACATCAGGACAATTTTCTTTAAAGGTGAACCCCATCACTAATACATTAGCGCCATTCACAGGAAGTTTTCTTTTAAGCATGGTCTTAACTAACTGTGAGACCACATATGCCCCCATAGCATCATTAATACGACGCCCAGCAAGAATAACCTCAGGGTTATAACCAATAGCTTGTGCTTTATGTGTTAGATAATAAGGGTCAACACTAATACAATGACCACCGACAAGTCCTGGTCTAAACGGTAAGAAATTCCACTTAGTACCAGCTGCCTTCAAAACCTCTTCAGTATCAATATTTAGCTTATTAAAAATTACTGCAAGTTCATTAATCAATGCGATGTTGAGATCACGTTGAGTATTTTCAATAACTTTCGCGGCTTCTGCAACTTGGATACTTGATGCTTGATAAGTACCAGCTGTGACAATGGACTTGTAAAGACTATCAACAAAGTCACTTACTTTGGGAGTTGAGCCCGAAGTAACTTTTAAGATATTAGTTACTCTGCGCTCTTTATCACCTGGATTTATACGTTCTGGGCTATAACCCGCATAAAAATCTTCATTAAAGACGAAATCTGAATGACGTTCAACTTCAGGAATACAAACTTCTTCTGTTGCTCCAGGATATACGGTCGATTCATAAATAATGACATCGCCTTTATTGATCACTTTGGCGAGCATAGCACTTGCTTTCACCAATGGTGTCAAATCTGGCTGCTTATTTTTATCTATGGGAGTGGGCACAGTGACGATATAAACATTACAGTCTTTTAAATCATCAACATCTGAAGAGTATGAAATAAACTCAGAATCAGCTAGCTCTTCACTTGATACTTCTAAAGTAAAATCATGACCTTGCTTTAATTCTCCAACTCGTTTGGTGTTTATATCAAAGCCCATAGTTGGATATTTTTTACCAAACTCAACGGCTAAAGGTAAACCAACATAACCTAGGCCTATAATGCCTAGCTTAACGTTTTCTAATGAGTGCAACATACTACGTCCATTGATTGTGTTTTTATTTACTGGGTTACTAATAAGTTATTTAGCTAATTAATTTTAGTACTAGCCATAAGAAAAATTGTCATGACCTGCATAATTAAGACTACTAGATACCACTAATTGCTGCGATGGCTACTGCTGAATTATAAATAATACTGGTGACACTAGTCCATAGTGCTAAGTTATTCATATATTCAGCATTTAATGGCACAACAATAGTATCACCTGGTTTTAAATTATTGCCAGCATCACTGGTAAACCAATTACCACTGTCCATCATCTTAATACTACCATTAGCCGATATAATATAAATCCTACTTTCGTCAGCACGTTTTTTACTACCACCACTTTGGGCTAAATAATCATCAGCCGATAAGCTACTATCGTAAATATGCGACGATGTAACTTGTACTTGGCCAACAACATTAATCGAGTTTTTTAATGTGGGTACATAAAGTACATCACCATTCTCGAGTAGAACATCATAATTGCCATTACTGACCACTTTAGGCAAATCAAGTACCAAACGCCCAACAGGCTGAACATTAGACATGTCCGCTAACATCTTTTGTACTTCATCATAGGATTGCGAATAGTTTTGGTCTGACATAGACTTCGAAGCCATTTCTATACGCAAATCTGCTGTTAATTTTAATAAATTTTGTTGCTCAATTTCTCGTAATTGTACCCGAGTAAAAACAGAGCCTTCTTGATGGGCAAACTGAGTAAAACCACCCGCTTTATTAATCAAGTCAGCTAAACTCTCACCCCGACGTATAGTATATTTACCTGGAAAAACAAACTCGCCTCGAAGTTCAACAACATTATTTTCACTCCATGCTGGGATTTGGTGCACATTGAGTCTGTCTTTCGAATTCAAAAAGACATTATCTTTGTCATCTCCTGCCAGTGCCGAACCTAAATTCAAAGCAATAGAGTTTTGCTGTGCCATATGATCTATAATCCTATTACGTGTCACTTCAGCACGGACCACATAGGCTGATTCAGTTAAGCCACCTGCAGCCGAAACTAAATCAGCAACCCTTGCATTTTTAGCAAGTGGGTAAACTCCTGGATATTTAACCTCTCCATCAGCTTCAACTAACTGGATTGGCTGTCCGGACTTACCTTGGCGCTTCAATTTTTCAATAATTGGCATTAACAAACGTTGACGAGAGAAAAGCGTCAAATCCCTAATATCAAGCTCTTCTTTTATTTCGCCGCCACTAAATTGAGCAATAGATTGCTCAACTTTTTTAGCCGCTGACATTTCATCATTATCAAGTTGTGCGGCTTTATCTATATCACCATATTGTAACCAAAATTGCTTTTGCTTATATTTTTCTTTAGCAAGTTCCTGTTCTTTCTTGAAAAGATTTTCTTGGGTATAAGCCAGTGCATCTAAGTCAAGTTTACTGTCAACTAATTTTACTACATTAGAGAAAATCAAAATCTTATCGTTGCCCTGTAAAATAAGGTTATCCTTAGAATTGGGCATTGAAATAGCTTTTGTTAAATCAAACTGAAATACTTCAATGTTGCGGGCAATATCGACTTCACGTACAACAAGAGAGTAATTAAGATCGGCGGAGTGCAATAGATGTGAATCAATACTAGGAAAAACATCAGTAATTCGCTGACCGTCTTGCCATTGGTATTTTCCTGGACGTGTTACAGCACCAATTACAGTAATAGATTTTTCAAACATCTCAGCTGCTTTCATTACATGTATTGCATCACCCGCTTTTACTGTTCTTGCTAAATCATTAGTGTTTGTTAAATCAACGTTAATAACTGTACGTAAAGCATTTTGATTATAACGTTCAACTCGGGTTGTTTTGGCAAAAGCTGTTGGTAACAAGCCCCCAGACATCGCCAAAACATGATTAAAGTCACTTTCTTCTTTTAATTCATAAATGGCAGGGCGTCTTACTTCTCCCTCAACACTAATGGTACTGCCTTTAGCGGCAATAAATACCACATCCCCCTGTTGTAAAGTAGCATCATTACTCGAATTACCATCAATCAACAGCTCATACAAGTCTAAGGTTTTTATCAACTTACCCGCACGCTTAAGTTGAATATTGCGAAGGCTACCAATATCACTGATACCACCTGCAGCAAAAATTGCATGAGTGATACTTGATAAGGAACTTAGGGTATATGGTCCAGGTTTAAATGCATCGCCAAGTACAAAAATACGCATAGAGCGTAGAGAAGCAATACCAACAACAACATCTACACCAATTATTTTTTCTTTAATACGCGCTGTTAACAAACGCTTCATTTCATCAAAAGTTAAGCCAGATACTGTAAAAGGACCATGTGATGGGAAAATTATTTGCCCTTCACGATTCACCTTTAATTCAAGTTCATCTTTTTCCTTACCAAAAATTTGTATAGATATTTCATCCCCTGGGCCAATTACGTATTCTGCCGGGATAGCAATATCCATCATAGGAGCAAACGTTTGCGGGGCATTAGCAAAAACATCATAACCAAAAGGTTTTAGCTCATCATTTTCTTCTAATTCTTTTAATTCCTCAAACTCTTCCTCTGTAATAGGATTACCATCTACATCAAATTGAGTACCACGTGGGAAGGTTTCTGTAATACTGGCATTTTCACTTGAACCACCAGAAGATAATTGTCCCTTAAGACTATTTATATCGATCCCCATGCTTTTAGCGAGCGCTTTTTGCTGAGATGGTGGCAACTTTTTAAATTGCTCAAGTTGCTGCGGCGATATGTCTGCTGCAAAAGTTTGTGATGAGTAATTAACAAAAGAAAAAGTAAATACCAGTAATGCTGTGGTAGCAATACGTTTATTGTTTTTATGGCTATTTTTAACAAACTGTTTAATGGCGGTAATCATATTGCGCAAATATTCCTATAAAGCATGTGCTGTAATACATGTAAACTAAGGGCTTTAATCCATCCCTGTACTAATGCCAGAGCCTGAGCTTATCAACAAAATTTAGTGACGACGAAGTTTACCAGTATATGGGTATGCAAACAATATGTTAACCGAGCTAGTCACGGGTATTATTGTACTCTCGGTTAGTAAGTGCTAGGAAACATTTCTCTACAACCTCCAAAG
>Ga0209396_1005217_pt1 | contig 12342 bp, 10 predicted proteins | sample GOMGulsemesocosm_6_FD_184638 | JGI IMG/M metagenome (GOLD analysis project Ga0209396, IMG submission 184638) | Methane-oxidizing microbial communities from mesocosms in the Gulf of Mexico - GOM8C Gulf of Mexico (SPAdes) (version 2) | ecosystem: Environmental > Aquatic > Marine > Cold seeps...
TTTTTCCCATTCAGCGAGATTTAAAAGGCTTAAAGGCAATGCATTGATTTAAGAGAATGGTGATTCTCGGTAATTGCTCCTGCATTACGCTAATAACCTGCATTCGTATAGGAACCTTTTCAAAATCAATAACCCAGTATGTATGCCTTTTAAACTCGCCCCTTGGGAGTTTGAATAAACTTAATGGACTTGGTATTGAACTACCAACCCACTGATTCTTTAGCTTTAGTTTTACGAATTTCAGTTTCATCTGCCCATTCTACTAAACCACTTTCTAAGTCCATTAAGCGCAAAGTGAACTTATAGTAAACATCTGACTTATCTTTATTAGATTTCACGATACTTGATAAGTTGCCATAAAGCATATATTCAGCACCGATTTGCTTACCAAACTGAACGGCTTTATTTGTATCAACCATACCACCGTCTTGTTGGAATTTCATTTGCTCACGCGCAGCTTCAACACGGCTCATATCAACAAAACGGAACTTTCCTGAACGTAATAATTTTGTAGAAACAGAATCAGTAATTGACTCCGTATCAATGTGCTCACTCGTTTTATTTTTAATGCGTTCAACAAACATAACCGGGCGTTTATTTTGCGTTAAGGTGCCAATAACTGGCGATAATAATAAAGAGTCTGTCATTTCTCCAGCAACCTTTTGCAAGTCTGTTGAACCAAAGCTTATATCAGTAGTTTCTACAGCTGTCGCATCACCGTAGCGAACAACAGATTTTTGCGCACAACCTGCGGCCATAGTAAGTACTAACCCAACAGTAGTTGCGATCATAAATTTGTTCATAATAATTCCTTAATATCCATGTTAATAATTTTAAAAGTTTTTATATTGGTAATAGCCTAGCGCCGAGCATTAATATTTATACGCCTTTTCAGGGATCTCCCGTACATAAACATTAAACGAAGCGACCTGGCCATTAGGAGCTAAACCACGTAATGTTGTTGACTGAAAACCATGTAATTCAACAGGCTTCCAAGGTGTTTTTCTTGATTCAACGACAAAGCCTTGTGCGTCAAACCAGTTAAAATGATATTGCAATTTCAATGATTTTTTATAGGTACTTGCCAACTTCAGATTAACCTCTAATAAACCATTGGTTTTTCGTGATTTAACATCAGCAATAGTTAGTTTCAAAGCTAACTTGGGGTTATCGACTTTCAAATGCTTTGAAAAATCGTCCCCTTGGGTCAGCACACTTGTGCCTGTACCTGAAGTTGTTGGTGGCATAGTATTAGAGCACCCCAAAACAAGTAATGAACTTAATACGGTAATGGCTGAAATTCCAATTGATCTTTTCATGTAATACTCCTTACAACTTTATTGTTTGATAAGCGACATATTGCCCCATTGAAGTTACGTTAATCAGGGTAACCCCTTTGCTTTTTATGTCGACATCAATCATTTGTTTTTTTCCAGCCACTGAAAATGCTAACTGCTGTTTCCCTACAGGGACACTCATTTTCATTAACTGAACGTTATCAGGTAAACTTGACCAACTACGCGTATCAGCTTTCTCGGATGCTACATTATATAAACTTGCCAATATGTTACCGACATCACCGCCGGCCTTGCTCATTTTTTTGCGGACCTGCTCTTTTGCCACCAAACGTATCGCTTGACGAGTCACTAAACCTGCTAATTTATCTTGTAAGTCTTTTGCCGCTAAAGACTGTAATCTAACGATCTCTTGAGATTGATAGTTTCGCCCTTCAATATCGATACTAAGTGGATTTAATGCAGCCAAGCCTCCACGGTACACGGGTAACGCGAAGGTGAAAAATTTCATATCAGAGTCGATATTGAACAAAGGTAAATTTAACCTTGCCTCATCTTTAGCATTGACAATACCTTGTTCATAAATCACCACGACTTGCCCTGTATTGTGATCAGCTTTCGCTCGGTATTTCCCAAATTTCTTATTAAAAATAGCTAAGTCTTCATACATTCCAAGCTTTGTAGCCAAACGTAAAAGGTCTTGTTGTAAATAGGTATTATTTGGAAATATTTCGATGGCACGCTTGTAATCAATGTAAGCATCATTTGGCTGTTTAGCGGCCTCATAGAGCAACCCCGACAAATAAAAAGTATAGGCATTCTGAAAACCATTCTTTAAATCTCCAATGGTGTTATTCATTGAGGGATAACTCGAATTCAACCTTTCATTACTAACGCCTTTACTGGCCATTTTTTCTTGAGCATCGTAGAGTTCATCTTGATTATCTTTTAGTGCACGCTCTTGCACTAAATTGGCACGGCGAACCTCCACTAAGGCACCTTCTATACTTCCTTGATATAAATAATTTAATGCTTGGTATGAATGCAACATACTTTGTTCATAACGTGGTATTTCATAAGCAATAGCATTGTCATTACTCATAACTGCGCCTAACTTTTTCACGCCTTTACTTAACTGTATTTTGGCTGCGGCTTCTTGTTTCTTAATTTCATGGTAGGCAAGTTCAAAGCTTTTTTGGCTGGCCTGCCAATTATTGGCTAGAAACTGCAAACGCCCTCTTTCCAATTGACTTAATCCATAATTATTATGCTCTTGATTAATTGCCGCAATTGACGATTCAGCTTTAATAAAGTCCCCTGAAAGTTGTGCGGAACGTGAAGCTTGCATTTGCTGTGCATAGCCTGAAAATAAATCGGAAAGCCCTATCGAGGTGCAACCAGCTACTGATGCAGCAAGGAAAAGGATGAAAAATTTTACTAATAAACGTTTAAACATAAATTTCAATAAGTGTTGTGTAATACATCAATAATCTATTGTACTAAAAGTAGAGTCGCGGACTATATTTAAATACAATGAAAGCTATATCTGTAAGGAGTTCTGTTAATAACAAGCAATGCCGTAAATTTAATAGTAAACTCAATAATAGGCAATGAAATTTTTGTGGTGAAATTGTAAGAAAAGTGTCGAATATTGTTACATATTTAATCGATGATGTAATTTTAGTCATCTTCTCAATGCCACAGTTATCACCATAACTTAAGAGATACCATATATATGAGTTGGATATGTCGATATAACCTCTCGCTTAAGTGCAACTTCAAACAAGCCAAATTTAGTTTTGTGAACTCAATATCATCTATTTTCTTTTTATTTTTATATTTTTCTTTTGTCGTATCCGCACAAAGCACTGAAAGCATTACAGAAAAAAACATTAGCAATCCACTACAGATTACACTTACCGACGACAATAATATTTATTCGTTCGCTAATAAACTCGTTTATTTCGAAGATAAAACGGGTCAATTAACTTTTAGTGAAATTAGGAGAAATAATAATTTCAAATTGATGGCACAAGATAATATTTCTCTAGGCTATATTAAGTCGACCCTTTGGTTGAAGTTTAACGTAGAAAACCAGGCTAAAAACGATCAGAACTGGCGGCTATTATTTGACTACCCTTTGCTAGATGAACTCGTCATTTACCAACAAAAAAAAGATAAAAGTTGGCAAGAAACCCATCTAGGAGACAAGTTTCTCTTCGCACAAAGAGAACTGGCGCACCGAATTTTTGTCAATACGCTCAACCTTGATTCGAATACTACAACACAATTTATTGTAAAAATAAAAACCACCAGTTCCATGCAGGTTCGACCATCAATAACCTCTAGCGAGCAGTTTTTTGTTAATGAATTACATAATGAAATGTTCTATGGCTTAATTTATGGCGTAATGCTGTTAATGGCAATGTACAATATTTTTCTGTATTTTGCCGTAAAAGACAACGCTTATTTAGCGTATGTATTTTCAGTTCTATCTGGCTGTATTTTTATTATGGCCTTAAATGGTCATGCTTATCAGTATTTGTGGCCTAACTCACCCAGTATAGCTAATACCGCTGTACCGCTCACTCCCGCTATTTGGATGGTATTTACGGCTATATTCACCCAAATATTTCTAGAAACTAAACGCTTTGCACCGCGTTTGTATAAAGCAATGAATTTGCAGATGGGTTTAGCAACATTTTCAATTGTTTTTAGTTTATTTGGCCCCTATCAACTTGCGATAAAAGTTGCCACATTATTGGCATTAACCAACGGTATTTTAATTTTAGCGACCAGTATCGTATGTTGGCAAAATGGTAATCGCTTTGCTCGCTATTTTGTTGCTGCATGGGTGCTGTATGGTATAGGCACTGCTATGTTAATTATTAGCCGATTTGGCTTATTACCCGATAACTTTGTTACGCATAATTCTGCGGCTTTAGGATTGCTCGTTGAAATTATTATGTTATCACTCGCCTTGAGTGACAAATACCGCGTATTAACTTATGAATTAGAGCAACATGCTCATGAACTAGAAGAAAAGGTTACATTACGTACCAAGGAGCTTGAACAATCTAATCAACAATTAATTGAATTGTCTCGTTCTGACGCGTTAACAGGCCTAGCTAATCGACGTCATTTAGATCAACAGCTTGAATATGAATGGGAGTTAGCATATAAAAATCAAACTCCGCTTTCTATTTTAGTCGCTGACATTGATCAATTTAAAAACATAAATGACCATTTTGGTCACCAATACGGCGATGAATGTATTCTAGAGGTTGCGCGAATTTTAACAGAACAAATTCCTGTTATTGCCGGCTTACCCGCACGTTTTGGTGGCGACGAATTTGTGGTTATTTTGCCGAATACCCTAACCGAAACAGCATTGTCCTTAGCAGAAGATATTTGTAGTCGCTTAGCACAAAGAAAAATTGCACAGGCACCTAATGCTTTATATCAAGTTGTAACACTTAGTATTGGCTGCGCAACCATAACACCAAATAAAACTAACAATATAAAGAGTTTATTCTCTCTGGCAGATAAAAATTTATATCAAGCAAAAAAAATGGGTCGTAATGGTGTATCATCTAGCCATAACTTCGTATAATTTAAACCACATTAACAACAAGTGACTTCATGAATTACTCTCCCTTAGATGACTTAAAAAATGCTTGGGTTTTTAGGCATAAAAGCTTACCTATCACTGACAAAGATAAAACTAAAATAAAGCCCATGGTAACCGTTCGTGCGCAAGTTGTATGGGATACGTTTATCAGCCGTCAAGTTGACCATCCTGACTTTTTCAAAAAAGGTGATTGGCCGTTCGAACAAAATACTTGGCAAGACAGTGCAAAATGGGAAAACCGATGGGATAGCGAAGAAAGCTTATTGCCTGAAGAAATACTGAATCACATAAGTTGGGACAACAATACTGTTGTTTACTTTTGTAGTGCCAGAAATAATGTTATTGAAACAACGTGGGCTGTTTTTCAGCGTTGTTGGAAGAATTTCTTATTTATGGACGATGGACCACTCCTCATTGGCAAAAAGCGTAAAGAAGTGGTGCAATTTTTATCGAATGGTCAATGTAAATTAGGCGTAAAGGCATAAACCTAGTGAGTAACTAGCACCAGTATCACATAAGCGTTTACTGTTAAACGCTTTTTGATGATTGCTCAAGTGCTTCAATATCATCTTCACCTGATAATAAAATAGCAAACCAGCGTCCTTCTTTAGAGGTTTCAAGCCCTATTTTTATGATCATCGTTAATGGCACTGAAAGTAACATACCAACAGAGCCAAGCAACCACCCCCAAAAAATTAATGACAAAAAGATCACTAAAGTTGAAAGCCCGAGTCCTTTCCCTAAATAACGTGGCTCGACAATGTTTCCCATCACCATATTAATAATGATATACCCTATACCAATAAAACCAGCTTCAGGTAATCCTATTTGCAATGCAGCTAACAACATAGCAGGCACTGCAGCAATTATAGAGCCGATGTTTGGAATATAATTAAGCAGAAAGGCTAATACCCCCCAAAGTAAGAAAGAGTCTAAACCAAACGCCCAGAGCATTAACGAAACAACAATACCTGTTGCGATACTAACAAGTGTCTTAATGGCTAAATAGTTATTCACTGCTGTTAAAAATCGTTCAATTTGATTTAAGCGCATCTGCGGGTCGTCTAAAGCAAAGTGTAATTTTTTCGGGATTGATGATGACTCAAAAAGCATAAAAATAACGGTAATAATGATCAAAAACAAATTGGCCATCACGCTACCTAAGCCACTGAGCATATCTGCCGCTAAGCTCATCGCCGCAGCGGGATCAAAATACTCAATTAATAGTGCTGACGAAATAATAATATTTTTTTCGGCAAGCCTTTCTGTAATCCAAACAAACTCTTCTTTTAGTTGCTCACGATACAAAGGTAACGATTGCGAAAGCTCGGTTAACGAATTTCCCACCAGGCCAGCGAGCGATAAAGCAATAATAACAAACAGGGCAATCACTAAAATCACCGCTAAAACTTTGGGTATTTTATAACGACTAGCGCGAGCAATAAGTGGATTACAAATAATGGCAATAAATACCGACAGTAAAAAAGGCACTAAAATATTTGCCGCTGTTTTTATACCGGCGAAAACGATAAAAAGTGCCGCCGTTACCACCAGCATTTTTACGGCGCCGCCTGATTTTTCTATTAATCCCATAGCTTTATTTTTCTTGTTTTTTTAATCGATTGCTCACTATACCTTAAGCACAGTAAAACCCAACATTTATTAGATTTTACTGCTTTTATAATAACTTATCGACTTTATTACATGGTCCGTCGGATCAAAGTCACACTTGATAAGTTTAATAATCTCCAACAGCTAAGCATCCCCATAACTCCTACAAAAACGGCACCGGCACCAATACCAACAAGCCAATAACTAAAATGAAAACTTGCAGCCATTTCAAATACTTGTGTTTGCAAAAAGTAAACGGCGATTTCCATAGCAATGCTCGCCATTAAACCTGCGACACCGCCAAGTGCGATAAACTCAAATAATACGCTATTTCGTAACAAAGAACCTTTGGCGCCTAAAGTACGTAATATCGCTAATTCTCGTTCACGTTCTTCCATACTGGCTTGTACTTGCGCAACAAGTACTAAACTGCCCGCTAAAATAACTAAAACTAGAATGAGCTCTATCGCAATTGACACCTGATCAATCATATTCATCAGCTGTTTCATGATCGAGCCAAAATCCATAATTGAAATAGTTGGATAGTCGCTTAAAAATCGGTAAACCTGCTTTTTATTTTCCTCGGGTACCATCCAAGCTGATATAGATGTCGATTCAATATTTTTAATTGCCGCCTGATTAAAAATCATGATGAAGTTTAATTGTCGGCTTTTCCAGTTAACATCACGAATACTGGTAACAGGCACGGTAAATTCATCGCTACCAATAGTGAATGTCAGCTTATCACCAAGCTTTACAGCTAAGCGTTCTGCCATACCACTTTCCATAGAAACTTGTGGCGTACTGTCACTTTCTTGCCACCATGTCCCTTCAACTATTTCGTTTTCAATAGGAAGTTGTGATTGCCAAGTTAAGCTAAGCTCTCGGCCAGCGCCTTTTCGACCTTTAGGCTTTTCTTCTTTCTTTTCATCTTTTTCAGCGTTATCAGCGTTATCAGCGTTATCACTGTCACTGTCTGACAAAGTATTTTCATCTTCTACATTGATCGTTTTTTCGTCATTTATAGCCGATAAACGCCCGAGAAATATAGAATAAAATCCCTGATTATCAATATTTAGGTCTTCTGCAAAAGCTTTTAATGGTGGAACTTCATCTGCCGTTATATTTAATAAATAATGGTTAGGTGTGTTTTCAGGGAACTGTGATTGCCACTCTTCAATAATCGAACTTTTCATGACAGTGATCAGTAAGAGTAATTGAATAGCAATAGTAAAACTCACCAACTGCACGCTGTTTTCATTTGCTCTGCGTTTTAAATTAGCTAGGGCTAAATGCCAAGATTTTCCGGCTTTTGAACCAGCACTTCGACCGGCTCCCATGATTAACCGGCCTAGAAACAATAAAATAACTGAGACTAAGATACCACCGAGCAATAAAGACATGCTCATCATTAAATCGCGACTAAATAGCATTAATAAGGCAAACAAAGCGAGTAATGGAATAAGTTGATGCCAACCAAATTTTGGCAGTACATTTTGGCTAAATCCGCGAATTACATCGAGAGGTTTGGTAGCAATCAATTCAGTGATTGGATGAATAGCAAAAGCTACAGCACATAAAAGGCCAGTAACAATAGCAGTAAAGAAAGGTTTCAATGATAACTGGCTTTCATCTAACGATAGATAATTTTCAATTGCACTAATACCGATCAGCATTAACAAATAACCAACAACAAGCCCAACGCAGATGCTAATTAAACTTAATAACCCCCAGTGCAGCATATATAATTTTTGAACATGGGATTTAGAAGCACCTAATGCTTTAAATACGGCAACCATAGGCTGGTGACGTTGCCCATATCTACGGCTTGCTACCGCAACGGCTACAGCTGCTAACACTATACCTAACATACTTGCCAACGATAAGAATTTTTCAGAACGGTCTAATACATTTGATAATCGGCTTTGTGCTGATTTAGCGTCATACCAATTTTGCGTGTCATCTAATTGAGGTTTAACCCACTTTTCAAAGCTTTCGATGTCATCCTGCTCACCTGCAAATAAATACTGGTAGTAAACACGGCTGCCCGGCTGGATAAGGTCAGTGTTGGGTATGTCTTCTATATTTAGAAAAATCGCGGGGCCAGCAACAAACATTCGATATGAACGATCAGGGATCTCGGTAATCACACCGGCAATGGTTAAGGGTAACACTCCAACTTCAATCGTACCGCCAATTTTTACATCTAAACGAGCGAGAACACTTTCTTCAACCCATGCCGTGCCTCGTTTTATTGTTTCTATGGAAACTGGAGCTTGAGTTATCGATGTTTTACCCATGAATTTTCCGCGTAATGGGTAACTATCGGAAACAGCATCAAGCTCAGATAACAACATATTGTCGCCAACGAACACCATCGAATCGATAAGAATTTTACTTGCTAACTTTATCGATAATTCCTCGCTTTTTTCAAGAAACTCAACAGGAATTTTACGATTAGCGCCAAATACCCGATCTGCGGCAATAGTGTTAGCGCTATTGCTCATAATCGCTTGTTTGATTTGCTCTGTAAACCCAGTCAAAGAGAAGACAGTACCAACGGCAAGAACGATGGCAAGAAAAATGATGGTTAATTCACCACGACGAAATTCATGGTGCAATAAGCGTAAGGATTGTTTGAGCCACGCAGGGGATGACTTTACCGTTAGTTCACTCATAACTACCCTACTTTCATATCAGCAGTGAATTCATTGTTACTTTTGATTTGCGTGTAGTTTTCTTGCAATACACCGCTATCCATTTCGACTTGTCGCTGACAGCGCAGAGCAAGCTTTGGATCGTGAGTAACCAAAATTAATGTTGTGTCCAGCTTTTCATTAAGTTCAAAAAGTAAATCTGCAATATGAATTCCGGTTTTAGTATCTAAATTTCCGGTTGGCTCATCAGCAAAGAGTACATCTGGTTTGGTAATAAAGGCACGTGCGATGGCGACACGTTGCTGCTCACCACCTGACAATTGTGAAGGATAATGTTCAGCTCGTTCAGCCAAACCAACTTGTGCCAATAGAGCTAGTCCCTGTTCTTTCGCGTCAGGTAAGTTAGCAAGTTCGGCAGGTAACATAACATTTTCAAGTGCGGTTAGACTGTTTATCAGTAGAAATTGCTGAAAAATAAAGCCCACGTGATTTGCACGCACTTGACTACGTTGTTCTTCATTAAATTGGTGCAAGGGGTGGTTTTTAAGATAGACTTCCCCCGACGTTGGTAAATCTAAGCCGGCTAAAATGGAAAGTAAGGTTGTTTTTCCTGAGCCAGAAGACCCAACAATCGCCAATGTTTCACCTGAATTAACAGTCAAATTGATAGGCTGAAGTAACTCAAGCGTTTTATCTTCTAACTGAACGGATTTAGTTAACGCACTAATTTTTAATATGATTTCGGAGTCTGACTTCATGAATAAACATCCCATTTTTATTTTAATATTTTTAAGCTTTCTTACATTAACAACAACATCTTCTTCGTCATTTGCTAACAGCACATCTAAGCATACCATTTTACTACTAGGTGATAGTGTAAGTGCAAGCTATAGAATGAAACAAAATCAAGGCTGGGTACGGTTATTAAATAAGCAACTTACGCTACAAAATAGCACTTATAAAATCATCAACGCGAGTATCAGTGGAGAAACGACAACGGGCGGTTTATCTCGCCTACCGTCGATATTAGCCAATAAAAAAATTCATCATTTAGTCATAGAACTCGGCGGAAATGACGGCCTTAGGGGGTATTCACCGAAGAAAATCAAAAATAATTTGTTACAAATGATCAAGCTCGCTCACGCAAAAAACATTCCTGTATCATTGTATAAAATTAAGATAACGCCCAATTATGGTCCTCGTTATAACAAATTATTTGAACAAGTATTCACAGAAGTAGCTTTAGAAACGAACAGTAATTTATTAGACTTTTTTGTTGAACCTCTTGTTACCGATGAAAGCTTAATGCAGCAAGATGGTATTCACCCGAATGTGAAAGCACAACCGATTATTGCTGAGTTTGTTGCTAAGCAATTTGCACAAATTATGGAAAAATAACGTGGATTTTATTTGGATTTTATTTGCTTTTGGCTGTGGAATGGCTGCAAAGTCGTTTTCTTTACCTCCTTCTATTGGTTACTTGTTTGCCGGTTTTTTACTCCACTTTCTAGGTTTTCAAGCCGACGACAGTATCTATACACTTGCAAATTTAGGCATCACTTTGATGTTATTTACCATAGGCTTAAAACTAAATGTTAAAGACCTGATAAAAAAAGAGGTATGGTTAGGTACATTATCTCATAGTATAGTTTGGCTGATACTCGGTATTTTATTATTGAAGCTATTCGCCGTTGCTGCTATTAGCTATTTTTCTGAACTATCATTTTATACCATCAGCTTAATTATTTTTGCACTAAGTTTTAGCAGTACCGTATGTGTTGTGAAGCTTATGGAAGATCATGGTGAAATGCGTACCCGTCACGGAAAGTTGGCGGTTGGTGTTTTAGTTATACAAGATATTATAGCGGTTATATTTCTCGTAGCGGCTACAGGTAAACTCCCGAGTTGGTGGGCATTATTACTTCTAAGTGCTGTCTTTATCAAGCCCTTAATAAATAAGCTTATTGACCAAGTTGGTCATGGTGAGCTTATCCCATTAACCGGCTTTTTCTTAGCCTTTGGTGCATATGAACTTTTTGAATTAGTTAATATCAAAGGTGACTTAGGCGCGCTATTGGCTGGAATGTATTTAGCTTCTCATTGTAAAGCGAGCGAGATTAATAAATCGTTAATGGGTTTTAAAGATTTATTTCTTATAGGATTTTTCTTATCTATAGGTTTCACAGCTCTTCCTACATGGGAAATGTTAGCAATGGCGGGCTTGTTAACTTTATTGATCCCGGTAAAGTTTTGTCTGTTCTTTTTCTTATTCGCGAAATTAAATTTACGAGGAAGAACCTCTTATTTATCAGCGTTAGCATTAAGTAACTTTAGTGAATTTGGGTTAATCATTGCTGCGTTATCAACGAGAAATGAATGGTTAAGTAATGACTGGTTAGTTATTTTATCTCTAGCAGTTTCCTTATCATTTATTATTACCAATATTACCTATAATTTTGCTCATCAATTTTTTACTCAACATAAGTCATTCATTAACAAATTCGAGAGTAACAGTAAACTCAGTGAAGATAACTTCATTCAGCCTTGTGATGCACCTATTGTCGTCATTGGTATGGGCCGTGTCGGTATGGGCGCTTACACAGCGTTAAATAACCAAGTTTCAGGTCAGGTGTGGGGGTTAGATGCGGATCAAGAAAAAATTGCTTGGTTAAATAAAAATAAAGTTCAAGCTTTTTGTGGTGATGCAGAGAATATTGATTTTTGGGAGAATATAAAAATAGACAAATTAGAATTAATATTGCTCGCTCTGCCTAAAATACAAGATATTAAAAATATTACTTTGCAATTAAGACATGCAAATTATCAAGGAAAAATAGCAGCTATCGCTCGATTTGACGATGAAAGACAAAAAATTGAAACTTACGGTGTTGATAAGGTGTTTAACTTCTATAACGAAGCTGGTGTCGGCTTTGCTGACGAAAGCTTAGCGATGATAAAAACTTAACGCGATAACTAACTCTATTAGCGCTCCTCGGTAAAGCACTAGGCTTACGGTGAGCGCTTTGCACAAACAGAATTTTAGGCTAATAGACTAGTTAAATTAAACCAGTGTTCAATAATTCATCCAGTATCCCAGTATCCCAGTATCCCAGTATCCCAGTATCCCAGTATCCCAGTATCCCAGTAT
>Ga0209396_1005218_pt1 | contig 12341 bp, 12 predicted proteins | sample GOMGulsemesocosm_6_FD_184638 | JGI IMG/M metagenome (GOLD analysis project Ga0209396, IMG submission 184638) | Methane-oxidizing microbial communities from mesocosms in the Gulf of Mexico - GOM8C Gulf of Mexico (SPAdes) (version 2) | ecosystem: Environmental > Aquatic > Marine > Cold seeps...
GCCTCTCGATATGATGCTAATGGAGATAATTCATTCAAATCCCCATATTCGCCTTTAACTGAGCAAAACACATATTCATCCGGCATTAATTCCGGTGACATAGTTGCTAGTAATTTGCTCAAATTAGTTTCTCCAACCACCATACTCTCCTTTGTACCTAATGCCGCAATGAACGGCTAAAATCTTTGTAACAATGTTAAACAAAGCGGTAAAACACAAGCTTTACCTGTCCGACTTTTTAATTACCTTGTTAGGTATTACTACCTTCTACATTTAATATGAGTAGCCCATATGCTATTTTTGAAACCACTGGTTTCGATGTAGCTCAACTTGTTTTCTGTAGTCATGGAATTAATCAATATGACACGTATAAAGCTACATTATACTTTTGAATGGCTTTTTATATGGTCATTTGAATATATTTTTACTCTTAAAATATTTATCTAAGTATGATTCACTTGAACCTGAATCCCTTAGAAGCGCTTCATCCCAGCCTATGCTTTTGGCTATAGCAGAGACTCTGCCTTGCCCATTAAATAAAACATCGGGAACGGTAAAACCAATAGGGTCTTGGTATGCGTTTTGAGGAGATATAATATTCCACCCCTGTTTACGAATATGCTCAATTAAATCTCCAATAAATAAAGCTGCCATATCATTTTCATGAAGCAACAATACATGTTTTGGAGATCGGCCAAGAGATTTTTTGGCAATATCATCATAAAATAGGATCGATTCCCAAAGAATTTCTATATATGCATTTTTAAGTGCATCATAATTCACGTTTTTACCCTTAGCTAAAGCCTGTTGAAGCAAGCTATCCATGTACCAATCATAGTTATCAACAGTGACATAACCGTTTCTATAATTCATCTCTGTTAAGTGCTGACGAATGCGATCTCTCGTCTCTCTATTCTTGCCTTCTTTAAGATATGGGTATCGATAAAAGGGAACTAAGTTATCAAAGTCTTTTAATTTATTGTGCGCTACAGTGATGTCAGACATATATGTATTAACATCCTCTCGATGTGCAGAGAAGTGACTGTGACTGTGGTTTCCAAGATGAAAGCCAGCCTGAGTATAAGATTCAATTCGTTTCTTGGATTTTTCCGTAATGTTATTGGTGGTTACAAAAAAAACAACACCCGGCACATGATATTTTTGAAGATTTTCAATTAATTTACGTGTTCTTTCCTCGCCAGAAAATAGCATTGAATCAGGTCTTGGTGCGTCATCAAATGTGATTGCTATATCTTGAGAGTGAACTGAAATTGTGGCAAATAATATTATGAAACAGAAAATTTTATGCATTGCGTCCTTTTCCTATTGACCATATAACGTCCAACTAATCGACAAGTCATAGCTACTAATGTGTAAGAGTGGTGATTATGAGTCAAGTGCTTAACGTTCTTTGAACAGTTTGTTATGTATTGATTAATACAAAAGCACATATAAAACATATTGTTGAGATTAGAATGCCAAATAATGGAATTTTAAACCAATAATTTTTTGCTAAAAGTAAATATGAGATTCCAACAATAGAAGGTAAGACAGCAAACCAATTATTATTAGCAATAATTTGAATGTGCGAAAAAGCTAAAGGGACGTAAATTGCCGCAAAGAATATTGCGCCTAAACTATGACTCGCATTGAAACCAACCCAAGCTCTCCAAACAGTAGTTTCTTTAGTTATCTTAACTGTGGAGCTTTTCATAGCTTCCATTACTTCAGGATTGTACGGATTAAACTTGTCAGTAACAAAAGTATAAATTAAGTGTACAAAACCAAGTAAACCGAATATTGAAGCGCCTATTATAAATAATACTTGTGATAACACGCCTAATTCCTTTTAACACATAATGAATGATGTGGATCCCCCACTTGGCACCGACTTAGCCAAGCTTGTTTTCAAGTATTCATGGAATTAATCAACATGACAAGGGTAAATAGCGGAAAACTAACATACGAAACAAACTCTTACAAAGTTGCTAATCTATCAACCTTTATTATCGGCATGAAGGCGTGCTCATGTGAAAATCGGGGGGAATACATTGTCCTTTGAATATCTTGTTAAACAAAAATTACTCTATATTGGTTTTATCATATGAACCGTTTCAGGTTTAAAGCCTATGTTTTGGTAAAAGCTATCTGCTTTTTTATTATTGGCGAACACTTCAAGGTGTAACAACCGACAACCTAAGCTTTTAGCCCACTTTTCACCGTGTTCGATTAAAAGTTTACCTAAGCCCAAACCCTGTGATTTTGGTGATACGGCAAGAAGCGGTATAGTTCCACAAGTTTCGCCTGAAATACTATCTTCATGTGTTCTTACATGGATAAAACCCAATGAAACATTATTGATATCAGCGATAAATGTGATATTTGGATTTGATGTTTCAGCAAGCATTTCAGTAATATAATCATCTTGCATTTTTTGAATGACATCATCACTATGCCAATCTAACTGAGCCACTTCCGCTAAGTAAGGCGACAGCTCAAAAATAAATGGGTGATCACTTTTCTGTGCTTCTCTAATTACTACTAAATTTTCCATACAATTTTTTGAATATTCCTATTGACTAGAATTACCTATAACGCCGCCATAGCGATTAATTGACTGTCTACAAAAGTACTGCGACTTCAACTGGAACCGAGAAAGTTGTTAACTGCCCCGCTTTAAGCTCTTGTTAGGTTTGTCTAAATTTGAGCATCATCACTTTTGTGTTTAGAAAAACATAAAAACATAAAAGTAAAACAACTAGAGCAGGGATGCCTTGAGCTAAGGGTGTATGAAGAATATGAAAATAAATGGCTCCACTCATAATCATAGCGATGCCTAATGCAGCTAGTGCACTCAGTGGAGTGATAAACAGACCTACAGCACCAGCAACCTCGCACGCACCGATAAAATACCCAAACCATTCAGGTAACCCCAGAAGATGAAAGCTTTGATGAAGTTCAGGAACGCCTGCTATTTTTGCTCCCCCAGCCCCAAGTAAGACTAAAGCGATGAGTCCCTTTGCCAGATTAAGCCCATATTTTTTCATATATTGATCTCCTAAATAATACCGAGGAAAGAATCTAAAGCCACAATAAAACCAACTGTATTTTTATCCGTTTTATTGCCCTGTTATGGTGTAGATTTTACCGTTTGCCCAGCGATGTAATATCGATAATAACCCACAATACCACTTCCAACAAAAATAGTTTCAACGAGTATACCTACTGGTGTCCATAAAATAACATTGTGAACAAGCCATATAGAACCACCAGTTATCATCATAGCTCTTAAGAACTTATCGTTAGTACTAAATGAACCTATGGTAATGAAAACAGTAGCAATAAAACCAAGGATACTTAAAATGCCTATATAGGTGTATGCGGTGATTATTAAACTAATACAAAGGGAAGCCGCAGAAATCCATTGGAATTTCCATTTAATAGAAATTAGAAACCTAATACTAGAAAACAGAAATATATAACCTGCGGTAGGCTGCTCAAGTATTAAATAATGAAGTCCGTTAAACAAGCAGCTAATAGACAGTAAAGCTAAAATATAGTTTTTATTTTTTAGCTGCATCGCAAAGCACTCAATAATAAGAGTGATAGAAACTAATAATTGTGAAAGTAAAAAATCTGGCATGGATCCCTTTTAAACGTGAATCGTTAATGATTAAGGCTACAATTTCGTAAAGCCACATCAAGCGGTAATTTATTGTTGGCTAAATTATTGAAGAACGAAATTCAACCAATAGTATTTTGTACTTTCAATGCAGATTTTATATCTCGTTTAATAGAGATACTTGGTAAACGTCTATTTTAAACCCACGAAAAATAGAGGATTTAATGAACTTAAAACCTGTTCGATTTACCACTTTCACGGAACTCACATTTTCAGGTTCTATAAGTGCGTGCACATATTCTAGATTTAATGAATTCTTTGCAAAATCTAACACGCCTAATGTAGATTCAATAGCATAACCTTTACGTTGATGATTAGCAGCAAGACGGTAATTAATATGGACCACTTCTTCTGCCCCCAACTCATGTTTATTGAGACCACAAACCCCTATAAATTCGGAGTTATTGGAATCATAAATTGCCCAGTGACCATACCCATTTAAGTCATATTGCTTTTGGCAGTTAACTATATATTCAAGAATTTGTTTTTCACAGTGGACACCCACCGTAGAATATTTCATTACGGTAGGGTCAGATAATACTTTTGATAAATCTCGTATGTCAGCATTGGTGATTTTACGAATACATAATCTTTCAGTTTTAACTACAATCAACATGAACTCCAATACATGTAACGCACACGTTTAATGGCTTGTTATGCTTATTTGTAGACATCAGCTTGGTGCAATTCCATAAATAATTTAGGTGAGCTTAAAGGTTTAAAGCCAAACTGCTCGTAAAGGTTATGTGCATCACTTGTAGCAAGTACCATACGTCGAATACCTTGCAAATTAGGATGTTCAACAATAATTTGCATAAGCCACTTACTTAAACCTTTACCTCTATGCTCTTTTAATACGAAAACATCTGCTAGGTATGCAAATGTAGCAGAATCAGTAACCATACGAGCAAAAGCAACTTGGCTGCCTGAATCCGTAAAAACACCAAAACATAACGAATTATTTATCGCTTTTTCCATTGTATTTAATGGAATACCTTTAGCCCAATAAGACTTAGATATAAAGGCATGTATTACCGTCAAATCCATATTTTTAATATCTGAACTAGTTCTATAACCTGAAACCAACTGCAACTCCTTTGATACACATAACGCCATAATAAGCGGCTTTTAATTAGATTGCTAAAATTGAGAAGCTAAACCGAGCCAACTTTTTTAGTTTCACTCTAAATTTATTGTTATATTTACATTACATTTCTGCTGCAAAATAAGCCATTATCTCAGCTGTAGTCATTTCTTTTGTTTCATTTGAAAAGCAGTAATAACTAGGTCGAACATCACTAAAATACTGCATATCCATTTCCAACCCTTTCAAGTTTGGAAACATACCAACTGGCATATTATATTCACCTGTTGCTTTAAATTTGTAAAATAAATGTGTTCCACATTCGGTACAAAAACCACGAGATGCCCAAGTTGATGACTCAAACATTTTAACTTTATCTTCGCCTTCAATTTTAACTTTAGTGCCACATTTCACTGCAAAGAATGGAGCACCACCCCAAGTTCTACATGATTGGCAGTGGCACACTGTAAATTTAGGGTTAACTTCCTCTGCAATGACTTTTACAGCACCACAAAGACAATTTGTTTCTGAGTGTGACATTTGAATATCCCTTAATTGATAAACATATAACGCCCTAATAGTGACTTTTTCAAACCGCAATTAACACAATAAATTCAGCCACTTAACCAAGATCATGCTAAGTTGATCATTTTATTTGTAGCACATGTGTAGCGTTTTTTATTTTTAAATTTAATATTTAAAGAATACCACTAAAATATCGATGTATACCACATTACAGACATTTTTTTAATAAAGAGTCGACCTCAAAATAGTCAGCAAAGATACGATAGCGGGCATAAACCTTGGCTTATCTAACTACAAGTGATCCGATATAAGTCAGCCCTGCGTTAGATAATAGAATTGCTCTAAATTTCATCAGGAACCTGTAAAGTCAAATATTCTAATTTAATTAAAAACACCAAAAGCTGACATTAGATTGATATGATTTTAGGTATTAAAAATTTATGATTCTATATCGGGGCACTTTTCGCCTTAGATGCTCCCCCTATTTAGATCGCATCGTGCGCATCATTGCGATTAACTTAAGCATTTAACACAATCTTTTATAAGCTATAGGGTATTTTACTTTACTCATACGACAGTGGGTCGCACGAATTTCCTATTTGGTCTATACGCATGTGTTACTTGTGATGTTTTACAATCATTAATCGACTTAACCCTCCAATCGATATCCCCTTTAGAACCTAACGGTATTATCCTTAAGTTGTCTAAGGGCATTATCGCTATCAACTGTATATCCTAATGTCTGTAATTCTTGGGGAGTAGCAAATACGAAAATGGAGTTTATTACTCTAATACTTTAAACGTATATGGTATTAATGGTCTAATTAATTGTACGCTTAGGTCGTAGCAAATATTCCAAAGATGTCAGAAAAATGTGTCAGCTCACCTATGAGGTACTACATTTAAGTTTACCCAAAAGGGGTTTGACAAATGTTTTAAATTTGTCCTTTTAATTTATCTTGATGTTTCTCAAAAGCCTTTGCTAAAAAATCAATTAATGCCCGCACTCGAGCGTTTTTTGCCATATCTTTATGTGCCAATATCCATAACCACTCTCCAGCAATCGCAGGTGCACTATTTATTCTGGAAATACCTTCAACATTGTCACTCATGTAACTAGGTAAAGAAGCGATACCCATATCGGCTTGAATTCCTGCTAATTGCAATACATCTGAGAACATATTGCCTTTGACAGGAATATCCGGGTATTTATTTTTCTCTGCCCATTTTAGATGATTGGCACCATTACCCCAGCCTAACCAATGGCAATCTTCAGGAGAGTTTATCGGGTCATGCGATGAGAGGTATTTATTGCTTGCATAAGCGCTTCGATAAATTCTCCCAATTCTTTTCCCTGTTAACGAATCAGGAGGGTTGTTAACGTGTCGAATAGCAACATCGGCTTCTCTACTAGCAAGATCTCTAACATCATAAGTCATGATGATTTTTAAATGAATGTCGGGATATAAGGTCATAAACTCATTAAGATCTGGCATTAATAAATGTGTAGCTAGACCATTGGATAGAGTCAAACATAAATCGCCCTCAATGCGTAAATCTTTACCTAATATATCGCGGTCAATGGCATTAAAACCTTGTTGTATTTGTTCTGCAGAGACTAACAACCCTTCACCGCCATGGGTTAACGTATAACCTCCCGGTAATCTGTCAAATAACTTAATACCTAAATCATTTTCGAGTGCATTCATTCTTCTTGAGCATGAGGAATGATGAATATTTAAGTGTTTAGCCGCTTTTTTTAAACCGCCAGTATTTGCAACGGCAAGAAATATTTTTATATCGTCCCAATTCATCATTACCTCCTTAATTGTTGTATCAAATTTAAAGGGGTGCATATCTGCAACAAGAAAACGCAGTTGTGTTATCTATGCAACATTTTTGCAATCAATATACTAGGAGGGAATTTAGAAAACAACGCATTTAAACACTTAAAGGAAACAACGATGATAGAACTTTTTACCGATGCAACGCCAAACGGCTTAAAAATATCAATAGCATTAGAAGAGCTTGGTCTTGAATACAAAGCCTACGGTTTACATTTAGGTGGAGACCAAAAATCCGATGAATTTACCGCCATGAATCCAAATCAAAAAATCCCGGTACTCAAAGATGGAGAAATTATTGTCACTGAATCTGGAGCGATTTTATATTACTTAGCTGAAAAAACAGGGCGTTTACTTCCTAAAGAAATTGTTAAGCGCACTAAGGTTATGGAAATGCTGATGTTGCAGATGAGTGGCTTGGGGCCTAATTTTGGTCAATTGATGGTGTGGGCAGCAGCTTGGGGTAATGAATTTCCGAAAGCGACGGAACGTTATCAAAAAGAAGTCACACGTTTGTTAAAAGTATTAGACACATATTTGAAAGATAGTGATTACTTCGCAGGTGAAGAGTACTCAATAGCCGATATTGCTTTTTTCCCTTGGGTAAGGATGTGTTATGTCCACCCTATCGGAGAAATGCTATCTACAAATGAACTCCACAATTTAAATCGTTGGTATGAGCTTGTAAATACAAGAAAAGCGCTACAAAGAGGGCTACTTGTACCGAAATCTCATCCACCTGAAGAACAATTTAAAGCGTTTGTAAGCGCCGTAGTTGGTTTGGGCGAATTACATTTTTAACTAACAATCTAAGCGTTTTTTAATACTAATTTAAATGAAATTTGGCCACTCTTTATTGTGTTGAGCTCGTGGCCTTAGGAGTACCATGTTAAAAATTAAAGTAAATAATTACTCTTTATATGCATTATTGCTAGTGTTTATCAGTAATGCTTCTATTGCAATAACTGCAGAAGATAGAGGATTGGAAATAGCAATAGAGGCGAAGAGTAGAGATCGAGGCTGGATTGATAATACAGCTAACATGTTAATGCTATTGAAGAATAAACAAGGGCAAGAGAGTCTTCGTGAAATAAAAATAAAGACTATTGAGCAACTTAATGATGGTGATAAAAGCCTAACTCTCTTTAGTAAACCACGTGATGTTAAAGGTACGGCTTTTCTAAACTTTTCACACCCAGTTGGCGCTGATGACCAATGGTTGTTCTTGCCTGCATTGAAGCGTGTAAAACGTATTTCATCTAAAAATAAATCAGGACCATTTATGGGGTCTGAGTTTGCTTTTGAAGATTTGAGCTCTTTTGAAGTTGAAAAATATACCTATAAATATCTAGCTGATGAGTTGTTGAATGATGTGTCTAGCTACAAAGTGGAACAATACCCCGTAGATAAAAATTCTGGCTATACCCGTAGAGTAGTTTGGCTTGATAAAAAGGAATTTAGAGTACAAAAAATTAATTTTTACGACCGAAAAGATACATTATTAAAAACACTCTCATATGCTGATTATCATCAATATCTGGGCCAGTATTGGCGAGCTAACAATATGACAATGGTAAATCATCAAAGCGGAAAAAGCACAGAGTTAAGATGGAGAAACTATCAGTTTAAAACAGGCTTAAGTGATAGTGACTTCAATAAGAACGCATTAAAACGCGCCCGCTAACCTTTTCATTAATCAAATCTAACGAGAAATACATGAATAATTTAATTGCACTAAACCTCGTGAAATGGCGCTGGTTGTTTGCTTTTCTATCTTTAGTACTAGTTTTTAGTATGGCCAGTGGTGCTCGATTTTTATCATTCGCAACTGACTATGAAATTTGGTTTTCAGATGATAACCCGCAGTATTTGGATTTTTCATCTATCCAAAAAACCTATGTCAAAGCAGATAATGTTGTTGTCCTTATTACGCCTAAAGACGGTGAAGTTTTCAATCGAAAAACACTAGCAAGTGTTGAGTGGTTAACAAATGCGGCTTGGCAAATACCGTTTTCTACGCGGGTTGATTCACTAAGTAATTTTCAGCATACCGCAGCTATTGAAGATGACTTACTTGTAGCCGACCTATTTGAAAATGCGGAAACTTTAACTGATGCAGAACTAGTTAAGATTAAAAGAATAGCCTTGAATGAACCTTTATTGCTTAATAGCGCTATATCGGCAGATACCAAAGTAACTGCAGTAAATGTCACCATTAACTTACCTAAAGGAGATCCTGAGGGAAGCCCTAAAGTAACGGCCTATACGAGAGATTTAATTAAACAGCTAAAACAAAACAACCCGGATATTGACGTACATTTAACTGGCTTAGTGGTAATGGATACTGCTTTTATGGAAGCCTCAATGTCAGATATGGGCTCGTTAACGTTAGTGATGTTCGCATTGATACTTATTGGTTTGCTTATTTCGCTCAGAAGTCTTACTGCCACATTAAGTATACTTGCGGTGATCATTTTATCAATTGTTTCAATCATGGGCTTTGCTGGTTGGTTAGGAGTACAACTAACACCTGTTTCAGCCAGTGCACCAACAATAGTAATGACCATCGTCGTTGCTAATGCCGTTCATATTTTATTAACAATGATTCATAACATGCGTGCTGGCATGGAAAAACGTCAAGCGTTGAGTGAGAGTCTACGGGTAAATATGCAGCCTGTTGTTTTAGCAACCATCACTACTGTTGTTGGTTTTTTAACCATGCACTTTTCTGACGTGCCGCCATTTCATCATCTTGCTAATATGGTTGCTGCAGGCGTGTTAGTTTCGTTTATGTTATCGATGACTTTTTTACCTTGGTTATTAATGTTATTCCCAGTGCGTATTAAAAAGCGTAATGATAATGGTCCGAGTAGAATGAACTTCATTGCTGAATTAGTTATTAATAAGAGAAAACAAGTCTTTTGGACCATGACGGGTTTTACATTGTTGATGTCTGCTTTAATCCCAATGAATATTGTCAATGATCGAATTTGGGAGTTTTTTGATGAGTCAGTTGAATTTCGTGTTGATACTGATTATGCATCGGATCATTTAACAGGGCCTTATTATCTAGAGTATGACTTAGAGACAGATAATGCTGGCGGTATCAATACACCTCAATACCTTCGAACATTAGATGATTATCGAAACTGGCTAGTAGAGCAACCAGAGGTTGTACATGTAAATATTTTGTCTGATATCATGAAGCGCTTGAATAAAAACCTGCATGGCGATGATCAAGGCTGGTATAAATTGCCTGATGAGCGTGAGTTGTCGGCGCAATATCTATTATTGTATGAAATGTCTTTGCCTTATGGACTTGATTTGAATAATCAAATAAATGTTGATAAATCAGGGACACGAGTGACCGTCTCATTACATACCTTATCAAATAATGAAATGATCGCTTTTAATGATCGAGCAAAAGCGTGGTTAACCTCTTATGCGCCTTCTTTAACCATCCGTGTTGGTAGCCCGCAATTTATGTTTTCACATATAAGCTTGAGAACAGTTGATCAAATGACAGGTGGGGTTATTTTTGCCTTGATGTTGATATCTGCATTGATATTTATTTCATTACGCTCAATTAAAATTGGTTTAATAAGCTTAATACCTAACCTAGTGCCGCCGATGATTGCATTTGGTTTTTGGGCTGTTTTTGTTGGGGAAGTCGGCTTTGCCTTAGCGTTATCAGTGAGTATGATCATAGGTATAATTGTTGATGATACGGTGCACTTTTTAAGTAAGTATATCCGTGGTCGTCGTGAGAAATCATTGAATGTTGAAGATGCTATTCGTTATGCTTTTGATAATGTTGGTCCTGCATTATTAATAACAACGATTGTACTCACTGCAGGATTCTCCGTATTGATGTTATCGACGTTTAAATTAAATTTTGAACTTGGTTTAATCACTGCAATGACTATCACTATTGCTCTTATTGTTGATTTTCTCTTACTACCAGCAATGTTACTGATTTTTGATAAAACGCCCTATAAGCAGCAAGCCATACACCTAAATTCTGTGACTGAAAATCCGACTGCCAAGGTGCTTTTGAAAACAGGTTAGTCAAATATGTAAAAATTTAAATTTAAAGGAAATGGCGTTGATACATTATATTACGCCATTTTATTTTTGTTTTTATCAGCTAAATAAAATGAAGAAATATATTGTCATTGTAGAGGTTAGGTGTAAGGTTGATTCTATCTCATGCTTTATTATTCCAAATGAAATTATCACTCTTAAGTCTGTATTATTCAGTGGTGAAAGTTAACTTGAATTTTTTCCATAAAGTAAATATCTCATTAATATGGTGTCCGAAATTACTAATTGATTTTTCAAAATGATAAGAAATAAAAGGCTCATAATATGAAGTTGTTATTACCCCTTTGTTTATGAAGGAAATAGCTAAAAACCTCTATCGTATATCCGCTTTAGACAAAATATGGCAACTATCAAGCTTTCAATAAGATGTTGTTTTTAGGATGTAAGACCCCATAACTTCGGTTTGACTTTATAGAATGAACCTTGTGCAGATTGACCATTTAAGGTTAATTTAGTATTCGTTAACTTTTGTCGTAGTGGCATTGTTCATTTGACCACGTGATTAAAAGTTTCTATGGCGGTTCGGGGGCGAAAGCGAGTTAGTGTTAGCACTCTAAATTTATTTAAAACTTACATGACTCAATGTCCGCTTTGGGGATTTGAGATCTAATTCCGTGCAAAGATTTTCGGCACAACCTCAATAGTGAATGGATGTGGGTTTTTATATAAAAACGACAAATTTAGTATCCCTGATCTGTCGTTTTTAACTCAAGAGCTAACTTCCGCTTTTGGCTAGAAGCCGAAAGATTAACCTAGTCACACGAAGATTCCGCTTAGCGCGCCTTGTTGTCTTTATAATACTAGGGATTAGTACAGTTATTTACAGAACTCCAAGTAAACTCAAACTTCGTTTTCGCCTAAGTCCAAAGACGGTTCATTTTCTTTTCGACGTTTTGTCCATGTATGCTCTCGACTGATATAAATCTCACCACCACAACTCAACCCTTTAATCACGTAACCAATGGGCTCAAAATATTCCCCTTCAGTTTCAATAAACTCTTTTACTAGCTGCACAGGTAAATCTTTACGTTTTACGTTAACACCACCAAGTGCTTCCATGAATTCGCACCAATTACCACTATCCGCAGCAGCCCGAACTGAC
>Ga0209396_1005219_pt1 | contig 12340 bp, 11 predicted proteins | sample GOMGulsemesocosm_6_FD_184638 | JGI IMG/M metagenome (GOLD analysis project Ga0209396, IMG submission 184638) | Methane-oxidizing microbial communities from mesocosms in the Gulf of Mexico - GOM8C Gulf of Mexico (SPAdes) (version 2) | ecosystem: Environmental > Aquatic > Marine > Cold seeps...
TGGTGATAACGAAGATCAAAATGTCGGTATTGCTTTGGCACTTCGCGCGATGGAAGCTCCAATCCGTCAAATCGCGGGTAACGCAGGCGCTGAAGGTTCAGTGGTTGTGGATAAGGTTAAGTCAGGTGAAGGTAGCTTTGGTTTTAACGCCAGCACCGGTGAATACGGCGATATGATCGCGATGGGTATTCTAGATCCTGCTAAAGTAACGCGTGCTTCTCTACAAGCGGCTGCGTCTATCGCTGGTTTGATGATCACAACTGAAGCGATGGTTGGCGATGCACCGGCTGAAGAAGGCGCTGGCGGTATGCCTGATATGGGCGGAATGGGTGGTATGGGCGGTATGCCAGGCATGATGTAATCACTTTGTGATGTATCACCATTGATCTTCTTTATCATAATAGAAGATCACGCTAAAAAGCCGTATCTCTTTTGAAAGCTGTATTTCTAAAGAGTGCGGCTTTTTTTAGCTGTCAGATATGAAAAATAGCGCTGTTAGTGTAATTTAATGTTACCAAGGGAATTGTGAAGTTGAGTTCAAGCAAGGAGCGTGATTGTATGGCCGTCTATAAAGATCCGATACATGATAAAAATATAAAAAGCGTATGGCACCTATGAAGACTTCTTCATTCAATACTGATCAACAGGCTTGGTTATCAAAGCTGGATCAGAAAGTTTTATCCTCTTGGGTAAACTTAAAAAGCAAGCCTATTGACTTGCCAAGTCACTTTTTAGCTCGGCCACAGCTACTAAAGCGACTTTCTGAAAGTCAGGCAATCACTTGGTTATTAGCCCCAGCAGGTTATGGTAAGAGTGTATTGTTGAGTGATTGGTATCAGCAAACGCTTGAGCAAACCGATACTCTGGGCATCTGGCTGACCCTTGATAGTAAAGATAATCATCCCGCATTTTTATTACGACATTTATTAGAAGCTGCCAATAAAGTAATTCCGGGTATTGCTACCGATGCTTTAGCGCATTGGCTATCCACAACGACGCAAGGCGCGATTGCTAGCGATGAAGTTTTGCTGCTGTTATTAGATGAGCTGCAAGACCTAAACTGTCCACTTATTTTGGTTTTGGATAATCTGCATCACATTGATGATCCAGCCGCTTGGCAAGCTGTGCAATATTTAATAACTCAGCTCCCGGCTAATATGCGATTAATGCTGTCTTCGCGTTACATTCCTGTTTCGTTAGGCAAGCTACGTCTTGATCCAAGATTAAAATTCATTAAACAATCGAGTCTGGCTTTTAGTTTACAAGATACCTGCAACTGGTTGAAAACCGCGGGGGTGGATGATCAGCAGCAAGCGCTGAATTTGATGCAGCGCATGCAAGGTTGGCCAACAGGCTTGGGTTTATGGCTGGTTAGCCAGCAAGATAAAATTCATTGGCCAGAAAATATTGTTCCTGAGCGGGAAGAATTAGCCGATTATTTAATCGGTGAAGTCTTAAATACGCTTAGTGAACCGCTGAAAGACTTTTTGATTAAAATATCCGTATTACATAATTTTAACGAAACCTTATGCAATCAGGTGCTAGACATTGAAGATAGCGCTCAATGGATTCAGCAGCTTATACATCATAATATCTTCATCGAGACCATCGATCAGCGTTCGGGTTGGTATAGCTTACATCCGATATTGTCTGAACTATTGCTCCAATATACAACTGAGCAACAGCGTCGGCAAACCCACCTAGCGGCCTTTCATTGTTTAAAGCAGCAAGGGTTTCGAGTGGAAGCTCTACAGCATGCTCGCTTAGGGCAGTTAACCGCTGAGGCAGTGGAATGGGTCGAAAGTGAAATCGATCAGATTATTGCCGACTTGGATTTTGCTGCTGTGCTGGCTTGGTGTGATTTTGCCGGTGATCAGCTCATTGCCCGTTCACCCCGTTTACAATTAATCAGAATCTGGAGTTTATTGTTAACTTACCAGTACGCTGCTGCCATTGATGCTTTTAATCTATTAGATACGGCATTTGTTGATCAGCATTATCCTGGGCAATTATTGGCCATTAAGGGGTATTTAGCGCGAGGAGAAGGTGATGATGCCCAGGCTCGAAGTCTGTGTGAATTAGCGTTAAGGGAATTACCCAGTGATCGCTTTGCGATTCGGGTATTGATGTGTTCAACCCTAACAAATCTTGAGCTGGTGGCGAAACAGCCTGAAGAAGCACGCATCTGGAATCGTCTTGAAATCGATATCGCACGACAATATAAAGCAACAGGCTTAGAGGTGTTGGCGCTGTTCGATTATGCCCGTGTCGAGTTATTTAGAGGGCATGTTGACCGCAGTGCCAAGGTGGTTGACCAGGGCTTGGCTTTGGCACAAGAACTTCCACAACAGAATCGACTCTTTCCTCGGGCTCGCTTGGTAATTTATCGTGCATTTATGCACTTTTTACAAGGGGATCGCGAGGCGGCAATACAGTGTGCCTTCAAAGGTATTGATGAAGCGAATCAATGCCGAGATGTAACAGTACTCTATGGATACAGCTTATTGGCATTAATGCATATCGGCAGTAATGATAACCACCAAGCGCTTGATGTTCTTGCTCAGGCTGAACGTTTAATGCAGCGTTGGCAGGTATCCCCACGGGTTTATCAATCTTGGATTGAGATTGTAAAGGCGAATGTGTGGATCGCGATGGAAAAATGGAGTCGAGCTGAGCAGAGTCTTGAATTTGCGGTGGAGGACAATTCAGAGTTATTTCCTATGCAATCAGGCTTATACCGCCTCACTATGGCTCGATTTAACCTCCAACAGAAAAATTATAATTCGGCTTTGCAGCTTATTGAATCCGTCGTACAGCATGGACAGGCTGGAATTATTCAGCTTGTGGCTATGTTATTAAATGCCTCTGTGTATCAATCAATGGGAAATGTTGTTCAAGCTCAAAAGGCTTGGCAGCAAGGCTTGGTTTTTGCCAAACAAGAGAATATCAAGTTAGAATTTAGCCAGGTCCTACCGAACATAAGTTCGATTATATCTAAGCCCACTGAAATAGAAGAGAAAGCAGTCCCCACTCTATTAACAGAAGCTTCCAACCTGAGTGTGCGAGAGAAAGAAGTACTCAGTTTGATTGCTGGTGGTTTTTCAAATCAAGAGATTGCGGACCGATTATTTATTTCCTTGCATACGGTGAAGACCCATGCGCGTAAAATTAATGCTAAATTGGGGGCTAAGAGCCGTACACAGGCGATCGTGAAAGCACGGGAGCTATGCATAATTTAGTATGGGATAAGTGATTATCACAGAATATTAGTAAGGTTAAATGGAAACCTTACTATCTATTGTCTATAACTAATTGATAGGGTTATTTTGATATCAATGGAGTGGGCATGGCAGCTAGCTATTCAATCATTATTTTGGGATGCGATAACGATCTGCAGTTTGCTGATCATCTCGATCAGTCATTTGAAGCGTTAATGACAACCGATGAAAATCAGTGCTTACAAGCATTAGTCGAAAATAAATATCAGCTGGTCTTAGTCGATATGACTTGTCCCACGATCCCTGCTTTTGAAGCCTGCCAGAAAGTAAAAGATGCCTCTGATGTCCCTGTAATTTTCGTTAGTTCTAAAGATTGTAATGAAGAGCGTATTGCTGCTTATGAAAGCGGCGCTGACGATTACCTCTCTATTGACGATCTTGCGACTGAGCTGCATGGTCGCTTAGAGCGAATCATCATTAATAAAATTGCTAATGATCAACTTAAAGCCCAACTAGCCCAAGCTAACGAAATGGCGTTTATTGCCATGTCGGATACCAGTGATCTTGGGGTTAATATCCAGTTTTTACTCGATGTGAATAATTGCAATAATGTTGATGAGCTAGGAATGCGTTTATTTCAAGCATTGAAGTCTTATGGCATAAATTGCAGCTTACAGTTGCGCAGTCAATTTTCTGAAAAGAATATGGAAGCCAATGGTATGGCCAAGGCATTGGAATCAAGACTGATGTCTGAAATGAAAGATCAAGGGCGTTATGTGGACTTTGGTCATCGTTCGGTGATGAATTATGGCTCAGTATCGCTGCTAGTAAAGAATATGCCTGTTGATGATGAGAAAAAATACGGTGCAATTAAAGATAATGTCTTCTCTCTATTGCAGGGTGCGGATGCTCGTATTCAAGCGTTGGATACTTTGGGAAGCTTAGCCTTAGAGAAAAATCTGGTCCGGAGTTTGACGTTAAAAATGAAAGACTTAATGTCAAACGTTGACCAAAGTTATCAACATGTTATGCGCGATATTGCCAATGTAGTAGAAGAGATGGCGGATAATATTGAGGCGTCGATGCAGTACCTGGGAATGGATGAAACTCAAGAGAAGAGCTTGCAGGTAACGATGGAGAGTGCAATTTTAGCGACCAATAAAATCTTTAATGAGGGTTTAAAGTTGGATAAAGACCTGCATGAATTCTTAGTGCATATCGATACGTTATTCAAAAGTGACAAGATCAATCCTGCTCAGTTACAAAAAATTATAGAGAGCCTCGAAAAGCTCTCATAAAAGTCTCTTAATCAGCCTCACACTTATCATGACCTTCCATATCCACTAACCAAGGTGGGTTAGGTCTTACGCGCTCGATAACAAAATCAACAAAGCTTCGAACTTTAGCCGATAAGTGGCGATTACTCGCATAAAGAGCGTGAATAGGATGTGCCTCAAAAGGCCAGTCGCATAAGATTGGGACTAGGTTCTTGCTTTTAATCGCGGATGCTGCAATTAGCACAGGTAGCGCAGCAATCCCCGCTCCTGATAAAGCCAAGGTATATAAGCTCGAAAGATCATTTACTTTTAATCGAGGTTTGATATTGATATTAACTTCTTGCTCATTCGGTCCTTTAAGGGACCATTGAGTCCAGCCAGTGGCAGAGATGACTTGATGATCACTAATCTCTTGTGGATGGGTCGGTTTGCCAAAGCGTTCGACATAGTCAGCACTGGCACAAAGGATGGCTTTTACATCTCCGAGATAGCGGCCGATTAAAGAAGAATCTTCTAACTGTCCAACCCGAAAAGCAACATCAATACCTTCTTGTACGAGATCCACTACTTGGTCACTCAGTACTAGATCAATATTAACTTGAGGGTGAAGCTCCATATATTCGGCAATTAAACCGGATAATACAGTCGAGCCAAATAATACCGGCGCGGTAATGCGTAATGTGCCTGTGGGGGTGCTTTGCATTTGAGTAACAGCAATATTAGCTTCTTCGATCTCGCCTAATATTCGTGAGCAGTGGGAGTGATAGGCGCTGCCAGTATCGGTTAAACTGAGGCTTCTTGTTGTGCGCTGAATTAGACGTACACCAAGGCGCTCTTCTAATTGAGTGATTTTTCGGCTAACCGTGGATTTTGGTAACCCCAATGCTTTGGCTGCACCGGTAAAGCTTCCTGCTTCAACCACGCGTACAAAAATAGCCATTTCATTGAGATCAAATTCTTCGCGCTTACCGATTAGCATTCTTATTCCGCCCTAGGCTAGATTTTGCTTATGAATAGCTAATGTGAGGGTTGTGTAAGAATAAAACAACCCTCAGCAAAGATTATATTAGTTACTCGCCTCTGTTATAGATTGAGCCAGTAACGGTTCAAGATTAATCATGCGCTGTACAAGTTCGCTAGGAATGTCACAAGTTTTACCGGCTTTATAATCAAAGAACAGCATAGTACTTTCCCCCTTTGTTACTAAGCGCGATTGCTGATGGCTCCAGATTGCATATTCTTGAATGAGTTTGCCACCCTGAGCTTTTATGCTGCGTATGCCAATCGAGAGTGTATCTGGATAGCTGACGGGGGCAAGGAACTTAGCTGATGTTTCGGCTAGGATTGGCCCTTTGGCATAATCATTCATAAAATCGAGAATTTTTAATTCTTCAACGTATTTAGTCCGTGCACTTTCGAAATATCGAAAATAGTGAACGTTGTTTACGTGCTTAAACGAATCCATCTCACCCCAGGCTACGGGGACTTCGATGACTACAGGATAATCGTATAAGTCAGACATTGGTATTCCTTACTACTGTTGGTTTTTTTCGTGGTGTTGAATTGCGCCTATACTGGCGCTTGTTGATACTAGGTAAGGCACTAAATAAGTGAGTGCCATTTTTATAATTCGATCTATTTGCATGTCGAATGCCAATAGAGCGTCGCCGTGATTAATGAAAGCGAGCAGTGTGCCTACTATCAGTGAGGTTTTAGCTGAGCGTTTAACAACCTCGGCTCGAAAGGCTATTTTCCACCAAGTTTGATTATCAGAGTTCAAAACTACTTCCTTAGCCCAGTTATAAGTTTGCTTTAATACCAAAAGAAATAATCATCGGTAGTCCAGTGACTTCTTCTTTTTCAGTATAGTCGGCGTTATATTCATAACTTGTGACATTGGCTTGGTTATAAAGATTCAATGCTTCGACATATAAATCCATATTCCAGCTTTTATATTGATAATTTCTATCTAAGCGTACATCTAGCTTATGGCTAGCCGTTAAACGTTCCGAATTTAGATCGCCATAGATCGGATTCACTAGGTCAGGGTGTTCTGGGTCGGTACTGGCTTGGGTGCCAATAATAGGGGTGATGAGCTGGCCGCTTTGATAGCGCCATTTAAAACCTATGGTCCAATCTTCATTCAATTCATGGCTAGAGACTAGGTTAATAATCCAAGGTTGATCATAAGCATATTTAAAGTCTTCGCCGGTTAGCGTATTACGACGACGAGTTTCAGAGTAAGCCGCTGATAACCAGCCATACCAACCTTCACTGAAGGCTTTATTTAAAAAGAGTTCAAAACCATAAGCGTCACCATCAGCATCGTTGGTATAGCGCGGCAGAGCTAGATATTCTTCTTCGGTTAACGCTGGATAAACAGTGTCTTTATCTGCCCGAGAAACCGTAAGGTCGCCAAAGGTTTTATAATAGGTATCGAACTTGATTAAGGTCGACTCATCTATTTGGTGTTCAAGACCAAGGGTGTAGTGTTCGGAAGTCGATTGTTTTAAATTGGGGTTGCCAAAGCCTTTAGCGACTTCGCCAAAGTTATCAGTGAACTTATGATACTGCCCCCAAGCAGAGTTGATCCACCAATAATCCAGCATTTCCCAGCGCAGCTTGAATTTACCTTGGGCAAAGGTTTGTTCGGAATAGTCGTCATAAGACCATAGTATTCCAGGGGTTAGGGTTAGGTTGGGGCTTGCAAACCAGTCATCCGCCAGGAAGAAATCGTAGTTATAAATCTTTAGGTTATCGCCTTGTATTATCTGTTCTTTACCATCGACTAAACGGCAATCTGGTTTGAATTCATCACAGGCGGGGGCGGTTAGGTCACCAAAGAAATCGATGTGGCGTTCAAGAATATCAATACCTGTGCGTAAGGTATGCTCTAGATTGAGATCGGTTGATAGGTGTGAGCGTAGAGTATAGTCATTCGACGTTGCCTTTAAACTATTGTCGAAGCCAAGACCAATGCTGAAATCACTCAACATGTGAGAAAAACCTGTTTTTAAACGAGTGCTCTCAGAGAGAGTCTTTTCGACGACGATACCTTGTGAGTGAAAGTAAGAACTAAACTCTATGCCTCCGGCTAAGTCAGGGTCATGCTTAACTTCGTCAGAATCCTCATCAAATAATAAGCCAGCTCTGTCTCGAGTCCCTAAAGCCTGAATACTAATCGAATCGCCATCTGATAACTGTATTTGATACTTTGCTTGGTAGTCGTAATATTCTGGCACGGTAGTGAATTTGAAGTCTTCATCATCGAGCAGATTTTCAACGTAGAGATGAATTAAGCTCTGTCTGACGGATAAGTAAGCCGCTTGGTTTTCACTAATGGGGGTTTCTAATAAGATGCCTGCTTTGAGCAGACTAAAATCAATCACCGCCTGCTTGCGATCACTATAAGGTGCACGGGAATTAGCTTCAATCACAGCGCCCGTCGCGTCGTTATATTCTGCGTCAAAAGCGGCGGCCCCTAACTTGAAATCTTCAATAACATTATCATTGAGTAAACTAGAGCCATCGAAATGGAATATGTTTAATACTGGCATAAAGTCGATGATATAACGGTTATCGTTTGGGGATGAGCCTCGTACGGCAGGTTCTGAACTGCGGCCAGTGGTAAAGGTGACGCCAGGTAGTGCTTCAATGGCTCTTAAGGGGTCGTTGCCAGAGCCAGGCATGCGAATTAACTTCTGGGTTGATATCTCCGTGAGAGGATCATCTTTCGCGGTAATTCGAATATTATCGAGTTCTGCTTCATCGCTAGCATGGCTGAATATAGGGGCGGTAATTATTAGTACTGCAGAGGCGTATTTTACTGATCGAATCATTGGCATTCCCTAGCACTTAAATAGGTATCAATTTTTTGCCTCACAGTTAATAGTGGATTTGTTAATAAAGCAACTACGGAATCGTTAGATTTATAGCTACTTTACAATTGTTGCAAAATAACTTGAGTAATCGCTGTTTGTACTCGACTGTCCTGGCCTATGGGAGGATGCAGTTGAGTTGAGATATTTAACTCAGCTTCTATTTTTTGTAATTGAGCAGGCACATCAATTCTTAAATGCTTACCTGCGGAAAAAAATACTGGGTATATGTGTATTAGGGTGCACCCCTGTTTGGCAAGCTTCTCACAGGTATCTTCTAAGCTGGGTTGGCAGAGTTCCATATAGGCCAATTCAACAACCGCTTCAGCCTTTAAATTATTTGTCGTGGCTTGGCCTTGCTGTCGAATGGTCTTAAGCATCATCTCAAAGGGCTGTTGCCATTTTGGATCGCGGCTACCGTGGGCAAGTAATATGTTGGCAATGTTAGCGTCGGTCATGGGGTACTTCAATTAATTCAAATAGTGGTCGTTAGTATACATTTATTGCCGCTTCACTTGATACGATTGTAATCAAGGTTTCGAACGCTTTGTTTAATTGGACTAACCTGACTTAACTGGTTAATGAGTAAAAAAAGTCTAAAAATCAGCTATTTAGCTGATAGTTTTAAGTAAAGAGTAAATCGCATAAAAATAACAAAGTGACTTTAATAGTGGCCAAAAAGGTTAAAAAAACAACTTAAAAATGACGCGATAAATTGGTCTGTAGTTTTCTGTTATTTCTATTTGAAAAGATCAAAAACCCTAGCTAATACTTATAGTGAATCATTTGTTATATATAGGTAGTTCAGCCTCATGAGCATCAGTCGTCAGCAAGTAGGTCGTTATTTATACGAGTTTGAAGAAGCGTATCAGGTTACGTACGTGAACTTTTCACGGGCGAATGAATTAGCCGATGCGCAATTAATAATGACCTTAGAGCGAGGATGTGAACGGCAAACGTTTGCTTTCTCTCAGCCACACTTTAACGATATAGAAAAGAACCTTATTACATCGAAGGGGGTATATGTCGCTAGTTTGAAAAGTTCGCCTTTATCGCCTCATAGAGTCGAGGTGGGGGATTTGGAAGGAGGGTTCGCTTATTTCACCGCGAAAAATGTGAAGAATATTACCCCTACGGCTTAATTACAAAAAGATCATCAGTGCATTGAAAATGATGTTGCTGTATCGGTGTAGTTTGTGAAGTTGTTGTTTTAAAGACATAAAAAAAGCAATGCTCTAAGCATTGCTTTTTTTATGTCTGCTGCATTATTAGGCTGGATTAGAATTAGGTTTAGTTAGAAAAGTTGTAATACCAAGGCGGCTGTTTCGCAATAGTCTTTCTCTTTAACATCGTTCTTTTGTTTAGCTTGTTGAGACTTAATAAAGGTATAGCTGTTCGGAGATCCTTTACAGATATTCACACCCAGAACATTGTTTTGTGATTTGACGAATAAATTCATACTAACATCGCCCCGAGTTCGAGAGCGCAGGTGTACTTTTTTAGGTGAGATAGTATAGGACTTGATGCCATCCTTTGCGGTGACATTCATACTTTGACCCGGAGGAGCGTTGACGAAAGTTGCATCATCGCGAATCTCAATGCTGGTCCAGTTGCTATCGGTTTGTACTTCTAATTCATAAATTTGTTCTGCCGCAATAGCGGGCTGGAAAACTGCAAGGCTAACGAGGCCGGCCAATAATAATCGGTTCATTGTATCTTCCCTGAAATGCGGGGCTGAGCAAAATTGCTTTTTAGTAGTTAGTTATATAGTAGACGTTTTTTAGAACGTCAAATTTCTAGAATGACATATTTCTTAGGAGTGAGTGTTCACAAACCCGTAAGCGTGCTTGTGAACAGATCATCTTTATTAAAGGAAACTATAAGTGGTTTTCAGCATATTCCGCTAATAGTGAGCGTGGTGATCCTTGCAGGTTAATAGTTCCTCCATGGTCAAAATCTTTAAATCGTTCGACTAGATAGGTAAGCCCCGTACTGATCGGGCTTAAATAGGGGGTATCGATCTGAGATAGGTTGCCCAAACAAATGACTTTGCTGCCAGTCCCAGCGCGGGTGATAATTGTTTTAATCTGGTGAGGGGTTAGATTCTGGCATTCGTCGATTAGAATTAAGCTTTGTTGAAAGCTGCGGCCACGAATGTAATTAAGGGATTTAAACTGTAGTGGGACCTTTTGTAATATGTAATCAACACTGCTTGGGGCATTCTCATCATCACTGTGTAGGGCTTCCAAGTTATCAGTAATAGCCCCTAACCAAGGCTCCATCTTCTCTGCTTCGGTACCGGGTAAATAACCAATGTCTTCATCTAAACCGCGAGTACTGCGGGTAGCAATAATTCGTTTGAATTGTTGTTGAGCGACTGTCATTTCAATGGCCGCGGCAAGGGCGAGTATGGTTTTCCCTGAGCCTGCTTGTCCGGTGAGGGATACAATGTGAATATTAGGATCTAAGAGCAGGTTTAATGCTAGTGCTTGTATTATATCTCTAGGTTTTAAGCCCCAAGCTTGTTGCTGCAATAAATGTTCTTTGGGTAAATCAACTAACGTCACCGTCTCTTCGTCAATGGCAGTAATGCGCCCAACAAATTCCTGCTCATCGATGATGAAGTGGTTTATGTGAACATTTTCAGGTAGTGCTTCTTTAAGCACTTGGTGATAAGTGCCTGTCGCATCGTGAAATGTTTCGACCTGTTTTTGATCCTGCCAGAAAGATCCCTCTAATGAATGAAAGCCTTGCTCTAATAAATCGACATCTGAAAGTAGCTGATCGTTATGATAATCCTGAGCAGCAATGCCGCAGCCTCGGGCCTTGAGCCTCATGTTGATGTCTTTGGTGATCAGTGTGACATCCCGTTTCGAATAATCTTGTTGCAACTTCACCAAACTGTTGATGATTTTGTTGTCATTTAAATTGGTGGGCAGTACTCGAGAGGGAGGGTCGAAGGTATCGAGTAAAATTGAAAAAGTACCTAGGGTCTCTTCATCATCTCGAAGTATTGGCACGCCTTTGGCTATTTCGACGGGTGGAGCATCGCCTATTATTTTATCAATTTGGCGAATAGCTTGGCGACAATCAGCGGCGATGGCTTGTTTGCCCATTTTCAGTTTATCAAGCTCTTCTAGAACAATCATGGGTATAACAACCTGATGTTCTTGGAACTTTAAGATGGCGTTAGGGTCATGAATTAGAACGTTGGTATCGAGTACGTAGAGTTTGTGTGCGCTTTTTTGGGCAGCCATGCAAAATACCTCAATGCCTAAAGGGAAGGGGCATGGATGAGAAATAAGCAGTTGGTGCACTTAATTCCATCAAGGCCCACTAATTTCAGTCTGCCCCGAATTTTGAGTATTGCCAAGTCTTTATTGTATATCGAATGCAGCAGGGTAGAATGTAGGCATAATTAATGAGTTTAAAGGTTACTTAATGAGAATATTTCAGTCGATTTCTACGGCACTATTACTAGTGTTAGCCTCAATGTCTTGGGCTCAAGATCCTGTGTTAGGCCAATGGCATACTGTTGATGATGAAACAGGAGAAGTCAAAAGCTTAGTGACCTTATCTATAGCAGAAGATGGCACTATGGTTGGGGTGATTACGAAAATATTGATTAAAAGTGATGATGGTGGCTTGTGTGATAAATGTGAAGGTGAGATGAAAGGCCAGCCAATTGAAGGTATGAAATTTATTTGGGGCTTTCAGCAAATGGCTACGGGCGAATGGGAAGATGGTCAATTATTAGATCCTGAGTCAGGTGATATTTATAGCGGTAATATTACAATTAAAGAGGATCCTTCTAAGCTGGATGTTCGTGGCTATGTTGGTTTCTCGTTATTTGGTCGTTCTCAAACTTGGAAAAGAGTCGACGCTGCAAAAATGTAGTCTTCTATTGGTTGGGTCAGTAAAGGTAATTAGCTTTAATGTTAACTCTGGCATAAAAAGACCTTTGCTG
>Ga0209396_1005220_pt1 | contig 12337 bp, 12 predicted proteins | sample GOMGulsemesocosm_6_FD_184638 | JGI IMG/M metagenome (GOLD analysis project Ga0209396, IMG submission 184638) | Methane-oxidizing microbial communities from mesocosms in the Gulf of Mexico - GOM8C Gulf of Mexico (SPAdes) (version 2) | ecosystem: Environmental > Aquatic > Marine > Cold seeps...
TATTCCCAATGTAATTAATGAAAAACAACTGCACGAAAGTTTTCTTGGCTATAAATTACAAGTCGTATTAAAAAAGTCATTAACGTAAATTAATGGTTTTAAAGTTGATAGGTTGCAAATGAAATATTGTAAAAAATGCATTATGCCGGCTACTAGGCCAGAGCAAGTTTTTAATGATGAGGGTATTTGTAATGCCTGCTTAACTGTTGGGAAAAAAACAGAAATAGACTGGGATAGTAGAAAAAAGCAATTTGAAAGTATCTTAAGTAAATATCGCTCCGATGGCTCAAAGTATGACTGTATTATTCCTGTGAGTGGCGGTAAAGATAGTTGTTATCAAGCAATAGTTATGCGTGATAAATATAATATGAATCCACTTTGTGTTAATCATAGTCCGTGTGAGTTAACGCAAGTTGGTAGAGAGAATCTTGAGTTTTTGAGCGATCAAGGCTTTGATATAATCTCTGTTATTGCCAATAGAAAAGCTTATCGGGAAATGGTGAGAATTGGCTTTTTTAAATTAGGTGATTCTTGTTGGCCTGAGCATATTGGTATTTTTACAGCGCCGGTTAGAGTGGCTGTAAATTATGATATCCCATTGATCATATGGGGCGAAAATTCTCAATTTGAATATGGTGGCCCAGCAACGCAATCGGAAAATAATTTTCTCGATCGAAATTGGCTCGAACAGTTCCAAATGTTAGGCCATCGAATCTCAGATATTGTTCATGATGGCGTAAACATTAACGATGTAAAGACCCACCTTTATCCAAGTGATGAGGAAATTAATCGTGTAGGTATTACTGGACTATTTCTTGGCTATTTTGAGTCATGGGATACCATGAGAAACTTAAATTTGGTTGAAAAGCTGGGATGGAAACGAAATCCTGAGGGGGCTGTAGACGGTGCCTATAATGATTTTGAGAATCTCGATTGCAAGTGGATCGGTGGCCTTCATGATTATATGAAGTTTATTAAGTTTGGCTATGGTCGTGCTACAGATCAACTTTGTATCGAGATAAGAGCAAACCGTATGACTAGGGAAGCAGCCGTCGAAGCCTATAAAGGAACAACTGAAGGTACTTTGCCAAATACTTATATTCCTGATTTTTTGAAATACTTAGGGATCAGTATTGATGAATTCACCGACAATATGGATCGGTTCACCAATAAATCATTATTCGAAAGAAATGAGGATACAGGAAGACTTAATAAAGATGATAACGGCAATCTTGTCAGAAAATTTATGCCGGAATAACTATTTGTGATTAGTATTATAGATAACCAAATGGGAAATATTAAAAGCGTAAGTAACGCACTGAAATATTTGAATGTTGAGCATATTATAACGCAGGACCCTAGTGATATTGCTTTGAGTGATGGCATAATTCTTCCCGGTGTAGGTAGTTTTAGTCAGGCTGCGATTAGATTGCGTGATAGTGGCTTTTACGAGGAAATTCAATTGTATTGCGCAAGCAATAAACCTTTTTTGGGTATATGCCTTGGCATGCAATTGTTATTTGATTCAGGTGTTGAGGGCGGTGGCACGTCAGGTTTACAGTTGATTCCGGGTCACGTTAGTAATCTAATTAATCGAGTGCAAAAACTACCTTTACCTCATATCGGTTGGAACGAGTTAACAGTTAAAACCTCAAAGATATTAAATGGGGTAAATAATGGAGACTGTCTTTACTTTGTTCATGGTTTTGAAGTTATTACCGATGAACAATATATAGTAGCAAAGACAGACTATGGTGTTGATATTGTTGCTGCAGTAGAAAAAAACAACATATTTGGTGTTCAGTTTCATCCAGAAAAAAGCCAAGAAGTTGGGCTTGAAATTTTAAGTAGTTTTGCAAAGTTATGTTAAGACATAGAGTTATCCCGATCGTTTTAATTGATGGTTTTTCAGTATTAAAAACCATCAATTTTAAGCAGCGCAGGAATTTAGGCAGTCCGGTTACTGTTTCTAGAACCTACAATACTAGAAATGTAGATGAGTTGATTTTATTAGACATTGATGCATCCAAGCAAGGGCGTTCAATAGATAAATTTACCATAATGGATATATCACAAGAGCTATTTATGCCTTTAACTGTTGGTGGTGGAATTCGAACGGTAAAAGATATTGAAATGGTGCTTAAAATGGGAGCTGATAAAGTTGCAATTAATACAGAAGCTATTTTGCGAAACAACTTTATAGTCGAAGGTGCAAATGAATTTGGGCGGCAGTGCATTGTTGTATCTCTTGATGTTATCAAAGTTAACGAACAATATTGTCTTTTTTCACATTCAGCTAATAAAATTATAGAGATAAACCTTCTTGATTTTTGCATGAAAGTACAAGAACTTGGTGCCGGAGAGTTGTTGATTAATAATGTTGATAAAGACGGTCTTATGTCTGAACCCGATTTTAAATTGATAAATGATATCGCAGGTTGTGTTGGAATTCCTATCATAGCCGCTGGTGGGGTATCAGTACCAAATGATTGTACTCGGATGATACAAGCTGGTGCATCTGCTGTAGCTGCATCGAGTTTGTTCCATTTTACTGGTTATACACCTCAGGATTGTAAATCGGATATGAGAGAAAATAATATACCTGTACGGTAACAAACAGTTTATTCAATCAAATAAGAGGCTATATGAAAGTTGCTATTATTCCTGCAAGGGGAGGGAGTAAGAGGATTCCTAAAAAAAATATTAAATTATTTCATGGAAAGCCTATTATCTCTTATTCGATCAAAGCTGCTCTTGATGCTAAGTGTTTTGACAGAGTCATTGTTTCAACAGACGATGAATACATTGCCAAAGTGGCCATTGAGCATGGAGCGGAAGTTCCTTTTATACGACCAAAAGAGATAGCCGATGACTATACTGGAACGAATGCTGTGGTAGCTCATGCTATCCAAGAACTTGCAGGTGAAATAGATTTTGTGACGTCAGAGATTTTAGAGAAAGGATTTTTGCAGTTAATAAACACTGCAGGAGCAGATTTTGCAGTAACGGTAACAAGCTTTCCGTTTCCAATCCAGCGAGCTGTAACGTTAAATAAAAATACTCACTCTTTAACAATGAATGATGAAAGCTGTAGATTAACGCGATCGCAAGATTTGGTTGAAATGTATCATGACGCGGGACAAGTATATTGGGGATACGCCAATGCATTTATTGAAGATAGGCCACTATTTATCGAAAATACAGCCGCGATAGCATTACCACGACACAGAGTCCAAGATATTGATACACAAGAAGATTGGCTACGTGCTGAAATGTTATATAAAGTATGGATAGAACAAGGGCAGCCATAATGCTTATTGGCTGCTCTACATTTACTTAGCGGTATCGAATAGTTATTTTTTTATCATATCCCACGAAGTCGCTGTACCCCGCTTAACATCCATCAAAGCCTTACAACCGATAATTTCATTATAGTACTTAGGAGCGAGGCCATAGCCTGGTCTTATTCTTCGAATGTGTTCAGTGGTTATAATGTCTCCTTGTTTAATATCTTTTACAACGTAGAGAGAGCGTCTAAAACAGGTGTTTTGCTGTTCTGCTTTTTTAGTTTCATAACCAGCTTGCCCAATTGCTTGCCAAGCCATTTCTGTTTCGGAACATAATTGCTTTAATTCGTGAGGCTCAATTGAAAATTGTGAGTCAGGGCCTTTTTCTTTACGACTCATAGTGACATGTTTTTCTATAATTGAAGCGCCAAGTGCGGCGGCAGCAACCGCTACTGTTGTACCTAAGGTATGATCGGATAATCCTGATTGGACGTCGAATCGATTACTTAACTCTTTAATTGTCAGTAGATTACATTGCTCAACGGGTGCTGGATAGGCACTAATACAATGTAATAATGCTAGTTCTGTACAACCAAAATGTTTTGCTGTTTCAACAGCTTCGGTAATTTCATTGAGATTGGCCATGCCTGTAGACATTATTATTGGCTTATGTGTTTTAGCTACACGTTCAATTAGAGCAAGATCGGTTATTTCAAAAGAAGCTATCTTATAGGCTGGACAGTTTAATTGCTCAAGTAGATCAACCGCGGTTTCGTCAAAAGGAGTACTAAAAAGCGTTATACCAATATTATTTGCATGCTCAAACATCGCTTTATGCCATTCAAAAGGCGTATGGGCTTCTTCATAAAGTTGGTAAAGATTATAACCTTTCCATAAACCTGCATTAATCATAAAGTCTGGATTATCACAGTCGATAGTCATCGTATCAGCATTATAGGTTTGTATTTTTACCGCATCAGCTCCCATTTTCTTCGCCATCGAGATAGTTTCAAGCGCCTTATCAATGGAGCCATTATGGTTTGCTGATAATTCTGCAATAATATATGGTGGATAATTTTCACCTATTGTTCGACCATTGATCGTTAATTCTGTTTTATTCATTAGATGATTCTCATATTGATAAATCTAGTGTTAATGGTTCTAGCATGGCAATGATTGTTTTGATTTCCTGTTTATGAAAAAGTATAAACTTAAAGCTTTATCATCAAGATATAATTTTATTTACTACTCTTTCTGCGCCATCTGCGTTGCAAACATTAAAACAATTGTTAACCATTTTAGTGTAACTTTTACTATTCGAAGTCAGGTGCAGAATATGTTTGATAATTTCCGTTTTACTTGAGTCCTTTGGAAAACCTAAATTAATTATTGCTCCGATCTCAGCTAGTTTCTGACTGATTAATTTTTGATTATCTGCTAATTCAAAAGAAATAGTAGGAAGACCTAAACAACAACGTTCCCATGCTGAAGTACCACTTGCGCCAATTGCTATATCAGCATTTAAGATGAGAGTACCCATGTTTTCACTATCTACATGGAGGCTTATCCAAGGAAAAGGTTCTATTAAATTTTTAATTATATTTATTTGTTCAGAAGAAGAGCCCATTACAATATTTATTTCGTAGTTAAAGGTTTTTCCTAATTCTTTACTCAATTCGATAAAGCATTCAATGACCATTTTGGAGCAGTTTTTTACATCGGTCCCTCCAAAACTAATCAAAATGGATTTTAATGTAGATGGAAAGTCCCGCTTATTTATCGCCGCAGGCCTTAGAGTTTTAAATTCATCCCTTAATAAAGTATATGACTGGCCAATAAGTAGCTGACAGCTTTTTTCCACATACGGATAATAATCAATATTTTTTCTATTGACCGTTTGGTCGAGTAAAAAATCTGCTTTATGCTTTCGATTCGCTAGGTCATCAATCACCAGTAGTTTTGAATAATAAGGTTTTAGCTTTTTTTGCCAAAGAAAATCAAGTTGGTAGTGATCTAGAATCATGACATCGAACTTGTCGAGTTCATTTATTAGTTTTACGCATCTTTTTGCATCAAACTCTGGATCCCATTTCTTATTTTGATGACTATCTGAAATTTCTACGACATTAAAGTTTTCTTTTAAAATAAGTGTTACTAAATAAGCAGGAAGTTGAAAACAAATGAAATATACACTCACTTCACCTTTTGGAAGCGATGAGGACAGCTTTCTCGCTAATGTTAAGCAACGCATTATATGGCCAACGCCAATTTCTATTGATGCATCAGCCCTAATGGCAATTTTCTTGATAGTCATTTACGTCCCATTAAATATCATTATTAATATTTATTGTGGTAGTAAACATTTACTTAGTTCATCTACAACATACATTTGTTGTTCATCAGTTAACGCTGGGTATAATGGCAGAGTGATTATTTCATTATAAAATTTTTCTGCTACTGGGAAATCACCTGATTTGAAGCCAAGAGATTGATAATAAGGCTGTAAATGTATCGGTATATAGTGAATATTTGTACCAATATCATGTTCTCTTAAATAATTGAATATGTGTTTTCGTTTTTGTGGAGGAACCTTAACAATATAGAGATGGAAGCTGCTATAACTATCACTTATCAACGAGAGTTGCCGACAGTTAACGTTTTTAAGTAACTTTTGATATCGAATGGCTAACTCGTTTCTTCTAGTAATAAAGCTTTCCAATCTATCTAATTGACTTATTCCTAAAGCGGCATTTAGCTCAGTTAGTCGATAGTTATATCCTAAAGAGACTTGTTGATACTGCCAAGTTTCTTCTTCATCAATTTCTTTAGTCATTAAACTTTTATCACGCGTAACACCATGACTTCGAAGTAATGACATTTTTACATGTAACTCACTGTTATTGGTCGTTGCCACGCCGCCTTCAGCGGTAGTAATGATTTTTACCGGATGAAAACTAAAGATTGTAATATCGGAATATTTGCAACATCCGACAGGCAAGTCCTGATAACTTGCTCCAATGGCGTGAGAAGCATCCTCAATGATTTTAAACTTGTATTTAAGCGCTAGATTATGAATTCTCTCCATGTCACAAGATTGCCCAGCAAAATGAACAGGAATAATCACTTTAGGTAATCGACTATTTTGTTCTGCAATTTTAAGTTTGTCTTCTAATGCATCAACAGACATGTTGCCAGTGTTGATATCAATATCAACGAAATCAATAGTTGCGCCACAGTACAAAGCACAATTAGCTGAAGCTACGAAAGATATCGGTGATGTCCAAACACAGTCATTTTTGTTTACACCTAGCGCAAGACAGGCTACATGCAAAGCGGAGGTGGCACTATTTAACGCACAAGCATATTTGGACTGAGTAACTGTTGATATTTTATCTTCAAAAAGTGGAACTTGAGGACCTTGTGTTAAAAAATCAGATTTTAAGACACTGATAACCTGATCAATATCTTGTTGAGAGATATCTTGTTTACCGTATGGGATCATTTACTTGCCTGTTTATTAAATTCAATTAATTCTTGAATATTAAGAAAAACGGGGTTGTTTTTTGAATTATATTCAAAGTTTGCTTCAACTAATTTTCCTTTTTCGGCTAAGGCATTTTGAGTGAAGTCATTACATCGACTGGAAAACTGAATACTGGGAGCAATAACAAAATGATCGTCATACTCATAAGTATGATATGAATCATCTGAAGGACACATTATTTCGTGGAGTTTCTCTCCTGGCCTTATGCCGATAATATCGATAGATAAATTTGGCGCCATAGCTTTTGCGAGGTCAATGATGCGCATAGACGGAATTTTGGGAATAAAAATCTCGCCACCTAACATACGCTCGAAATTCTTTAAAACAAAATCCACACCACCTTGTAAGGTGATCCAAAAGCGTGTCATGTCACTATGTGTTACTGGTAATTCTGTCGCATTTTCTGATATTAATTTTTCAAAAAAAGGTACTACAGATCCTCGCGAACCAACAACATTTCCATAACGTACCACAGCAAATGTAGTTTTGTGTCCACCTGATATATTGTTAGCTGCAACAAATAATTTGTCAGAAACCAACTTGGTCGCGCCATATAAATTAATGGGATTTGCAGCTTTATCAGTAGAAAGTGCAATGACTCGTTCAACATTATTGGCAAGTGCCGCTGATATTACGTTTTCGGCTCCATTAATATTGGTTTTTATACACTCCATTGGATTGTATTCTGCTGCGGGTACTTGTTTTAAAGCTGCAGCATGGATGACAAAGTCAACACCATTCATTGCCTGTGTTAAACGTTCTTTGTCGCGAACATCGCCAATAAAATAACGCATACATGACTGATTATAATCTTGTTGCATTTCGAATTGTTTTAATTCATCTCTTGAGTAAATAATTATTTTCCGAGGAGAATACTTGGCTAATAATGTTTTAGTGTACTTTTTCCCAAAAGAGCCTGTACCACCAGTAATTAATATATTTTTACCATTAAACATTTTCTACCCCTGTAAATAATGACTTATATCTTCATTATATAAGTTGTACATCATAATATTTCATCTCTATCTTTATTCCAAGCTTATTTCGTGCCAATCATAGTTGATAGTGCTAATTCTCTGATATTCGTAAGGATAGCTATCTTTATTTTTACTCTTTTTTGGTTAAATATTAAACTAAAGTTTGTGGTTTATTGGCCGATATATTCACGTATGGGGTTAAAATAAGCTAAACATTTATATATGAAGATAAATACAAATATAAATTCAATTTTTGCACAAAGAATGATGAATAAAAATCAGCTTTATCAAAATGAAGCTATGATGCGTTTATCTTCAGGACTGCGAATTAATTCTGCTAAGGATGATGCGGCTGGATTGTCTATTGCTACGAGTATGACGTCGGAAATACGCGGTTTTTCACAGTCCGTTTTGAATATAAATGATGGTATTTCAGCACTACAAACGGCTGACGGATCTCTAAATTCCATAGTCAATAATCTACAAAGAATCAGAGAGCTGGCGGTACAAGCAGCAAACGGAACCAATGCTAGTGCAAATAAAAGCTCTATTGCGATAGAGGTTAACGAATTAATAAAGGAGGTCGACAATGTTGCAGCAACAACCACCTTTAATGGTACTAAATTATTTGAACGTGGGAAGTTACCCAAGTGGGTTGATGAAGACCGTCAATTTAATGTCGACCAACTTTATGGAAATTGGCTAGCTGAATCGGAGCGTATGATAGCTGAGCAATATGGTTTAAAGGCTAACGGGGAGGAAACACTGACAATAAGGTTTGATGATGATAAAACATCAGAGTTTGCAGCTACTGTCAGCTATAACACTGGTGATGATGATGTGTTAAGTCGAGCAACTAAACAAGTCTTAACTATTTATACGAAATCTTTTCCTAAAGGGATGGCGCCTGACGGAGGGAGTTCACCTCAATTTAGTGACCGCATTATTGCTCATGAAATGGTTCATGCCGTAATGGGACGTACAATGGATATGGACTCCTTAGAGACATGGTTCAAAGAAGGTGCTGCTGAGCTAATTCAAGGTGCTGATGAGAATGTATTAAGTCAGCTGGTTGCAGAAGATGGTGACTCAACAAACCATTTTAATGACGTTGATAGAGCAGCTTACGCTGGGGATAATACCTTTTTTAGCGCGTGGGACAGCTCAGGAAAACACTACTCACAAGGATATTTGGCTGTCAGGTTTTTACATGAAGACATCGTTGCTAATGGAGGTGAGGGCATCAAAGATGTGATGAGCTTTTTAAGCGATGAGGTTAATTTGGCCGCCACAACAAGTACATTGAATGATGCTCTTGTAAAATTAAATGCCGATGGCTTAACAAGTTATGGTACCGATGCCGCTTTTAAAGCTGCCTTTACTGCTGGTGCCGATACTTTTATTCAAACATTAAATTTCTCAAATGAAGATACGGGGGCTATTGGTGGACTTGATGTCGATGGTGGCACTGTTAAAACAGCGGTTTCAGTAGTTGATAATAGTAATACTTTGCTTTCATTAAAGCCGTTAGAAGGTTATTCAAGTGTTGAGGTTGCAACGGGAAAAGTTGTTAACCCGTTACTTGCCAACTCATTTAATTTACATGTTGGAGCTGGTAGTGATGCTGGCGTAAATATGGATTTTTTCCGAGTTGATTCTGAAGTACTTGGGATTAATCAAATTGATATTGAAACGGATGCTTCTAATGCAATTTCAATTGTCGATCGAGCTTTGGAGTACTTATCTGACAAGAGGGCCAATATCGGTGCCATGTCGAATCGATTGTTTAGTGCCATTTCTATCAATGAAAAATCAAAGATAATGGTCACTGCGAGTCGTTCAAGAATAAATGATGCCGATTATGCTATTGAATCGTCAAAGCTGAGTAAATCTCAAATTCTCCAACAAGCATCTACAGCCATACTTGCCCAAGCGAATGCTAGCGCAAGCAGTGTTTTGAGTTTACTAAGTTAAATGTAGTGAATTTTTTATCGAATATTTTAACGGTTATTTGTTTTTATTGTATTCATCTTTTACTTTCTTATTATTTTTAAGTTTTAAAATCTCATTTTTTACAACATCTAAATGCTGTCCTGCTTTTTCTGCAAGTTTACTTAGCGTAAAGGCACATAACTGTAATCTTTTGATTTGTGCCTCTGGAGTATTTTCATTAACTTTAGGCACCATAGCTTGAATTTTTTCATCTATTAATGCTATGAATTCGATAGCAGGCTCTACAAATTCTGGATCTTGCATTACGGTATCAACATCAAGTATTTGATCTTCTAATAGAGAAATTTCTTGCTCTGAAATCTTTTCATTTTTGGTCATTACTTTCTTCCTAAGTTCCTGTTACCACTTTATTTGCATCAACATGTGACCTGTACTCATTTGGAATACTATCCCATCCTGATTTAATATCAATAAAAATCATACTAATTTCATTTAAAAAATCTACTTGATTAGAATAATGTGCTTCATTGATTTTTTGTAAAGAGTAATGATAAAGACCTGCTAAGTTTTTAGATATTTCGCCACCATTTTCCATGTTGAGACTGTTTAACAATTCTCCTATTAAGCCTATAGTTGTATTGATACACTTATTCTTTTCTTCAATATCTTGACGAACAATAGCCCCCTTAGCAGCCGCTAAATTTCCCAAAACATGCTGATAGATGATAGTAATTAACGTATGAGGGTCAGCATCTAATATGTTATTGATACTATTAACTTGGTATTGCTGGATTGATTTACGAATTGCCATAGTTTACCTCTTATACAAAATACAATTAATTATCTTCAGTTGTAAATGGATTATCATCAGCCAAAGATCTATGAGAAAACTGCAAACGTTTAAATTAAATTCACAGTTAAACTTATATCGGCGAAGATATTAATTAACTTAGGATAAACTTAAAATATTTGTATTTTTACAGAAGAAATTCATACTCGATTATTATTTAGTCAATAAAGTGTGGTTTTCGTATATCAGCTATAGCCCTGCATATTTTTATGACTCTTTGAGGGATTAAAATTATTGTTAGTCTATGCTTAGGACAATTGTAACTAGTAATATGATTTGGGCTGAGTAATATGAATTGATATCGAGTCAATTGGTATTGTACTTTTTATCTCTTATCTAGAGGGATTGCATCCCAACCCCCTTTTATATTACTAATAAGATCTGTAACTTCATCCAGCTTCTCACTATTATTTTTTAGATTTGCATCACTTAAGCAGCCAACAATATATTGATATAAATCAAATAAATTAATAGATATCTCACCACCTTTTTCCATATCAATACTATTTTGTAATTCTCCTACTAAAGCTATTGCTTTGGTAAGAGCTTTACCTTTATTTTCAATTTCTTTTCTCGAAATAGCACCTTTGGCATTGGCAACATTTATTAATATATGTTTAAAAATGATACTAATAAGTGTATGTGGGTCTGCATCTATAACGCTCTCAGCAAATGAATTTTGATATTTTTTTATAGATGTTCTCATAATCTTAATACTCACTGATTTAAAATAGTCTTGATTTTCATGATATTATTTATAAGTTAGTCTATTAGACAGCTAAAGGACACCTATAAACGCAATAGAATTCAATATGCATAATTGATACCAATATAAAGTTAAGGCAATGGTTCTTTTATAATGGAATAATTAACACAGCTACCATGAAGGGATATGAAGGTCATAGTAGCTGTTTATGGGCTAGTTAAACTAACATAAGCACAATGACTTGTTTATTGTAATAATCTTTTGTGTTTGATAACTACTAGTCGTAAGGGACTGAACTTCTCTGGTTGATATTGGTATCTTCTTTTTATTTTAACGATTTCCCACTGGATCATTCATTGGTATCAGTTCTATTTACAATTAAAAATCTTACTTTGATTGTTTATAGTAAATAGAAACCCTCACCGTTATTTTAGGTAGAAGTTTGATTATGTTCATGACATCAGTCTACTCTATAAGTCAAAAAAATGACTAAGGCGTCAATTTTTTGTTGATAAATAGTTATAACTCGCTAAAATTACACCATACTAGTCTGCAAATATTTCTTTTATATGATGGATTTACAAGTTCAAAAACACATTGTTGTCATTGATAATGATGCCCAACGTCGTCAGCAAATTGAAACGGTTTTAGCCTTTGTTGGTGAGAATTTTTTTGTTTGTCATGAAAATGAATCCGCTGAGTATTTCACAAACAACAGTAACATCCTCACTGTTATTTTATGTGGACAATTATCTGCTGCTATTATTGAGTTTGTTAAAAAACATCCAAGTTGCCCGTTTATCTTACATGATGTTATAGATCAACAAGCTATTTCAAACTTTGCTAATATTGTTGGTCAACTCAATGTTCCACTTAACTATGCACAACTAACGGAGCTTATTCATCATAGCCATCAGTATCATAATAACTTACCTAAACAACGTAATCAGTTAAGTTCTAATCCTCTTTTTCGCTCTCTTGTTGGTGTCAGTGAAAAAATGCATGAAGTACGCTTTTTAA
>Ga0209396_1005221_pt1 | contig 12337 bp, 15 predicted proteins | sample GOMGulsemesocosm_6_FD_184638 | JGI IMG/M metagenome (GOLD analysis project Ga0209396, IMG submission 184638) | Methane-oxidizing microbial communities from mesocosms in the Gulf of Mexico - GOM8C Gulf of Mexico (SPAdes) (version 2) | ecosystem: Environmental > Aquatic > Marine > Cold seeps...
CGATACTCCTCATATTGCGATTTCTCTCGCTTGTCTGCTTTTCTTGCTGAAATTAGCCGTATGCACTCATCATCATTTCTGTAACAATGACAAACAACCAGTGTATTACTTTGCTCACTAATCCCAACAATGATAAAACGTTCCTCTCCAAAAGAACTGTCTGGATCAGAAATCATCCGAGAGAATTCATCATAGAAAACTGATTCCGCTTCATCAAAGGTTACACCATGCTTCCTCTTATTTGATTCAGCTTTGTTCTGATCCCATTCAAAATTTAAGTAAGACATAACACTACCTTAACTACTACGTAATTACATTGTAGTTACAAACTAAGTATATTGTCAAAGTTAGAGTGATTTAAATCATGTAATAAGAAGGGGGTTAGATAATTATGGGTAGTGTTTTCACCATAAGATGTGAGAGGGGTGGCTCTGTCTCATTTTGCGTTTTTAAGACAATATAATGTCTCACCACAGTGCGTAAAATAAACTTAAGTGATTGATAGGTATGTGTTTAGTGTTGTTTTCTGGTTTTTAGTACAATAGGGGGTACTATTTTTCTCCTTTATTGGATTGAACTGAGGTGATGAGCGGTGAATATGCTGGAATGTTACACCCTGTCAAGTTGACATAAAGGTATTTAAAAGCAGGCCGTATTGTCAATCATTAAATCTAGTGTACAATTAAGTTAACACAAAGGTATTTAAAAGTAGGTGTTGGTGTATATATGAATGTAAGCATGGCTCTTTACAGATTACAGGACTTCGATGCGAAAGGGTTCTACGTGTTTACCAAACGTGATCTTCGAAGGTTGTTCTTTGATGATACAGACGCTGCCTTCAAGCAAGGCGTTGCTCGGCTGGTCAAAATGCGTTTATTAGAACAGCCTACAAAGGGTATCTATGTATATGCTTTGAGTAAGCACAAAGGTGACCGAACAATTGAAAAGATCGCAGGCGCACTGAGAAAGTATGAATATAATTACATTTCACTGGAATCAGCGCTTTCAGAATATGGTGTTATCTCTCAAATTCCTATCGATAGAATTACAGTGATGACGACAGGAAGAAGAGGCACGTTCAAGACCAGTTATGGTGTTATCGAGTTTACCCATACCAAACGTACGCCAATTGATATAATCGAGAACACAGTAAAAATGGAACACCCGTTGAGGATGGCTAAAAAGACCGCGGCATATCGCGACTTAAAGCGTGTCGGTAGAAACATAGAAATGGTGGATAGGAGAGCATTTGATGAGTGAAGATTTTGCAGCGTTAGTGAAAAAAGCAATGACGCAGGATGGTGTCGCTAAAATGCAGCCTGTAGTAGAGAAAGAGCTACTTCACTACGACATTCTGTTTTGCTTAGAAAAGGCAGGGCTGCTGGATAATTTAGTGTTTCAGGGCGGTACATCGCTAAGGCTTTGTAGGGGAGGAAGCCGATTCAGTGAAGATTTAGATTTTGCTGGTGATGTCGATTTTTCATCTGAAAAGCTTCAAGCAATCAAAGTTTGTATTGAAAAATATATCGGAGAGCGCGATGGGCTCGAAGTGACAGTAAAAGAGCCATCGACACTAAAGAAGCTACCCGAATACGCAGAGCTAAAAATCGAAAAATGGCAGGTTGCAGTAGTCACTTCACCCGGACGAAAAGATTTGCCAAAACAAAAGATAAAGCTAGAAGTTGCGAACGTACCAGCACATAAGCCAGAGCCCGTCGCTTTAAACATAAATTACGACTTTTTGCCTGAAAGCTACGCACAGACGATTATTATTACTGAAAGTATCAATGAAGTACTGGCAGATAAAATAATTTCTCTTCCTGCCACTCAGAATTACGTACGCTATCGTGATGTATGGGACTTAGTATGGCTTATTCAGCAAGGGGCCAAGTTAGATATCGAGCTTGTTAAACAGAAGATCAAGGACTATCTAATTGAAGATTTCGACGTCATGCTAACTTCCTTGCTTGAAAGGCTGCCTGTAATTGTAAACAGTGACGGTTTCAAACAGCAAATGGAACGATTCTTACCATCGAATGTTGTAGAGCGTACATTGGCAGAAGCAAAGTTTGTACAATACTTGGCAATAACATTAACTAAACTTTTTTCTGATGTAACTAAAGCAATCTATGGAGAAAAAAAAGATGATGATCATGAGTTTAAGATGTAGTAATAATTCAGTGTAAGCAACAGCCCCTTTTCCTTGTTTGTATCCCTTAGAAGCGTTCTGTTCCTAATGAGGCTATTGTAGGCTCTACATACCGTATTTGATGTTCAACTTGAGTTGAAGATTGCATCAAACAACGTCGTAAACAATAAAAACTCAGTGTTGAGGCATTAGCCAAATGTTGGGCGTTTTTGTCTCTAAAAATCGCTTCCTTACATCACATGAGTCAAATGAATACCTATTTGGCTCATAAAATGAGTTGAATAATAACCTGTTTAACTCATAATGTGAGTCGAATAGGTTAGTTAATTGACTCACTTGGAGGTAAGTATGTGGATATGGGAACAACAAAAATGGCCAAATTTTACTTGGGATGAAGCCCGTATTGCGCCTGTTTTACGCCAAGTACACTTTAATCAAGGTTTATTACTTGGCAAGGTTAATGCTAAAAGTGGCAATGAACAGCACGCTGCACTTGATACTCTACTCGCCAATATCGTCTACTCTAGTGCGATTGAAGATGAAAAGCTCAATGCCTTTTCAGTACGTTCATCGCTAGCGAATAGATTAGGTATCAGTGAAGATAAACCGTATCCGACATCAGAAAAAACCGATGGCCTTGCCGAGATCATGCTCGACGCTATTACTAATTTAGATGACGAACTGACCCTTGAACGGATCTTAAATTGGCACACACTATTATTTCCGAAAGGCTATACTCTGTTTAATCCAGTGCAAGGTGGTGTCTTACGTGGTGATATACCCATGCAAGTTGTTTCGGGTCGATTAGACCGCCCAACAGTGCATTTTGAAGCACCGCCAAGGCCTATTTTAAACAATGAATTAACCGCCTTTATCACTTGGTTTAATCAATCAAAAACTGACCACACATTAGACCCTTTAATACGTGCTGCGATCACCCACTTATGGTTTGTAACACTCCATCCACTTGATGATGGTAATGGGCGTATTACTCGCTTATTAACCGATCTCGCCTTAGCCCAGGCAGAAAGCCAATCAATTCGCTTCTATGCAATGTCGGTTAGTATCTTAGCGCGACGTAAATATTATTACGAAATATTGGAGCAAACTCAAAAAGGAGAAATGGATATCACTGCTTGGTTAACATGGTTTTTTGATACGTTAAATGACACGCTATTATCTACATTGCAGGATATTGAACAAACTGTACTGAAAACCAATTACTGGCTTCGTATTGATCAGACTCAGTTAACAGCGGAACAAGTCAAAGTGATTAACCGCTTATTGGATGGTGACTTTGACCAAGGTATTAATTCCAGCCAATATCAAAAAGTCGCTAAGGTCAGTAAAGCGACTGCTACTCGACATTTAAACACGTTAATTGAATTGGGGTGTTTGAAAAGAACTGGTGCAGGCGGACGTAGTACGCGTTATTTAATTAATTATATCTGATCAGTTATTCGACAAAAATATGCTTTGCCACGAATGATTTAGACTGAATGGTGAAGTGTGTTATGTAAGACTACGGTTCGCTAAGTCATTTTAGCGAACCAACGCCAAAAAATAAAAATTACCTAGTAATATTTATTTCCGATTCATTTCTAATTCTTTATGACTTGATGCACAGTCTTTTAAATATAAATTAATCAAATTTTGGTATGGCAGTCCATTTTTACCTGATAATTTTTAAAATAACTAACTATATCATCAAGTCGAATTGTAATTTGTTTTTTATTTTTTAGCTGAATATGAGCCTAATGAAACGTATTATTTATCTGAACCTATTCGTAGACAGCTGCATAGAATGGGGAGTACGTCGATGCAAACACAAGCCGCGGGTACGTATGGTCGAGATATTTACAATCGCTTGCTTATTGACTTGTCATGGGCGTCGAGTCACTTAGAAGGGAATACTTACAGTAAACTTGATACCATGGTGTTAATTGAACATGGACGCTATGCCGATGGTAAAGCGTTGATTGAAACTCAAATGATCCTGAATCATAAAGCATCAATTGAAATGCTCATCGATTGTATTGATGAAGTTAAATTTAATCGCTTCACCCTATTGAATATTCACAGTACGTTGTCAGAGAATTTGTTGCCGAATCCATTTGATGAAGGACGCGTTCGCTCTCATATCGTTGAAATAGGCGGCAGTACTTACAAACCGATTGCATCGGAAGATATATTAAATACTCAATTAGATATTATCTTAGAAAAATCAGCCAAGATTGAAGATCCCTTTGAGCAATCCTTTTTTATTATGGTGCACTTACCTTACCTGCAGCCTTTTGCCTATGTGAATAAAAGAACATCACGGCTAGCGGCTAATATCCCTTTACTCAAAAAAAATCTTTGTCCACTCACATTTCTTGATGTGCCCGCGCAAGCTTATAGCCGTGCAACACTCGGTGTGTATGAAATGAATAGAGTTGAGTTGTTACGTGACCTATACCTGTGGGCTTATGAGCGTTCAACTAAAGAATACCTTGCTGTTAAACAAGCGCTTGTGAAGCCCGATCTACAGAGGTTGGAATACCGTAAAATAACAAAGCAAATAGTTAAAGACGTTGTGTTGAAATATGAAGTGTCCTCATTAGAGGTAATCAAAACAGCGATTAAAGGGCGGCAAAGCGATGAGCAAAATATTATTTCAACCTTGGTACTTGAAGAATTAAGGCGATTACATGAAGGCGTGTTAGTGCGGTATGGTTTAAGACCATCTCAATTTAAATTATGGAAGAAAGCGGGTGATAGCTAAGCCATGAATTCAATCAGCGCTCTCAACAGTTTTTCCAATAGTTGGTACATTTGTAAGCGTGGCTCAACATCGAGCATCGGTGTTCCAAATGATGCCGTCAATCCTTGGCCTGTTATTGCTTGTTTTCCTGAACCCCAAGTATCTGGGAGGCGGTAAGCTAAAATATATGAAGTAGAGCCGACTTAAAGGTACCAAAAGTAGGGAGGATCATCGTAAACGCTGTGCTTGAGTATCCGGCCAAGCTAATTGTCGCCTAATACAGTAGTCATCTAAGCTCTGAGAATCTAGGAATCAACGTATTCATGATGCTTAGTTATTTTTCATTAAAGTAAGTTGTGTTGATCTTTAAATGGCTATTTATACCTCTATGCTGATATTATTCTCAGCTACTTAACCTACTTAACCTACTTAACTTAAACTAATAAAGGTTGTAATAAGCATGTTCATCGAACTCGGTTTTGTTTTTTTCTTTTCCTTAGCCACACTCTTCATGATGAGAAAAGTGGCTAAGCGTATAGGGTTGGTCGATAAACCCAATGAACGTAAACATCATAATGGGGCTATCCCGCTAGTAGGCGGGATTACTATATGCATTTCATTTATGTATTTCCTATTAAATAACCCTGAATTATTACCAAACAACAATTTGTATATATTATGCATATTTATCCTGACCTTGGTGGGCGCATTAGATGATAAGTATGATCTGAGCTTTAAGATCCGTTTTGTAGTGCAAGCCGGATTATCCGTTGCCATGATGTCAGTTGCGGATATTCAGCTACACACGCTGGGGAATCTATTAGGTTTTGGTGGCGTTGAACTTGGTCTTGCCGGATATGTCATTACTGTTATCGCGGTAGTGGGGGCGATCAATGCATTTAATATGGTTGATGGCATCGATGGCTTGCTTGGTGGTTTGTCTATGGTGACACTTGGCAGTTTAGGTTTTGTGCTGAGCACTGGCGGACAAACTAACCTCGCTTATTTATGCTTAGTGTTGATTGTTATCATCTTACCTTATGTCCTTTTTAACTTGGGGCTATTCGGGCGTGAACGTAAAGTATTTATGGGTGATGCGGGCAGTATGCTCATCGGCTTCACTGTTATTTGGTTCTTACTGTTATCATCACAGAATGGCGAAGCGTCATTGCGCCCTGTCACCGCGTTGTGGTTGATTGCCGTTCCGTTAATGGATATGGCTGCAATAATGATACGTCGTGTTCGCCGTGGTGATTCACCATTCAAGCCAGACAGAGAGCATTTACATCATATTTTCCAACGTATGGGGTTAAATAACACCCAAAATTTATGTGCTATTTGTTCCATTGCTATTGTCTATGCTGCGTTTGGTATCTATGCCGAAATCGTCGGTATACCCGAATATATTATGTTGGCTTTGTTTTTAATCTGCTTTTTTATCTATCAACTACTGCTTTCAAAAGTGTGGGTGATCACCGCTAAGCTACGCGCTTGGCGTGTCGGTGCAGCATCAAAAGAAAATAAATTACAAGAATAATTACAGAACAATTTATAAGACAATTTATAAGACAATTTATAAGATAATTTATAGGTCAATTTACAGGACAATAGCATGACAATCTTAGTCACTGGTGGTGCGGGTTATATTGGTAGCCACACCGTATTGGAATTATTAAACAGCAATCAAGATGTGGTTGTGATTGATAATCTTTGTAACTCAAGCGAAGAATCATTAACACGTGTTAAATCGATCACCGGTAAATCAGTAACCTTCTATCAAGGTGATGTACTTGATAGTGAATTATTAACCCGAATTTTTACTGAGCATAATATCGAGGCCGTGATCCACTTTGCTGGTCTAAAAGCGGTGGGGGAGTCCAATCAGATTCCGTTAACTTATTACCGTAATAATATTGCTGCGACGGTTAATGTACTCGAAGCCATGACCGCGCACAATGTCAAAAACTTTGTGTTTAGTTCTTCAGCAACTGTGTATGGCGATCCTGCTTCGGTGCCGATTGATGAAAGTTTCCCAACGTCGGCGACTAATCCTTACGGTCGTTCTAAGTTGATGATAGAAGAGATCCTTGCCGATCTGTATAAATCAGATAATAGCTGGAACATTGCGCGCTTACGTTATTTCAATCCTGTTGGCTCGCATGAAAGTGGTTTGATTGGCGAAGATCCCAATGATATCCCCAATAATCTTATGCCTTATATTTCGCAAGTTGCCGTGGGTAAACTCGCGCAGTTAAGCGTATTTGGTGATGATTATGCAACTGTGGATGGCACTGGCGTACGTGATTACATTCACGTGGTTGATTTAGCCTTAGGCCATTTAAAAGCGCTCGATAAGCTAATGACCAATCCGGGCTTAGTCACGTATAACTTAGGTACTGGCCAAGGTTACAGTGTACTAGAGATGGTTAAGGCCTTTGAACTCGCTTCCGGTAAATCGGTTGCTTATCAAATTGCCCCGCGCCGTGACGGGGATATAGCCCAGTGTTACGCTGCGACAGATCTAGCAGAACGCGAATTAGGTTGGAAAGCACAGCGTAGTATTAGCGATATGACCGCTGATACCTGGCGCTGGCAAGCTAATAACCCGGATGGTTATGTCTCATTATAGAATTTAGCTATTACCTTCAATATGGCCTTTAACGGCGTCGATGAAGTCGTTAAAGTCAGTTAAATTGTGTTTTATAACATGTATGACAATATCAAGGTTCAGTTCTTGATAATCATGTACAGCGATATTACGTAGCCCCACCATTTTCTTTAGATTTTCGGCTAGCGCGTTTGGTAGCACATTGTTTTGTGCTAATAGCGTAAAACTATCTCGACCGCTTTGAGGTACACCATATTGATGTTGACGATTTATATGGTTAGCAATATCAATGCAGGCTTCACAGCTGCGCTGTAAGTTAAGCACTACGCTGTCTTGCTGGGTAAAATCCTGTTTGAATAAATTGCCGTTACCATAAACCTCAGTGATGCGTTTAAGACAGCGTTGGATTGTTGTGATCTTATTGATCAAAATATCATTCATCGATTTACCTTAGTTATTTACCTTGCTATCAGTTTTATTATCAATGTTTGTCGTCATTAAATCATTTAATATCATGGCTCTTTCTGCTTGTAAGCGTTGGTACATGGCCATCGTTTTTACAGCAAAGGCATCATCCTCATTAGACTCTCCCCATAATAATTTACCTTGAGTGATAACTTGCTGGCAAAGTACGGTTGAAGCGGTATTTAAATCAACTAAGTCAACATCAATATCCAATTCACATGCTAGCTCTTGTGCGATCTGCCAACGGGTTAAATTGTCTAAGGCTTTGACTGGCAGTATGGCAATATCAAGATCGCTATCGGCATGCTGTTCACCCGACGCGAAAGAGCCGAATAGGTAGATCAATTTTACATTGTCTATCTTGCTACGAACGGATTCGATAACGAGCGATTTATTTAAATGAAACATACTTGGTTTGCCTGTTATTTACTTGTCTCAAGTATACCGCATTTTCAAAACCATACCTAAATCAGTATTACGACGACCTGATTCTTGATGCGCTCGATTTACAATTTACGGTAGAGCCTAAAAAACGTCAATTACCGGACTGGGATGAACTTGATACTTTGTTTGGGGATGAATAATGACCTTGTCAAAATTACCGCCCAAAATAGATCGCATCCAAGTTTATGCGAATAACATCGAACTTGGTTTATTAACCCAAGGCTCTGTCCACCATTTTCAGCCAATACAAACGTTACAACATGTATCGTTGACAATGACCAAACCGCAATTAGATGGTTACAAATCTGGTGCACTACACCCGATATTTCGTCAAAACTTACCGGAAGGTTTTAACCGCCGTTATATCGCCGAAAAACTTGCGCGTTATGCCAATGTCAATGATATGTATTTACTTGCTTTACAAGAAGATAATGGTGTTGGCATGCTGGCTTATAAAAGTGAGTTGCAGTTACCACAAGTCGATGCTGTATCAATTGATGACATTTTATCTTATTCAAGTCCCGAGCCCTTGTTCCCCAAGTTATTGAATCAATACTATTTACGCAATGCCTTATCTGGTGTGCAGCCAAAAGTCAGCATTCCCAGAACAGATAGGACATTGCAGCAAAAAGATCTTATCGTGAAATCATTTGATGAAGAATTTGATTTGTTAACGGTGAATGAATTTGTATGTATGCAAGCGGCAGAGTATTGTGGACTTAAGCCGCCAAAGACTTATTTATCTGAAAATTTAGAAACCTTTGTCATTGAACGTTTTGATAAAGAGGAAAATGCCTCGTTAGGTTACGAAGACTTTACAACACTACTGAAAAAGCCAAATAATCCGGACTCTACCTTTTTTGGCAAACACTAGTACCGGTAGTTATGAAACCTTACTCAAAGCCACGCATTTATATACCGATAATTTAAATGAAGTAAAAAAAATGTATAAGTTGATCGTATTTAATTGCCTGATTGGTAATGGCGATGCTCACCTTAAAAACTTTGCACTGCAATATACGCCTGATATGAAAAAGGTGTTTGTCTCGCCGCCTTTTGATATTACCCATACGCTGATTTATGACACCATTGATAATAAAATGGCATTGAAATTAGCCGGTAGTAAAGTATTCCCAGATAAAGCCGAGTTGCTTAAACTAGCTCAATGCGGTGACTTTAAAATGCGCGATGCAGAGCAGATTATTGATCATTTGGCTGCTGGTATTTTGGATTATTTAGCCAAGAGTAATGAAGTTAAATTATTTGTTGGGTTACGCCAATCTATTGAGTTGTCAGTTGCCAAAGTTATGTCAGTTAGCTTTACTAAAAGTACATTTCGGCATGATAAAAAACGTAAGTTTACTTAAGGAAGACAGTAATTACCGCAACAACATTGCCCGTTTACGTAACTTCAATCCTGTGGGTTCACATGTGAGTGGCCAAATTGGTGAAGATCCCAATGATATTCCTAACAACTTAATGCCATACATCTCGCAAGTGGCAGTGGGTAAATTAAAGCATAAAAGTAAGACCCATATAGCCAGCAGCTAAGCTGAGTTATTTTAATCATAATTATGTACCGCTTGATACCTTCGTATTATTGTAAGTTATCAAGCCCTAAACGCGAAAATACAAATAACGACTGATATTTTTTGGTTTTTAGTAGGTGTTCAATAATTTCGTGATCTATGTTGAGATAATCATGAACGAGAGCATTACGCATGCCTATTATCTGTTTCCACTGGGTGTTGGCAACTTCTTTGATGCCGTGTTCGGTTAATCGCTCAAATGCGTGATATGCACTTGTTGGAGCTACTTGGTAAATTTGCTTACTCCAGTGCTTGGCAATGCCGATACAGGCTTCAATTAGAATCTGTAAGGTTCTTTCTCCTGCGCGGTATTCATATTGGCTTAATGTTCTTTCTGCTAATATGTCGGTCAGGCCAAATAGTTCACTTTCTAGCTGAGCAAGATGTGCTCGCATTGATTCAATGTAAGTATTATCCATAAATTTTATAATGATATTGGTAATCAAGTTCCCATTTAGACATAATTCGGCGCGACGTATTGAATTCGTGTGTCGGGTTATTATTCACCAGTAATTTACCGGTTTGTAGTACCCCCATTGCTAGCGGTATCGGTGCATTATCCATATCAACAATTGAAAGCCCGTTTTCTGGTAAGGTTAATAATGCTTGCCACTCAATGGCTAGCAATTCAGGGCGTAATCGTCTTTCAAGTATATCTTCTATTCTTGATTTAAAAATAATGGCGAGATCTATATCGCTATCAGGTCCAGCGTTGTCTTTGGCGTGTGAGCCATATAACCACAGCGCATCAACTTCAGCGTCTGAGGAAGCCAGTGATATAATTTTCTGTTTCAACTGTTCAAATGTATCCATTAGAGTTCCATAAACCCGCTGTTGTGGTTAGCTTAGAGGATTTTAAAGCTTACGAAGAAACGGCTTATTTAATGGCAAGTCCTGAAAATGCGACGCGATGAATCGTGCGATTGCCCAAATTGAAGGTGGAGTCGCAAAAAATAGAGCATAAATTGTCGGGTCTTCGTAATCTTGCCCTGACTTGTCCCTAGTATACTCTGCTTAAAATAATGAGCAAACCTGAGTGTGGTTCACTGAGAAATAGGGATTATGTGTTAATATTCGAACTATTAAGTAATAGTCTGGGTTGTGAAGGTGTAGTGATATGGTTTTTGATTCGATGATAGAAAACATAGTTAGTTTAGCCTCTCGAAATGATGATATTGATGCATTATGGCTTTATGGCTCTCGGGCTCAAGATCGCGAGGTTGAATCAAGTGATTATGATCTTGCTGTCGCGTTCAAAAATTTTAATCTTTCACCGACTTATAAATTGTTAAGACCTAATGAACTTGCCATTGACTGGGCCGATGATTTGGCTGTAAATACCGAGCTTATTAGTATTGTTGATATAAATACAGTGCCTATCTATTTGGCTTTTAATATTGTGGAGTACGGAGAGGTTATTTATTCTTCCGACACCGGCCGAGAATTCAAAGAACAAGATCGAATTTATAGTCGTTATGAATTTGATGTAAAAGTGAGTGAGAATAATGAGTAACAAAGGTCTAGCGCTGTATTTAACAGAAGCCAAGAAACACCAGCAACAATATGTAGCAGAATTAGATGAGCTTAAAGCTGATCTACTTTTGGATAACTTCCGTGCTCGAGATTACCGTGCGTTAGAACGCTTGTTACAGATCTATACTGAGTTGTGCATTGGACTATCCAAACACTGGCTCAAGCTATACCAAAAAGGTTCAGCGACAGATGCATACCAAACATTTTCATTATTAAGAGAGCATGGGCAAGTAACGCGCGAAGAATTGCTAAATTGGCGACGGATTATAGGTATGCGAAATGGCCTAGTTCATGATTATTTAAATATCGATTTGTCCATTTTGGAAGACATTTTATTGCATGGTTATTATCAGCAATTAACCGAGTTCAGTGATAAAGCACTTACTGCGCTTAAATAGAGCATTGGCAAAACCATACCTAAATCAGTATCACGACCTATTACCTTCTGGGGTTAAGCATTTTAAACTAACGAGCTTATTTATCGTTTAACTTGCTTCCAAGGACGGAACAATGCGTATATTACATCACGGCGCCGTTAATGGCGTGACAGGATCTTGTCATCAGCTGTATATGAATGACAGCAACTCAGTGTTAATTGATTGTGGCTTATTTCAAGGGAGTGAAGCCGCAGGCTATACCGGTCCTATTTATGCGACTGAGGCCTCCGCAGCGCTGCTGCCTCTGGTTATTGAAGATGCCTTGAAAGTCGGCGTTACCCGCGATCACAAACTCATCCAAGCTTGCCTATCATTATTAAACAACCAACTTATCCCCGAGCCCTACCAAAAATGATGCCCCATTGATGT
>Ga0209396_1005222_pt1 | contig 12337 bp, 11 predicted proteins | sample GOMGulsemesocosm_6_FD_184638 | JGI IMG/M metagenome (GOLD analysis project Ga0209396, IMG submission 184638) | Methane-oxidizing microbial communities from mesocosms in the Gulf of Mexico - GOM8C Gulf of Mexico (SPAdes) (version 2) | ecosystem: Environmental > Aquatic > Marine > Cold seeps...
TTACGATGGTTGCTGGTGCAGATAGCTTGATGGCTCTTGAAGAAGATCATTTCGCTTTCTAAGTTGATGCGTGATTAATCACGTAACAAGAAAAAGCCGCACTTTTTAGTGCGGCTTTTTTGGTTCTGGCGGTAAATGATTCAAATTGACCGGTTATTTCGTCTTATTTGACCGATTATTGATTCTCTATGGTCGACTGTGGCGCTAGATGGTTTAAAATACCGCGCAGTAAAATTTATTAAATGAGGAATGGTTACATGCCTGAGTATACAGCTCCCCTGCGCGATATGCGCTTCCTACTAAATGAAGTATTTGATGCACCAAGCATGTGGGCTGAGAACGCTCGTTTGGCTGAAGTTGTTGATACTGAAACAGCTGATGCGATCCTTGAAGAAGCTGGCAAAATTGCCGGTGAAGTTTTGGCGCCGATCAACCGTGAAGGTGATGAAATTGGTTCTAAGTGGAAGGATGGCGAAGTAACGTCACCTCCTGGTTTTAAAGAAGCTTATAAAACTTATAGTGAAGGCGGCTGGGGCGGTCTTGGCGGTAATCCTGAGTTTGGTGGCATGGGCATGCCTAAGATGCTGGTGGGCCAAGTTGAAGAAATGATTCAGGGTTCAAACGTCTCTTTTGGTCTTGCGCCAATGCTGACAGCCGGTGCATGTTTATCATTGAACGCCCACGGTAGCCAAGAGCTAAAAGAGAAGTACCTGCCAAACATGTACTCAGGTGTATGGCCGGGTGCGATGGATTTGACTGAACCACACAGTGGTACTGACTTGGGTATTATCCGTACCAAAGCAGAGCCAAATGCTGATGGTTCTTTCGCTATCTCTGGTACCAAGATTTTCATCACTTGGGGCGAGCACGACATGGCGGAGAACATCATCCACCTTGTACTAGCTAAGCTTCCTGATGCACCTGCAGGTCCTAAAGGTATCTCTTTATTCCTAGTGCCTAAGTTCCTAGTGAACGAAGACGGTTCTCTAGGTGAGCGTAACCCAGTTAACTGTGGTTCTATCGAACATAAGATGGGCATTAAAGCGTCTGCGACGTGCGTAATGAACTTCGATGGCGCTAAAGGTTGGTTGATCGGTGGCGAGAACAAAGGCTTAAACGCTATGTTCACCATGATGAACTACGAGCGTGTTGCGGTTGGTATCCAGGGTTTAGGCATCGCTGAAAACTCTTACCAGAACGCAGTAACTTACGCTAACGACCGTTTGCAGTCTCGCGCGCCGACTGGCAAGCAATTCCCAGATAAAGTTGCCGATCCAATTATCGTACACCCAGATGTACGTCGTATGCTTTTGACCATGCGTGCGAATACTGAAGGCTCCCGTGCTTTCTCTATGTATGCGTCTAAGTGGTTGGATTTGTCTAAGTTCTCTGACGATGCAGAAACTAAGAAGTACGCAGAAACAATGGTTTCTTTGCTGACTCCTGTTGTTAAGTCTTTCTTAACAGATTTGGCATTAGAATCTGCAGTAGCTGGTCAGCAAGTATTTGGTGGTCACGGTTTCATTCGTGAGTGGGGCCAAGAGCAGCACGTACGTGATATCCGTATTACGCAGATTTACGAAGGAACTAACGGCATTCAGTCTTTGGATCTTATCGCACGTAAAATCGCCGGTAACGGTGGTGCTTTCTACAAGATCTACGCTGAAGAAATTGCTCAGTTCTGTGCAAGCCAAGAAGGCAACCCTGCAATGGCTGAGTTCATTACTCCGCTTAAAGCAGCCGTGGCTAACTTGACTGAATTGACTGAGTGGGTTCTGGCTCAAGCGCAATCAAATGCTAACGAAATTGGTGCTTCTTCAGTTGAATACCTTCAGGTATTTGGTTACACATCTTTCGCATACATGTATGCAATGATGGCTGAGAAGGCATTGGCTAAAGAAGGTTCTGAACCTTTTTATGCGAACAAGCTAGCAACGGCTCGCTTCTTCACTAAGCGTTTATTGCCTAGATACCTTTCTTTGAGCGCGTCTGTTAAAGGCGGCGCTGATTGCTTGTATGCTATGGAAGCAGATCAGTTCTAAGTTTAAAAATTAGACTGCTCTAAAGAAAAAGCCGAATCAGAAATGATTCGGCTTTTTTGTGCTCGCTATTATTTGGCGCAAAGCGTCTTAATCGAAATCAAAAGGGAGTGTAAAATCTGAGTTATACACTTTTACAGACCTGTCTATTATCTTTTATCTAATACATAATGTTGGCATAACAATAATAAGGATGTCGCCATAATGGCAGAAAAAGAATTAGATAAGCGGGTAGAGCGTTCGCGCCGTTTATTGATTGATGCCTTGCTAGAGCTGATGAAGGATCGTCCGTATCGCAAAATTTCCGTTGCTCATATTGCTGAGCAGTCAGGGGTTGCTCGCCCGACGTTTTATTTGCATTTTCATTCTAAAGACGACTTATTGATTGCTTATATCGATGAGATGTTTGAAAAGTTTTATGCTGAAATCGATGGTTATATCACTCAGCGTAAAGATGCCGACCCTGTTATTGCGTCGATCATGTTCCATCAGTGGTTTGATAATGCCGTATTTGCTCGGTTACTGATGCAAGATGATATTGATAGTCTGATGATGAACCAGTTTAAGAACTATGTAGCACGAGTTGTTGAGCGCTTTATGGGGGCCCATGGTATTCAGAATCGTGCGGGCTTATTGCCTTATGTGGTTGATTATCTTGCAGGGGCCTCATTTATGGTGATCACACGCTGGGTGCGAGAAGGCTTTGTTGAGACGCCTGAGGTGATGGGGGAGTTGTATGCTTCCTTGGTCCGACCTGGGCTATTAGCGGTATTGCTGGGCGGATATTTGTAATTGGCTGGTTATTGATAATCGCTGGCTTCTTGATTGATGATCAAGGGGCATAAAAAAGCCGAGCTAGAGGCTCGGCTTTTTTTGGATATTGCCTTAAACAATATCTTATTCTGCAATCTCAGGAGATGCTGCAGATCCCGCACGACGTTTTAGGTCATGGCGTTTTTCATGAATTTTACGGATCTTACGCTGTGCCACGTCGAATGCATCTTTAACCGCGACATACATATCTTCGTGTGCTGCGTTATCATGATTATCGTTGGTAATGGCCACTGTCTCGCCAGGTAAGCCAATTTCAAGTGATACGTGAGCTAGCTTACCCTTGTTGCTGTGGTTGTGCGGCATAGCCACAACCGCGCGAATACCGGTTACAGAATCATATATGCTGGAGATCTTACCGGCTTTTTCACGTATCAATTGCTCGATACCATCAGAGTGTTCAATATCACGGAAGCTAATTTCCAAACCTTTCATGGCGAATCCTTATAAATGTTCAAGTACTAATAATGGTCCATGGATTACAAAAGCGCTATGCGTTAAGTCAAATTAATTACCCTATTGATTATTCTAAGGTAAAACAATTTTGGCTTAGTCATTAGGCCACCTCGCCTGCGCTATAATAAAACATGTGGCAATTGCCTTCGGTTTTCAAGGGCTAATGTTAAAATTGATGAAAAATATTGTTCTAAGATATCCATAATTGAGCTAAATCAGCATTGAGTATGTTAATTTTGCTGGGCTCAGTTATATTTTACCAACCCTCTTCAAGAGAACCGTTTATGCCTGTGGAAAAACCCGTACAAGTCTATCAGGCCCCTTATGTGTTCTTTGATCTCGATGATTCTTTAATCAACAAGGATGCCAGTAGCCTGTGGATTAAGTGGCGTGTGCGTTTTGACCGATGGGCGATTATCGAGGCGATTCAAGCCTTGGCCTCTCTGTATCGAGCTTATAAAAAAGGTAAGGTCAGCCATTGGCGCTTATCGACCTATTATCGTACGAGAACGAAGGGAATGAGTCTGGCGGATTACCAGGAGCATATTGATCACTTTTTTCAAGAAAGAGGGCATTTGTATATTTATCCACAAGCCGCCTCGTTATTATTTGCTTATCGTCGGCAAGGAGCCAAGCTTGTTTTAATTACTGGTCAGGATGAAATTATGGCCAAGGCTTATGCTGATGCTTTAGGCTTAGACTTTGTTATTGGTAACCGATTTGAGCTTGAAGCAGGGAAGATCAAAGGTCTGAAAAAACCGCTTTGCTATGGCGAGGGCAAGGTTGAATTGGCCAAGCGGTTTGCTATAAAACAAGGTTTTGATTTATCAGAGGCGGTTTTTTACAGTGATAGTCATGCGGATTTACCGTTATTAGATGCGGTTAAGCAGCCCGTCGTTTTGAATCCAAACCAGCAGTTAGCCAGCCTGGCGAAGCAAAGAAATTGGCCGAGGGTTGATTGGCGTAAGAGCTAGACTCATACCAGTCAACTCGGTATAGTTGGCCTATCTTTAAATTTTGTTGCTAGGAGCACTTTCGTGTCCTTTCAGTACACTCGTCCATGCCAGCAAGGACAAATCTTCTCTAAACGATGGTATTAGTCTAAGGGCCGCCAGGCTCACCTTTGTCTTTTATTTATACATTTAAACCATCGCATTTAATTGCTTGACGGACTAGGTCATGACTCCTGAACAATTTAAAACATTAACGCAGCAAGGCTACAATCGTATTCCTGTGGCGCGTGAAGTAATGGCGGATTTTGATACGCCATTATCGACTTATCTTAAGCTCGCTTCTGGGCCATATTCTTATTTACTTGAGTCCGTACAGGGTGGCGAGAAGTGGGGCCGTTATTCAATGATTGGCCTACCTTGCTCGGAAGTGATTAAGGTTGAAGGGCTGAGCGTTAGCCATTTCATTAAGGGCGAATTAACTACTCAGTTACAGGTCGAAGATCCGCTAGATTATATTGAGCAACTGCAGGCTAAATATAAAGTTCCTATACTTGAGAATATGCCGATTTTTGATGGCGGTTTAGTTGGTTATTTTGGCTATGATACTGTGCGCTATATTGAAAAACGCTTACAAGATAGCAGCCCTCCTGATGAACTCGGTACCCCTGATATTTTATTGATGGTATCGGAAGAGGTGGTGGTCTTTGATAACCTCAGTGGCAAAATCTATCTGATTGTTTTAGCCAACCCTGAGCAGGAAGATGCATTAGAGAAAGCTGAAGCGCGCTTGGATGATCTGCGGAATCAGCTGCGCCAGCCCTATCAAGGTAATATAGGCCAAGCATTAGTAGAACCTAAGGTCATTGATGAAAGTGATTTTAAATCGGGTTTTGGCGAACAGAAATTTCAGCAGTCGGTAGAAGATATTAAAGAATATATTCTCTCCGGCGATATTATGCAGTGTGTGATATCTCAGCGTATGCAGGTGCCTTATGAAGGCGACCCGATTCAGATCTATCGTGCATTACGTACGTTAAATCCTTCGCCTTATATGTACTTTATGGACTTAGATGATTTCCATATTGTCGGCTCTTCTCCTGAAATTTTAGCGCGTTTAGAAGATGGTGAAGTGACAGTGCGTCCTATTGCGGGCACGCGCTATCGTGGCAAGACACCAGAAGAAGATTTAGCTTTAGAAAAAGAGCTGCTTTCTGATCCGAAAGAAATTGCCGAACACCTTATGTTGATTGACTTAGGGCGTAACGATGCCGGTCGAGTTTCTCAAGTCGGCACTGTAGAAGTAAGTGATCAGATGGTAGTAGAGCGTTATAGCCATGTGATGCATATTGTTTCTAACGTAACGGGTAAGGTGAAAGAAGGCATTACTGCCATGGACGTATTACGTGCGGTTCATCCAGCAGGAACATTAAGCGGTGCGCCTAAAATCCGTGCGATGGAGATCATCGATCAGATGGAACCCGTTAAGCGTGGTGTCTATGGTGGTGCTGTGGGGTATTTAAGCTGGAATGGTAATATGGATACTGCGATTGCGATCCGTACCGCGGTGATTAAAGACGGTATTTTAAACATACAAGCGGGTGCAGGAGTCGTTGCAGATTCTATACCGCGTCTTGAATGGAAAGAAACATTGAATAAAGGCCGCGCGTTATTTCGCGCTGTGGCAATGGCTGAAGCCGGTTTGGACCAATAGGAGGAGTATATTATGTTACTGATGATTGATAATTATGATTCCTTCACCTACAACGTGGTGCAATATTTTGCCGAGCTAGGTGCGGATGTTCAGGTTTATCGTAATGATGAAATTACAATTGAACAGATTGAGGCGTTAAACCCCGATCACTTGGTGATTTCTCCTGGGCCCTGTACACCGAAGGAAGCAGGGATTTCGGTAGCGGCGATTCGTCACTTTGCTGGTAAATTGCCTATCTTAGGTATTTGCTTAGGGCACCAGAGTATCGGCCAAGTGTTTGGTGGTGATATTGTCCGTGCTGGCCAAGTTATGCATGGCAAAACCTCCCCTGTGGTGCATGCGGATCTAGGGGTCTTTAAAGATTTGCAAAACCCTCTGGTTGCCACGCGTTATCACTCTTTAGTGATTGATAAAACGTCCTTGCCGGAATGTTTGGAAATTACCTCTTGGACAGAAAATCAAGATGGCAGCATGGAAGAGATTATGGGTGTACGCCATAAAGAGTTTGATATCGAAGGGGTGCAGTTTCATCCCGAGTCGATATTGACCGTGCAGGGTCACGAGCTGTTAAATAATTTTTTAAAGCGCAGTAAATAATAATCGAAGTAGCGGTCAGACAAATGAAGGAAGCTTCCATGAATATTCAGCAAGGCTTAGCTAAAGTCATTGAGCGACAAGATTTAACCACGGATGAAATGATTGCTGTGATGAGCCAGATCATGGGGGGGGAAGCAACTTCCGCTCAAATCGGTGGTTTCTTAGTCGCGTTGCGCATGAAAGGCGAAACCATTGATGAAATCACAGGGGCTGCGACGGTTATGCGTCAGCTGGCTTCTGGTGTGAAAGTTGATGATGAAAATGCGGTTGATACCTGTGGCACTGGGGGCGATGGCTCGAATTTATTTAACGTTTCTACGGCATCTTCATTTGTTGTTGCGGCGGCGGGTGGCAAGGTGGCTAAGCACGGTAACCGCAGTATATCTTCTAGTACTGGCAGTGCTGATGTTTTAGAACATGCGGGTGTGTCTCTAACGCTGAACGCGGAGCAGGTTGCTCGTTGTGTGAATGAGATTGGTGTCGGCTTTATGTTTGCCCCAGCTCATCACAGTGCGATGAAGCATGCAATTGGTCCACGTAAAGAACTCGCCCAGCGTACTATTTTCAATCTACTGGGGCCTTTAACTAATCCTGCTGGGGTTAAAAACCAAGTGATTGGGGTTTTTAATGCCGCGCTCTGTCGACCGCTGGCGGAAGTACTGCAACGTCTAGGCAGTGAGCATGTTTTGATTGTTCATTCTGATGATGGTTTAGATGAAATTAGTTTGGCGACGGAAACCACGGTAGCCGAGTTAAAAGACGGCCAAATAATTGAATACAAGTTAAAACCTGAAGATGTCGGTATCGATAGCCAAAGCTTAATCGGCTTAACCGTTGATAGTGCAGCGCAGAGTTATGTGTTGATTAAAGATGCTTTAGGTAAGCGAGAAACAGAAGCGGGCAATAAAGCTGCGGATATTATCGCGTTAAATTCTGGCGCTGCAATCTATGCCGCTAATATCGCAAGTAGTTTAGAGCAAGGCATTGAGATGGCGCAGGACGCTATTTACTCAGGACTTGCACTTGGAAAATTAAATGAACTAGTAACTTTTACTCGTTGCTTAGCGGAAGACCAAGCTTAGGCATAGGAAAGATTGATGAATACCCCAACAATTTTAAAAAAGATTCTTGATACTAAGATTATTGAAGTTAAACAGCGCAGTGCTGAATTCTCTCGTGCTGATATTAAGGCGCGTGCTTTCGATCAACCAGAAGCCCGTGGTTTTTATAAGGCCATGCAAGCGAAAGTTGCTGCGGGTTTACCTGCGGTAATCGCAGAAGTAAAAAAAGCCTCACCGAGTAAGGGAGTTTTTCGTGAAGATTTCGATCCAGCGCGTATTGCGGCATCTTATGAAAAAGCCGGCGCTGCTTGTTTATCAATTTTAACCGATAAAGATTATTTTCAGGGCAGTGAAGAGTTTTTGCAGCTAGGTCGTAATGCTTGCTCGATCCCTGTTATCCGTAAGGACTTCTTGATCGATCCATATCAGGTTTATGAAGCTAAAGTAATCAATGCCGACTGCATTTTATTAATCGTATCAGCGCTAAGTGATATGCAGTTACAGGACCTTGCAGGTCTAGCTACCGAGTTAGGGATGGATGTATTAGTTGAGGTGCACGATGAGCAGGAACTTCATTCGGCGCTTAAATTAGATACGCCTTTGGTGGGAATTAATAACCGTAATTTACATACCTTTGATGTGACTCTTGATACGACGTATGGTCTGTTAGAACAAATACCTGCAGATAGAATGGTTATTACAGAGAGTGGTATTTTAAATCGTGATGATGTAGCAGCGATGCGAGCTAAACAGGTGAATGCTTTCTTAGTAGGGGAAGCTTTTATGCGTGCTCAATATCCCGGGGATAAATTGTCTGAGTTATTTTTCTAGAGTTTAGATATTGGATGATTTATATGAAAATGCAGCCTTCATTGTAAAATGAGGCTGCATTTTTTTTGTGTCAGGTTTCTCTAAAAAGGGTTAAAAATTATCAGGATATTTTTCTCGAATGGCGACCAGGTCATCGATGTTATCTTCGAATAGTTTGACTAATTTAGGTTCGAATTGCTTCCCACTCTGTTCTGTAATTAATCCGATGATTTTTTCTATAGGCCAGGGTTCTTTGTAACAGCGCTTACTGCCGAGTGCATCAAAGACATCTGCTAGCGCAGTAATTCGTCCGGCAATGTGAATTTCTTCACCTTTCAAGCCTCTTGGATAGCCATTTCCGTCCCATTTCTCGTGGTGCTGACCCGCAATAATAGATCCTAGCTGTAAAATACGCTTGTCAGACTTTGCCAGAATTTCTTCGCCAATCATGGCGTGGGTTTGCATTATCTCCCACTCTTCTGGGGTATGTTTACCCGGCTTATTGAGGATGCTATCTGGAATCCCTACTTTGCCGACATCATGTAGAGGAGATGCCAGCTTAATTAATTCAGACTCTTGTTCGGGTAAGCCATAAGCCGTAGCTAATAATTGTGATATTTGGGCGACGCGCTTAACGTGAGCACCGGTTTCTTTAGAGCGTTGTTCAACTGCTTCACCCAGCATATAAACCAATTCTTTTTGCGTTTCTTGAATATCATCACGCATTAATAGGTTTTCATAAGTGATCGCAACGTTTGCCGCATAGATTTCTAGTAACTGTTTGTCTAGATCGCTAAGATCATGATGAAAGGTGACATACAGTAAGCTTTCACTGCCTTTTTGGGTTGAGAAATAACCAATGTAATAATCTTTGTGGTAATGAGATTTATGATCGGCTAATACCTCCCTAAAACCTTCTTGTACCTGCATTGGCAGATCTTCCATGCTGGCAATGCTGTGACAACTTTGCATTTCTCCAGTAGCGGCAAGGATACGGAAAGTACGTGTTTCTATATTCAGCTGGGTATCATGAGTAATCGATGAGCAATAAAGAGCGCTTTGCTCTAATCCAAGCAAGTTTGTGATCTGTGATAATACCGCGCTAGCAAACTTATTCAGCGTGCCTGAACCAAAGACTTCAGTAGACGCTTGGATAACACCTTCTAGGCCTTTTCTATGTTGGTTTAAAGTACAAATGTCTCTGTAGCTGCGTAATGTTGCATATAGCAGGGTATTGAGTTTTGTCGTTGTGAGTTCAGTTTTATCTTTGTAGTCATTGATGTCGTAATTACGAATGACTTCATTTTCAGGTGCCTGACCTGGTTGTCCGGTTCTGAGAACTAAGCGTGTATAGCGGTTATGGAGATCTTCGCGGATATAGCGAGCAACTTCTAATCCTGCGTGTTCGTCTTCCATAACAACATCGAGGATGGCGAGAGCAATATCATCATGCTCGGCCATGATGTCTTTGGCTTCTTGGCCGCTATAGGCGCTAATAAGTTCGAGCTTTAGACCATCAAACGAGAAATTATGCAAAACCATACGTGTCACTTTATGCACGTCTGGTTCGTCATCTGCGATTAAAATTTTCCATGTTTGATCAGCAGCAGGTGGATTTTGTTCATCATCGCCGCCGAATAAGGGTTCGTCGTCGCTGAATAAAGCTTGCTCGCTCATATAGTCTCGCTCCAATTACACTAATTCAAGTCTAGAACAAGCTGGCTCAGTCTGCTTACTGATTTTATAAAATATTACTAAGACTTATGGAGCGGTTATAGGTTATCTCTTCTTGGCAGGGTAGCGGCTCTGCGGGTGCCTTGAACAACCATGGTTTTACCGGCAACATCGACTAAACCCTGTTCTTCTAAAGCTTTAAGAACACGACCAACCATTTCACGTGAACAACCGACTATACGGCCGATCTCTTGGCGGGTAATCTTAATTTGCATACCATCGGGATGGGTCATTGCATCAGGCTGTTGTGAAAGGTCTAATAATGTCCGTGCAACACGTCCGGTTACATCCAAAAAGGCTAAGTCGCCGGCTTTACGTGTGGTATTACGTAAGCGTAAAGACATCTGTTCAAAGATTGCGTATAGCAGACGAGGGTCGTCTTTAACCAGTTCAAGGAATTTGGTATAGCTAATCTCAGCGACTTCGCAATCTACTTTAGCTTTTACCCAAGCCGTGCGCGCTTTGGCTTCAGGATCAAATAGTCCCATTTCACCAAAAAAGTCACCTTCGTTAAGATAGGCCATGATCATTTCGCGGCCATCTTCATCTTCGATGATGACAGTAACGGAGCCTTTAACCAGTAAAAATAAGGAATCACTTTGATCCCCCGCATAAATTAGTGTGCTACGGGCCGGGTAGCGACGACGGTGAGCATGTTCCAAAAAAACGTCTATATATTCAGCTTTGGTACTCATTCCATAAAGGCTCATAAATCAGTTACCCATCCGCGGTAATAAGGGTGAAAAAATGCACATTGAAAACAATAACTTAGTCGTAATAAATAGTCTTAACTTTACATAGTGCAGTAGCATGACTTGTTAAGCCAGCTTATTCTACCAAACTCATCTAATACTACGAGTACTTAGGTCTCACAATTATAGGTCAAATTATTCTATCTGCCTTAGCTATGGTAACCTTGCGCCATTCGATGGAGAAATGTAATGAAAGCGACAATCAAGTGGGGCGGAGACGTCAAATTTATCGGTGAATCTGGCACTGGTCATTCGGTAGTTATGGACGGTCCTGAAGATCATGGTGGTAAGAATCAGGGCGTACGCCCGATGGAATTATTATTATTAGGCTTAGGTGGCTGCACTAGTTTTGATGTGATGAGCATTTTAAAGAAGCAGCGCCAAGATGTTGTGGATTGTGTCGCAGAAATTGAAGCGGAACGTGCGGACGCGGTTCCCTCTGTTTTTACTAAGATTCATATCCATTTTAAAGTCCAGGGTCGTAAGCTGCGCGAAGTGGCAGTTGAGAAGGCGGTGGCTTTATCGGCTGAGAAGTACTGTTCAGCATCTATTATGCTGGAAAAAGGTGGAGTAGAGATTACTCATAGCTTTGAGGTAGAAACTGTAGAGTAACTTCTAAGGTTTCAACTCAAAAAGACAGAAACAAAAATGCCCCGTTTGATTACTCAACCGGGGCATTTTTTGTGGAAGCAGAAAAACTAACTTCCAAAAGCGAATTATGTTCTCGTCTGGCTAGGCGCAGGTTCTTGCTTCACCCGGAGTTTAGCAGCGCTAAATGAGGAGTGGAGCAAGGTTCTGCAACAACGTCAGGCGTGAAAAGAAACGCTTTAACTATTAGCTAGCTTCTACAATGCGCTTCATATCAGTCATGTAGCCACGTAGCTCTTCACCAACATATTCAACTGGGTGATTACGGATTTCGTCGTTAACTTCAACTAGACGAGCGTTATCAACTGAGTTGGAAGTTAGGTTAAGACCTTTACCAATCACTTCAGTCGTGATGTTTGGCATGAACTTTTCAGCCAATAGAGGTACTGCTGCGTGAGCGAATAAGTAGCAACCGTATTCTGCAGTATCAGAAATCACAACGTTCATTTCGTAAAGCTTCTTACGAGCGATGGTATTAGCGATTAATGGAGTTTCATGTAGAGACTCGTAGTATGCAGATTCTTCAACGATACCAGATTCAACCATGGCTTCAAAAGCAAGCTCAACGCCAGCTTTAACCATAGCAACAAGCATGATGCCTTTGTCGAAGAATTCTTGCTCAGTGATTTCTACGTCAGTTGGAGCTGCTTTTTCGAAGCCAGTTTCAGCTGTTTCTTCACGCCACTTAAGAAGGTTAACGTCGTCGTTAGCCCAATCTTCCATCATAGTCTTAGAGAAGTGACCC